>JADMIO011711102.1_pt1 | contig 76864 bp, 62 predicted proteins | sample 8958161 | NCBI WGS metagenome assembly JADMIO01 (sample SAMN16585339, study PRJNA669376) | soil metagenome | isolation source: Crop rotation soil | place: USA: Cullars Rotation, Alabama | collected 2011
ACCGATGACCTCCTGCTTGCAAAGCAGGCGCTCTAGCCAGCTGAGCTAATCCCCCAAGAACAGTTTCGAGTTTGAGTCTGAGTTTGGACTTCACTCCCACACTCACACTAGTTTTCGTAGTCCCGAGCAGATTTGAACTGCTGACCCCTACATTATCAGTGTAGTGCTCTAACCAAGCTGAGCTACGGGACTAAGTAAGTTTGCAGTTTACAGTGTACAGCCTACAGTTTTTCTGTTACTGCTACTGTTTCTGCTTAACTGCCAACAAAGTGTCCCGCTGTTTCCAGCTGCCACTGATTGGCTCGTTTGGGTTTTTAATAAGATAGAAGAAGATGAAAGGAAATAACAAGCCAATGTAACAAATCACTCCAGAAAGGAGGTGTTCCAGCCGCACCTTCCGGTACGGCTACCTTGTTACGACTTAGCCCCAGTCATTGGTTTTACCCTAGGCGACTCCTTGCGGTGATCGACTTCAGGTACCCCCAACTCCCATGGCTTGACGGGCGGTGTGTACAAGGCCCGGGAACGTATTCACCGCATCATGGCTGATATGCGATTACTAGCGAATCCAGCTTCACGAGGTCGAGTTGCAGACCTCGATCCGAACTGAGACCGACTTTTAGGATTAGCTCCATGTTACCATGTGGCTGCCCTCTGTATCGGCCATTGTAGCACGTGTGTAGCCCAGGACGTAAGGGCCGTGATGACTTGACGTCATCCCCACCTTCCTCACCGCTTGCGCGGGCAGTCTCATTAGAGTCCCCAGCTTAACCTGTTGGCAACTAATGATAGGGGTTGCGCTCGTTGCGGGACTTAACCCAACACCTCACGGCACGAGCTGACGACAGCCATGCAGCACCTAGTTTCGTGTCATTGCTGACGGACATGTTTCCACATCCTTCACTAACTTTCAAGCCCTGGTAAGGTTCCTCGCGTATCATCGAATTAAACCACATGCTCCTCCGCTTGTGCGGGCCCCCGTCAATTCCTTTGAGTTTCAACCTTGCGGTCGTACTCCCCAGGTGGATCACTTAATGCTTTCGCTCAGACGCGTACAGTGTATCGCACACATCGAGTGATCATCGTTTAGGGCGTGGACTACCAGGGTATCTAATCCTGTTTGCTCCCCACGCTTTCGTGCATCAGCGTCAGTTACGACTTAGTAAGCTGCCTTCGCAATCGGTGTTCTGTGTCATATCTAAGCATTTCACCGCTACATGACACATTCCGCCTACCTCAATCGTACTCAAGATCATCAGTATCAATGGCAGTTCTACAGTTAAGCTGTAGGCTTTCACCACTGACTTAATAACCCGCCTACGCACCCTTTAAACCCAATAAATCCGGATAACGCTTGGGACCTTCGTATTACCGCGGCTGCTGGCACGAAGTTAGCCGTCCCTTATTCTTTTGGTACATTCAGCCCTCTACACGTAGAGGGGTTTATTCCCAAACAAAAGCAGTTTACAATGCAGAGCACCTTCATCCTGCACGCGGCATGGCTGGATCAGCCTTGCGGCCATTGTCCAATATTCCTTACTGCTGCCTCCCGTAGGAGTCTGGTCCGTGTCTCAGTACCAGTGTGGGGGATCATCCTCTCAGACCCCCTAGACATCGTAGCCTTGGTGGGCCGTTACCTCACCAACTAGCTAATGTCACGCATGCTCATCTATAACCACCGGAGTTTTGATCACAAAGCGATGCCGTTTCGTGATATTATGCGGTATTAATCTTCCTTTCGGAAGGCTATTCCCCAGTTATAGGTAGATTGCATACGCGTTACGCACCCGTGCGCCACTCGCCACCAGGTATTGCTACCCGTGCTGCCGTTCGACTTGCATGTATTAGGCCTGCCGCTAGCGTTAATCCTGAGCCAGGATCAAACTCTCCATAGTAAAGTTGATTCTTAAAACTCTGTTAGGATTTGCTACTCAAAAATATTTGTCAATAAAAATTGACGGTATTCAGGGCTTGTTATTTCCTATTCAATTCTTCAAAGAACGTTATATCTAAACAACTCCGTTGAGTTGTCAATATTTACTTTTTTAAAGGGCTGCAAAGGTACTAATGAATTTCGCTTTCACAATACTTTTTGCAAAATATTTTTATTTATTTCCTAATCGCCAGTAAATCAGTCAGGAAATTTTTATCCCCTTTCCTAATCCACCTCCTTTAACCACAAAACCGCTTTAGAAGCGAAATAAATAAGAATAAAGAACTTTAATCGGGGTGCAAATGTAATAACAATTCAACATTTCCAAAAAGTATTTCAAGAAAATTTTCAACATTAATTAAAGCGGTTCATGTCGAATACAAAATCACCTGGAAGATGGGAAGATGGAAGGTTGGTTGTGGTTGTTGGATGTACCAACGACCAACGATCAACAACCATCTTACGGTGTATTTGTCGATACCGGTATCACCTTCCCATTAAAATACCTGCATCCATTCAATGCAAAATCAAAAAGCCAATTCGAAAAATCCTTTGCCTCCATCGATGCTTTCATTCCAGGAAACGCTTCTCCAAACATCTCTGTCGATACCGATCCTAAGGCAACGCAGTTTACACTTACTCCTCCTTGTTTCAATTCTTCCGATAAACATTCCGTCAATGTAATCACCGCTCCTTTACTCGAACTATATGCCGACAATCCATTAAACTTCATGCTGCCCTGAATGCCTCCCATCGAGGAAATGTTTACAATGTGTGATTTGTTATTTCCTCCTCTTTGAAGTAATCCATTCATCAAAAGCGGAAGTAACATTCTAGTTACGCTTACAATTCCAAAAACGTTTACTCCATATACAGACTTCCAGTCTTCCAACGATAATTCCCCGAAAGATTTTTTTATCAACCTTCCTGAATTATTAATTAAAATCTCTACAGTGCTAACTTCATTTTTGATATTTCTTACTGCATCTGCAACCGCCGTTTCATTCTCTACATCACAGGGAATTACAAAAATGTTCTTACCGCCCTCAGCTTTCAATAAATTTAACCGCTCTTTATCACGGCTTAAAACAAATACGCGATGACCCTTTTCAGAAAACCTCAAGGCAGTCTGATATCCTATTCCTTTGCTTGCACCTGTTATAACAACATTCATTTTTCTAATTCTTAATTGTTCCCGAAAGAAAATAAAATTTTACAAATAGTAGTTTTAATTTTTACTTTTACCCTCCACTATTATGAAAATAAAATTAGTTTTCTTCATTATTTTAATTCTATTTCTCTCAAGGGTTAATGCTCAGTTGCCCTTAATCGAAAGAGATCAGACTGAACCAAAAGATCGTTTCGTCGATCACATGTTCTTTGGAGGAACATTCGGCCTCCAATTCGGTTCTCAAACATACGTCGAGCTTGCACCTATCATCGGTTATAATTTTAATTCAAGACTTTCAGCAGGTCTCGGTCTAAAATACATTTACTATAAAATCAACGATGGCTATTACAACTATTCTTCAAATCTCTATGGCGGTGGTCCTTTCATGCGTTATATTATTTATGAAGGACTCTTTGCTCATGCAGAATATGAAGTATTGAATATGGAAGTTCCCGAACCTCCTTATAACATTTACTACACCAGACAAAACGTAACAAGTATTTTCCTTGGTGGTGGCTACAGGCAAATGATCGGCGAAAGAAGTTCGATGGATTTTTTAATTCTTTATAACATCAATCATTCCCTTTATTCCCCGTATGCTAATCCAATTTTTCGTATCGGATTTGGTTTTGGAATTTAAAATTTAGAGAATTTATTTTCACGGATGTATGGAACAGCCTTGTATATTTCAAGGTCTACATTCTTCATTATTCTATTAAAGTAATCCTGACGCGGTAAGTAATAAATCATATACCCTTTAGCATAAAAATAAAGCGCCTCCTCTTCTTTGAGGTAAGAGCGCAAAGCAAATTTCAATTTACTTGTATCGCCCGACTGAATAAACATCTGATTATACCATCTTCCTGCAACGATGACGGATTTTATAGTTATGCTATCCGTTGATGCTAAAATTTCATCTACAAACTGAACACCGTTTTTTCTTCGTTCCTTATTAGAAACTAAAGGGCCCTTTAAAAAATCAAAGTTCAACTTCTCACCACCTGCATTAAAATCGAATGACATTTTCGAAGGTTGGGCAGCATCATACCTTTCAACAGGTAATATCGTACTCGAAAAAGAAGAAAGCATCAGCATTATGCATAAAAACACAAAAGCCTTATTGTACAGGTACTTTCCAAAAATCAAAATTACAAATGGAATGATTGGAATTAAATAGCCCCCCTCCATCGGTAATTTTAAATATGCAATGATATAAAGATCTATTGCTACCAGCCAGGATACAACAAACCTCTCATTGATGGAACGAGGAAATAAAAATTTCTTAGCAGTTATTCGGTTTGGTAAAAACAAAAGTCCGGTTGAAATTAGTAGTCCCAAAAAACCAATCACTCCCCAAACTTCAAAAGCAAACTTGTACAAAACTTTCGATATTGTTGGATACGGAACATTGTAATAAGTGAAGAATTCCATTCCATATCTTCCCAGCACTGGAATATACATGAGGAATCCTGTAATCAATGCCGGTAATATAAACTTCGAAATCCTTTTAACATTATTCTTTACTCCATCATTTTCTGCAAGCAAAATTGACAATGATATAAGCATTGCACCTGAAGTAATCCGCGTACCAATTGCTAGTCCTATAAGACCACCAGCAAGCAACACTTTGTTCCTGAGTAAAAAATACATTCCTCCCAATATGAATGCAATTGTAATAACATAATCGATCGTTGTCGTACTGTTAATATAAAACACAGGCACCATCGAAAATGTCAGAGAAGCCAGAAAAGAATATTTGAACCGAAGCGTTCTCAATATCATTGCAAAAAATAGAACTGCAATAGAAGAAAACACAGCGGATAATGCATTCAAACCAAATGCACCGAATCCAATTAGCTTAGAACAAAGAAATTCATGAACCGGAAAGCCTGGTAATCTCGATGCTTCATAAATTCCTGTATCATTCCAGAATTTTGCAGCAATCACAACAGACCAGGAATCACCATCGAGTCCATATCCATCTGAAATAAAAGGAAGTCTCGACAATAAAACAATAACGATTAATAAAAAATACTGTTGGCTATCACTTAAATTTTTCAAACTCACGAAGGTCGCTTTAATGTAGTGAAGGCTGAACTCATTTAAACCTCAAAGATGAATGAAAGTTCGGTTTTATCAAATAAATTGACATCTAAAAATTTTCTGTTTTTAACATGCCCATAAACCGAATAATCCTTTCCGATTTTCTTGCTACACGAGGTGAAGGTTTAACCGGACTCCAGTTTCTCGGATCAGGCAAAATGGCTGCAATTCGCGAAGCCTCTTTAATGTTAAGCTTAGACGACGGCTTATGAAAATAATATTGCGCTGCCTCTTCCACTCCATAAATTCCGTTTCCCGTCTCGATTACATTCAGGTAAACTTCCATAATTCTTTTTTTACTCCAGAAAATTTCTATTAGAAATGTAAAGTATACTTCAAATCCCTTTCGTATCCACGAACGTGATGGCCAGAGGAAAACGTTCTTTGCTGTTTGCTGAGTAATCGTACTTGCACCCTTCATTCGTTTACCTTTATGTTTTGCATTATATTTTTCAGCCTTCTTTATTGCCTCAAGATCAAATCCAAAATGCTCTTCGAAATTTTGATCTTCTGCTGCCATAACTGCAAGAGGCATCACGGGACTAATATCCGTCAGAGAAACCCAATCCTTAGACAACTTCATTTCCTTTCCGTTAATTTTTTGTTCTACGCAACGTATTATCATCAAAGGTGTAAATGGGATAGGAACAAATCGGAATAGTATTACCGATAATACGCTCAGGCCAACGAACCAGATAATTATCTTAAAAATTATACGCCTGATCAATGAAAACATTAACGAAAAAACAATTTTAATTCAACGATATAATTATATTTTCACCCGGGTTGATATCAAACCAGAATATTAATTCATCGTTGAAAATTTTCTTTGATATATCTTTAGTTCCTGCATCTACATTTTTCGCACGAGCAGAAAATGTAATTCCCCTCACTATTTCCTTTCCACTATTCGAAATTTTTATCTTGCTAGCCTCTGCTATTTCATATTTGATTCCTTCAAGGCGTTCCCTATAACTCATAAATTCACGAATAGTTGTAAGCCAGATTTTTTTCTCAGCTCTATATTGCGATAACTTTTTAAGTGTTTCATTGAATTCATCGTTTGCCACAACCAATCCCTCTTTGATATTATAAAAACCATTCGTAGAATCTACACGTGCCGGATAACAATGCATGATTACATTTGTCCTGTTGTTAACTGCGTCATTAATTCTCTGATCGCTGAAATAATAATTCCACAATGAACCATCTGGCGGATCAATCGTACCGGTGGTTCTCCAGTGAAAAATATCTCCTGTTCTCGTTTTGTTCTTCCAAATTACCGGAGAAGGCATTGCATTTCCCCAACCTGCATAGGGCACTGAAAAAAAAGAATTAAAACTCATGTCTCCGTAAATATTTGAATCTTCATAAAATGAATTCCAAAAATATCTGATACCATACTTTTTCCACATATCGGCCGAATAGTATTCTGATTTTACATCTGCACCGTCGCAGGCGAGATCTTCGCGATTACTTTTCACAGAATTATCGTATCCATGATCTATCCAGGTCACGGGAAAAAATTCTCTCTTCGTTGCTTCAAGCGCTTCACCCAGTAATTTCCTGCTGCATGTATAGTGATCGGGAGTATGCAGGCAAATTTCAGTACCATATTCATAAATCAATTTAAGAAAATTTGCATAGCCTTCTGTCTCCTTATAATTAGCTACAGGTCCTGGCATCATCCCACTCTTTTCTTTATTGTCGACTTTATCTGGATTCGAATAAAAAATACTTTTAGTAACAGGAATACTGTATTTCAAAAAACCTCCGGTGGCATCTTCCAGACGATTAATATTTTCACCGCCAAAGTAAACAGCCTTCTGTGTACGCATGTTTGTATAATCTGCATGTTCGGTCCAAATAAAACAAGAAAGAAAACCATAGGGATTCGGCGAAAGCTTAGGGACTACTATATCCGATTTTACTTTATAAAAAGTAAAAGCAGAATTTATTGCATCACCATTATTGTAAACTGATGTGGAGTAATCAACAAACTTTCCCTTACTTGAATCTAAAATTGGAAAATGTAATAGCGGATGATCCACCGAATAATCGATATTGATAACTGTATATTTTTCCGGCACGTTTAATTGAATCGAAGAAACTTTTTCCGGACGATATAACGCCAGAGCAGTATTATCATCAGAGATTAAGAATCCTTCTTTGTCGAGCCAATATTCACCCTTAGGATTTATTTCTGTTATTGTATTCTTATTATAGACTTCTTTAACAGGAAAATTAAATGATGCTACGATTGAATGCCTTATTAAATTTACCGAAGTCTTAAATTCAGTTTTAGTATTAAATTTTAAACTACCTTCTACTCCAGCTAAAATTGTTATTTCACTCTCAGAAATTTCATCGCGTGCAGAAAATGTCAAAGAAATTCCTTCTTCTCCCTTTATGTCTTTTCTTAAATATAAATGCTTATTCCAAGATTGATTAACACCTTTATCTGTATTCCATTCTGAATATAATGCTATTGTATTGAAGATTGTATCGCCTTTTAATCCATTGATCACAAGCCTGCCATCTTCCTTTGCATAATAAAAGTTAAAGAAATTATTAGATGTAATTTTTTCAAGCCCTTTGTTGAATTGGTTTCTAATAAATCCTTGTGGCAAAAAAACAGGAAGTTTCTTCTCTCCAAAATCAATAGAAAGATTGTCGATGTCAACAGGTATTCCTTCCTTATCCCATAAATAAATTCCAACCGTCTTATCTTTTCCGGTAAATGTTGCTGGTAAATCAAATTCGTATTTAATTTCATTCCAGGAATTAAGTGTTTTTATTTGAGGTGCTACATTTTTTGATTCATAAATTATCATCGAATCTCCAACAGTGATTGCAACAACAAGATCTAAATCTTTTGCAGTCGTACTTGTCCTTAAAAACTCTTTAACGATAACATGAAGGTTTTTATCCTGGCATATCGCCGGAAAACTTCCTTTAAAACCTAAACCATATGGATTAGAAACATCAGTAAAAGCAAATAATTTTCCTGATTTAGCCTCACCATTTTTTGGATTCAGGTGATTGATCCAAGGCATTCCATTAGTCGCAGAATCCAGATTATTGAAAATGCTCAATAAATTATTTTGTGCTATAACACGATTGAGTAAAACTGAAAAGAGAAAGATAACTAATGATGCGGAAAACTTCTTCATATCGAATCGTGATAAAAAAAATCACGGATTCAAAAGTAGAATAATTCCGTTTATCCCGTAAAAGATCAGTCGGAGTTTTTCAATACCTGTTTACTTCTTTCGTCGGCCCGGCTGCTGTAGAACTCTGCCTTCTTTTTATCTCCGGTTAATAGATAAAGTTTAGCAATGCTATCATAAGAAGAAACGGACTCAGGGTAGATGTCCAGGTTTAATTTCAAAAGCCTAATAGCATCTTCATAACGTTGCCTTTTGGTGAGGTTATTTGCAAGCTGTGTCAGATGTTCCTCACTTGAAGGGTAATTTTTTAAAACAACATCAGTCTGAGATTTCGTTATCACTTTGGCAAGATGAGCATACTCCTTCCGGATGAATGATATTTTTTTCATGAAGTAATCAAACGATATCATGTCATCAAGAAGATCAGTTTCGTACGCAGCCATGCAAAGATTCAAATATTGATATCTGTCCCAATGATTAGAATTTTTCCTGTTGTAATCCCTTAATAACCTGTCTCCCCTAATTAAAAAAACCGTATCCCCATCCTGGTTTAACAACTCGTCGAAATTCAATAAAGACGCCAGAGCGATTTGTGAATAATTCTGAGATTCATTCTTAAATCCACGGCATGTCGTTTGCCACACTTTTTGAATCAATTCAATACCCCCGGCTGAAGGGTTGAGTGAATCAATCACACAACCAACATTGCCTGCACCGGCGTGATATGCATGCAGAACAAGGAGTCTGAACCATAAGTCGGTTTCATTGTAAACAATATTACGACTATCCAAAAACTTTTTGATGTATGGAATACATGAATTATTGATCAACATTGCTGCTGCACGGGCAGCCTTTTCAATGTTAGTCCGTTCATCCACTTTCTTATTTACATGCAATCCATATTTGATTGCCACAGTCCTCATAAGCTGAAAGGGGCCATTGGCGCCGACATACGATTTAGACCGGTACTTCCCTGGACTTTCAATCAATAAAATTGCCTGTGCATACCATGGATCACAATTATTCTTTTCAAAAACACGAATGGATTTGTGTATATCAGGAAGCGTTTTTTTGAATTCGTAAAACTCCCCCTTGCCTGCCGTTATATAAAGGTTGGTAGCAGAATCGAGTCCGTATGCTCTACAAATACTGTCTTTAAAACAAGTCTTTTCTATTTCGGTTTGATTCATCCAGATCAACCTGTTGATTTTATTTACAGGTTTCCTGCACCAGGCGATATTGATAATGCAGGTATCTCCGGGAAGATGAATTACATCCTTCCAGAACTTTGTCTGGGGCAATGTATCCCAACCTTGAGCATACATGGTTGTATCGCGGATAAAACTCATTTTCACAGTGTCCTGTCCTACGATAACTTTTTTAATATGAGAATATTTACTCACCTCCTGTGCGTTTGCACTGAAAATGAAAAATCCGAGTAAAAAAAACAGGCTAAATACTCTCATATTCGGGTAAATACAATAACGATTCGCGTTCAACGAAGTTGAGCAAAAAAAAGGAAATTCTTACAATAGAATTGTCAGACTCCGCGAATTTTTTCCTTGTGTTTTTTAATCTGGCGGGATAATGTTTCTACACATAAATCTGTTGCTTCTTCGAAAGTCTTACATCTTTCTTTTGCAATCAGATCATTCCCTGGTATCTGTATTACGATCTGAACGATCTTATTTTCCATGTTACTTGCTTTGTCCAGTCTTAACACTACTTCGCCACCGATAATATTATCATAAAAATGGATAAGCTTGTCTACCTTTTCCTGGATAAATTGCAGCAATTTACTGTCTGCATCAAAATGAATCGATTGAACTCTTATTTTCATCGAAAATCCCTCCCAAAATTTATGCTCTAGGATGAGCTTGTTTATAAACTTGTTTTAATTTTTCAATTGTATTGTGAGTATACACTTGTGTTGCGCTTAGGTTAGCATGACCCAGAAGTTCTTTTACACTATCGATATCGGCGCCGTTGTTAAGCATATGTGTGGCAAACGTATGACGTAAAATATGCGGGCTTTTTTTCTCCAGTGTAGTTACAGTACCCAGCCGGTGTGTTACGACTCTGTAAACAAATTTCGGATACAATTTTTTACCTTTATCAGTTACAAAAAAAGCCGGTGCCTTTTCAATTATCTCGCCTCGTGCATTGAGATATTCATCGATCAATTGTTTGAGCTTTTTTGTAAACGGTATAATCCTTTCTTTGTTTCTTTTTCCAAAAACTTTCACCTGGCATTCATAAACATTTATGCTGTTATCATCCAGTCCTATTAATTCAGAAAGACGCATGCCTGTTGCATAAAAAAGCTCGAGCATGAGTCGGTCGCGAATGGCTTCAAATCCTTCACCGAAATTATCACCGCTGAATAACAAAGTCATCTTTGATTCATCTACGAAAATGGGAAGTCGTTTTGAAGTTTTCGGTGATTGAATTTTAATCATCGGATTGACAATTATCTTTCCTTGCCTTAGCAAAAACTTATAGAAAGTTTTAACAGCAGTAATTTTCCTGTTTACGGAACGGGGACTGATTTCTTTCTCCATCAATTCTACAATCCATGAACGAATCATGGAATGAGTAATCTCTGAAGGATTTTCTGTTTCGTAAGTTACTTTCTGATAATTTAAAAACTGAGCCAGATCATTCTCATAGGCAATAACAGTGTGTGCCGAAAATCGTTTTTCAAACTTTATATATTGTAAAAAACTCTTAAGCTCCATACATAAAAAAGAAAGAGAAAAATGCGATTGCATTGTTTCTCTTCGTCAAATTTTTTAATTCCTTTCCAACATCATCACCTATTGGTTCGATGCTAGTAAAGATATAGAAATATTAAATCTTTTGAAATAAAATTAAAGCGTATTTGTACGCTGCATCATATCACGATATTTCGCGTGAATGATTTCCTGGCGACGCTCAACTGATGGTTTTTCGAAAGTTTGGCGACGACGTAATTCACGTACAACACCTGTACGCTCAAATTTTTTCTTAAACTTCTTTAAAGCTTTGTCGATTGACTCGTTTTCCTTGATAGGGACAATAATCATTGTGTTTTTAAAATTTAGCTTGCAAAAGTAGCCTATTTCCCGAGAAATACAAATTATTTTAAAATTTCCCTTGAAATTACCAGCTTTTGAATTTCACTGGTACCCTCTCCGATCGTACAAAGTTTCGAATCCCTGTAGAATTTTTCTACCGGAAAGTCTTTCGTATAACCATACCCACCGAAAATCTGAACGGCATCCGTTGCAACTTCAACAGATACTTCTGAAGCATAATATTTAGCTATGGCGCTTTGTTTAGTGCATTTTTGACCCTTATTCTTCAAATCAGCTGCTGAAAAGATCAGAAGTTCGGCTGCTTCGATTTTTGTAGCCATATCTGCCAGTTTAAATGCAATAGCCTGGAATTCTGATATCGGTTTTCCAAATTGTTCCCTCTCTTTAGAGTATTTAAGAGCGGCATCGAAAGCACCTTTTGCAATTCCAAGTCCTAAAGCAGCTATTGATATTCGACCACCATCGAGCACCTTCATAGCCTGTCGGAAACCATCTCCAACTTTTCCCAACACCTGACTTTTGTGAACCCTGCAATCTTCCATGATCAACTCTGCAGTCTCAGAGGCACGCATGCCCAACTTGTTTTCTTTCTTTCCTCCCCTGAACCCTTTCGTTCCTCTTTCAATTACAAATGCTGTGATACCATCTGGATCCAGTAGATCGCCGGTTCGAGTGAGTACTACTGCAACATCACCTGTAATCCCATGAGTGATCCAGTTCTTGGATCCATTGATGACCCAGTAATCTCCATCTTGTTTTGCAACACATCTCATTCGCATTGCATCGCTACCTGTATTTGCTTCTGTAAGACCCCATGCTCCTATCCACTCGCCTGTTGCTAGCTTTGGTAAATATTTTTTCTTCTGTTCTTCGTTTCCAAACTGAAGAATATGTCCTGTACAGAGTGAATTGTGCGCTGCCATAGAAAGTCCGATGGAACCACATACTCTGGATATTTCGACAATTGCAGTTACATATTCATAATATCCGAAACCTGAACCGTTGTATTGCTGCGGTACAAGAATTCCCATCAGGCCCATCTCACCCATTTTACGAAAAAGTTCTACAGGGAAAATTTGATCCTCATCCCATTCCATCATTTTTGGTTTGATTTGAGTTTCTGCAAACTTCCGAATAGTATCAGAAATCATCTTTTGATTTTCTGTATAAGAAAAATTCATCATTTGATCGGTTGCATTATCAACTGATCCCGGCATTGATGTTTGTGAACTATTCATTTTTGAGATTCTTGATCGGGTCTATGTAGGGTGCAAGTTTAAGGAAGTTTTCCTCAGTTATCAATGGTAATTGTTTAAGTTCTTCGATTGAATTAAAGGACTTGTGCTGCTTTCTGTAATTGCATATAAGTCCTGCAATTTTACTCTTTATATATGGATGCGAAGCAAGGATATTAAACGAATCTGAATTAATATGAATAAACCTGTATGGGAGTGAATCTGTTAGGTAAATATTTAGATGAATGTTTGTAAACACACTATCATTCACTCCCCAAACTTCCTTTAACTGATAAATTGAATAAAACCCGCCGAGCTTTTCCCGATACCTGACAATGCGCGAAGCCAGGACTGGCCCGATGCCGTGAAGTTCCATAAACTCAACAGAGTCCGCTTTTTGAATATTAACTTTTAAATCTTTAACAGTTCTCATTTTCGCCTGTGGCTTTTTTACAATTAATGTATCGGGTAATAATAAAAATGTTCTCAGCTTTTCATATTCATTTTCAGAAATGCAATACATTTTTTTGAAATCAGATTTTACACGAAACTTTCCCCCGCGTGAAATGTAATGAGCTATCACATTAATTTGTTTTTCACTTAACCCTAATTTTTTCCCATCAGTTAAATTCAAACGATTCGGATCAAAATTGAAATATGAAGTCGATTCAATCTTTTCATGTTTCTCAAAACTCAGAGTGCTTTTCTTTCCAATGCTATCTCTTTCCATCAATTTATCGATCACAGCAATTAGGGCTGGATCAGCAGGTAAAATTTCTACTGATTTATTTTTAAAGTAATAATTTGTGCTCAGGAGAATAAATAAAATGCATGCAAGAAAAAGAACTCCATTTCTTTCTCTGGATGAAAAATTAAAATAATCTGTAAACGGGGATCTGATTTTTTTTCTTCTCATGTTGAAGCACCAAAGGCACTTCAAAAAAATCACTTTGAATTTTATTTTGCAACCAATTCAAGCTGTTTTTTCATATAAGCTAATCCTTCGAGAAATGTTCGGGGATTAAAGTCCAATTCTTTAACCGCCTTATCAATTATAAAACCTGTCACAGGTGGACGTTTGGCCGGTTGCTTTAAAGATTCGGAACTGATGGGCTGAATATAACTTTGATCGAGCTGAAAAAATTCTGCTACGATCTTAACAATATCCAGAATATTCATGACTTCTCTTCCTGACACATGAAAAATTCCGGTTGCATTCTTCAATGCAGCGGCAATACAAGCCTGTGCAAGATCTTCTGCAAGTGTAGGAGATCGAAACTGATCATTAATAACGGTAATGGTTTTTTTATTCCTCAAAGCATTTATCGACCATAAGACAACATTTGATCTGCTGTTATCATCAACAACTCCGTAAATTATGATTGTTCTGAGAATAGCCCAATCGATACCGCTATCAATAATTTTCTTTTCGGCTTCTAACTTGGTCAATGCATAATAACTTAGCGGATCCGGTTCATCAGTTTCAACGTATGGTCCTTTTTCACCATTAAAAACAAAATCAGTAGACAAATGGACGAGCTTTGCTTTAATTTTTTTACAAACGTCGATAAGATTTTCAACAGTTTTTACATTCATCAATAAAGCTTCTTCCCGTCTCGATTCGCATGCATCCACATTTGTCATTGCAGCCGTATTAATAATCACATCGGGATTATACTTTTCAGCGATGCGGTTTAATTCAGCTTGATTTGTCAGCTCGAGAGATTCATAAATGTATCCATCCCGTGCTCTCATCCTGTTTTCTCCGCGCGATGTGCTGATGCATTTCACATCAGCCCTTGCTATTAAACCATAAATTATTTTCTGTCCGAGAAGCCCATTACTTCCAGTCACTAAAATTGTTTTCATAAATTAATTAAGAATTTCCTTAAATCGCATCACTTGTTCCTGTGTACCTAGAACGAATAGTTTTGCATCCGGTAACATGACTGTATCCGGCGGAGGATTGATGACATATTCGCCATCGGCCGTTTTAAAACCAATGATATTAGCTCCGGTTTTATTCCTTACTTCTAATTCACGAATCGATTTATTTCTCATCGATTCAGGAAGGCTACTGAACTTTATTTCTTCGAGTCGGATATTTATTCTTCCTGTAATGTGATCGATGAACTCTAATACATCCGGCTTAGTAATTAACGCAGCCATATGGGTACCACCAATTTTATCGGGCATTATTACATTATTTGCTCCTGCTCTTTTCAGTTTATGTTCAGAAGCATCATCAGAGGCTCTGCTTATTATTTTCAAACTAGGATTTTTATCACGCGCCGTCAATACAACGAATACATTCGAAGCATCGTTTGGTAATGCGGTGATTAGTGCTTTTGCTCTTTCCAATCCTGCTTCAGAAAGAATCTCATCCATCGTTGCATCACCTTCGATGAAAAGTAAATTACCCTCGTTGCGCATGTTTTCGATTATTTCCGGATTGCTTTCAATCGCAACGAACATCTCATTTCCTGAGCGCAATTGTTCGCATGCCTGCTTACCATTTCGTCCATAACCGCAAACGATTACGTGGTTGTTTAATTTTTGTATTTCCTTGTTCACCTTGTAGTGTTTAAAATATAACTGAAATTCTCCTTCTATAACATACCGGGTAATAACAGAAATTGCGTAAGCAAATGTAGTAATGCTTACAATTATAAGTATAGATGTGAATATTTTTCCTGCATCATCGAGTTCTTTTACTTCACGATAACCAACGGTGGCAACCGTTATTACTGTCATAAAAAATGAGTCCAATAAGTTGTAATCTTCTAAAAAATAAAATCCAAGAATACCAAATATTAAAACTGAAAAAAGTAAACCCAGTGCTATATAAAGTTTTCTGAAATAGAGAAAATTAATTTGAAAATTTTTTTTCCCGTTTATGTGCTTGAGATTTTCTTCCATTCAATCTCATTAATTTAAAGATCCCAAAAAGATGTGCGTCGTGCTCTGACATATGAATTCATCTTAAGCCAGAATGCAAGTATCAAATAAAGAATCAATGGTGAACCAACAGTCAGAAATGAAGCATAGATAAAAAACAAACGAATAACAGAAGTGCGCATATGCAAAATGTTTCCTAACCAGGCACACACACCAAATGCCTGTCTCTCGAAATAATCCCGTATGTTATTAATTAAATTCATTGAAGGAAATTAATAAGTTTATTTCCAATACTGCAAGTTAAACATTTTTTCTCTGCGCAATGTACAACTTTCAATTGCAAGAGAGCCTGAGTATCAACAGCTGAATTAACAGTAATACCAACTTCTTTCCAACGTTCGATCAGATGATTTTCTTCTGGAGCTAATTGGGATAAATAAGCAAGAGCATTTTCTTTTATTTCAATATCACCTGTGTATTTTCCCCACGCAAAAAGGAAAGGTATGCATGTATTGATCAACAAATTATTCAATGAAGATTTCCCAAGTCTTTTAATTTGGAAAACAGATGATTTATTGAAATGATAATGAGTGTTCCAATATTCGGATGCTGTGATTTTAAATAATGCTGCAATATTTTCTATTGAGGACAGGTTAGTAAGTGTTGTAAATAAAAAAGGACATTGCTCTAAAACCACTGCAAACTGTGCTATTCTGAGTGCAGGAAAATTAACGGGCCTTAATCTTAATAATTTCCACGATGCAAAAGGAATATTTTTCAATGAATGTTTTTTGGAAAAATGCCTGTATAATTCCGATAACTTTTTAGGATATTCTTCTGTAAGATCGTCATCTAACATTCCGGCCTGACCAAACAATAACGCTTCAATTTCAGTTAGGCTTTCTCCCTCTTTTCGGATTAACCTAAGTGGTAAACTTCGTGCAAGCATTTCGAATGGCATTGCATTTAGCTGAAAACCAAAATTGCGTGCGAGGTATTGATAAAAACACTCTTCCCAATCATCTTTGTTTCCTACCAAAGAAATAAAAATCTGTTGCGCCCTGTTTTCCAGTCTTTCGATAATCATTCGCTCCTTCGTAATTTTCCAGGTATCATTATCAATTTCTGAAAGTCTGCTCTGGCATGGAATCCATCCTCGGTTACTTATTAGCTTTAGATAATTATCCCAGATATGAGGCAGTAATTTATTCTTGAGTTCGATTGCAGGGAGAGGTGAACCATTTGTTCTCAATGTTATAGAATCGTTTTCATAGACGACATGAAGAATGCAATTATCGTATGCTACATCATTATGGTGATTATGCCTGTGCCAGTCGGAGGAATGAATATGAATTTCAACATTACCGGCCCAGAGAGTTCCGTTTATTCTTATACGTGAATTAAAAAAGTCAGGACCTGAACCCGTATTATACTGACCAGGATGCACTACTTCAATCATTAATCCATCGTCGGTCTTAAGATTCTTCGAATCAAACAATCTATGTTCCCATATGTAATGCAAAAATGCTTCAGTCACTGGTGAAATTTTCACAAAGTAACAGCAGCAATATTCAAAACCGGTTTACTTTTTTAAGGAACATTAAATAAGAGATTCCAAAAGTTGCTTCATTTCCTGTTGTACTTTCTTCGCCTCTATAGCAGCTTTCTCTGCAAAATCTTTTCCGGAGGATGCATAAATAATCTGACGGGAAGAATTAACAATCAGGCCACATAATGAATTCATTCCTGCTTTCGAAATTTCCTGTAGGTTTCCGCCCTGTGCACCAATCCCTGGAACGAGGAAAAAATTATCTTTTGCAATTTTTCTAATGTCGCGGAAAAGTTCTGGATGAGTTGCTCCAACTACAAACATCAGCTGATCAGGAGTGCTCCAGCTTTGGGCATGTTCGATAACATGCTGATAGAGCTTTTGTTCTCTGACAGAACCAGGAGCACAAACTTCGGTTAGTTGAAAGTCCATCGAACCTGCATTACTTGTCAGTGCCAGCAGAATAACCCATTTGTTTTTATATCCAAAAAATGGAAGGACAGAATCCTTTCCCATATATGGCGCTACTGTAATAGAATCAAAATTATAATATTCAAAAAAAGTTCTCGCATACATTTCGGCCGTATTGCCAATATCACCTCTCTTTGCATCAGCAATAGTAAATATGTCATTAGAAATTGCCTTACATGTCTTCTCGAGACTTAATAACCCACGCGGACCGTTGCTTTCATAAAATGCGAGGTTTGGTTTATAAGCAATACAATATTCGCTGGTAGCTTCGATAATCTGGCGATTGAACTCAAAAACGGGATCATCATATTGATGAAGATGAACAGGAATTTTTCTTACATCAGTATCCAATCCAATGCATAAATAAGATTGCTTCTTCTTTACCTGTTCGAAAAGTTGTTCACGTGTCATGGAACGAAAATACATTTTGTAAACTTAAAATGATTTAATTTGAAAAAAGTATTTCAAATCTTCTATAAACGAATTCATTAACACAATTGTATGACAGAAAACCAGGAGGAAAAAAAATTATCTCTTTTTGATTCGACGGCGATAATCGTTGGGTCGATGATCGGGTCAGGAATATTTATCGTGTCTGCTGAGATTGCAAGACAGGTACAAACTCCGGGGATGTTATTACTTGCATGGATAGTAACTGGTATCATAACAATCTTCGGAGCATTGAGCTACGGAGAACTTGCCGCAGCAATGCCTAAAGCCGGTGGTCAATATGTATATATTAAGGAAGCCTTCGGACCATTGTATGGATTTTTATACGGCTGGACATTATTTGCAGTAATACAAACCGGAACAATTGCAGCAGTCGCCGTTGCATTTGCAAAATTTACAGGAGTCTTTTTCCCTTCCATTTCAGGAACTAATTTAATTTTTGAAGCAGGGTTTTTAAGGGTCAGTACACAACAGGGATTGGCTATCCTGTTAATTATTTTTTTAAGTCTATATAATTTCAGGAATATTAAAGCGGGTGCACTTCTACAAAACATATTTACTGTCTCTAAAATTCTTGCATTACTCCTTTTGATAATACTGGGAATTTATTTCGGAATAAATGGCCATGGTAATTCGGAAAATTTCAAACCTGCATTTCCTGATATAATAACACTGACTACAATTGGAATTTTCGGTGCAGCTATGACGGGCTCATTGTTTTCTGCCGATGCATGGAACAATATAACATTTACTGCAGGTGAAGTAAAAAATCCTCAACGTAACCTGCCACTGTCGTTAGCTATAGGAACTACGACGGTAATTACATTATACCTGCTTGCAAACATCGCTTACATCTATGTTTTACCAATAGAGAAAATTCAACATGCCGAAAACGACAGGGTTGCAACTCTTCTGATGGAAACTATACTTGGCAATAGTGGTAAATTCTTTATGGCAGCAATGATTATGATATCAACCTTTGGCTGTCTCAATGGCTGTATACTCACAGCGGCAAGAGTATATTATGCGATGGCAAAGGATAAAATGTTCCTTTCTCCTGCAGCTAGGCTTAATAAAAACCATGTACCCGCTAATTCGTTAACGATGCAGTGTATTTGGGCTTGTCTATTATGTCTGACAGGAACATATGGAGATCTGCTAAACTATATCATGTTTGCAGTGATGTTATTCTACATCCTCACCATTTCAGGACTCTTTGTTTTGAGAATAAAAAAACCCGAAATGGAAAGACCTTATCGTGCATTTGGTTATCCTGTTGTACCGGCTATTTATATTTTATTGGCAGTATTGGTGGCTTTAAACATGTTTATATATCAGACAAATTTCAGTCTGTACGGTTTGATAATTATTCTAACCGGAGTACCTATTTATTATTTCTTCAAAACAAAGTCTACATCTGTACAATCAAATTAAGCATTATAAAAAAAGCCCGATTAATCGGGCTTTCTCATTTATAAAATATTTTCTGATTACTTGGTAACCTTTGTCTTTGGCTTAGAACCTAAACCAACCGGGCTACCCACTCGAGTCATAGCACAACGGAATCCAATATCGTCTGTACTTTGAGATTCATCTAAGAAACGCTTAACGCCGGGAGAAAGGAAATATGCTCTGTCCTTCCATGACCCTCCTTTATATACACGAGCCTTATCGTTAATAAGTGATGTGATACCAAAATCGTATTTTATATTTTCAGCCTCATCGGCATCAAGATAATTGATGTTATCTGCCTTAGTGTAATTACGACGATCGGCAGCTTCTTCCGGAGTTACCTCACGATAAGGAATTCTTCCTAAGCTATCTTTCTCAGTGATTGCACCCTCTTCATCACGAACCTGAGTCTGGAAAACGTTACCACGGTAAGGATTGAAGTCGCTCTTATCTTCCGGAGAAAGCGGACGATAAACATCCATAACCCATTCGCTTACGTTACCTGCCATGCAATACAAACCGAAATCATTTGGCCAATAAGAATGAACGGGAGCCGGACGATCGGCATTATCATTAAGGAAGCCGGCAGTACCCATGTTATCACCACGGCCTCTCTTATAGTTAGCCATCATCTGGCCTTTATATTTTTCATCTTTATTACGAACGATGTGTCCGTTCCAAGGATATTGTTTACGATCAGTTACTCTTTCATATACTGTATTTCCGATTTGTGCAAGAGCGGCATATTCCCATTCAGCTTCGGTCGGGAGTCTGTATTTCGGTAAAAGTATACCGTCTTCCATACGCACTTTACGAGTACCATTTTCACCAGCACTAGGATTTAAATCCTGAAGGTCGCTCTTTACAAGTCCTTCATATTGTCCGGCTAAATAAGCTTCTGAGTTGAAATTATCCTCGTTGATTTGATTCGGGTTCATACGGAGGATCCCTTCACGAATTAAGATTTGTTCATTAACCCTGTCCGTTCTCCATGAACAAAAGTCGTTAGCCTGTAACCAGTTTACACCAACTACCGGATATTGCTGATAAGCCGGGTGACGTAAATAAAGCTCAACCAATGGTTCATTATAAGCCAACCTGTCTCTCCAGACTAATGTATCAGGTAATGCTTTCTTATAAACCTCAGGATAATCTGCACCGAATACTCTGGATAACCAATAAAGGTATTCCAGGTAATGGATATTTGCCACCTCTGTTTCATCAATATAGAATGAACTGACAGTTACTCGACGAGGAATGTTGTTCCAGTCCTGCGTTATTTCCTGTTCTGTGCGACCCATTGTGAATGTACCACCTTCAACTAAGACCAGACCGGGACCGGTTTCCTGTTCATCGTAAGGAGTCACTTCAAAACCGCCATTTTTAGGATCATTATAATTCCATCCAGTTACAGCGGATTTTTCTTTTGAACAAGAAGCCAAAAATAGGGTGATTGCTATTAAACTAAAGCAACTCCCAAAGAGGTTTTTCTTCATTTTAAATAAGATGGATAGGGTATTTTTTGAAACGGAAGCCAAATGTATTTATTTTATTTTAAATTATTAGAATGAAGGACATTTGATGGTCCTGAAGCGTTTCTTTTTAGGATGACAACTTAACTGTAAACCAAGAGAAAGTTCATGAGATCCGGCAGAAGCGTTGTAAAGTTTTGATACGGTTACGTCGTAGCTGTAGCCGAATTTAAATATTCCCTGCTGAAGTCCAACTAACAAGATGAATGCATCACCGCCTCTATACCAAAGTCCACCGACAAGTGGTGCTTTAGCAATATAAAACCCGATATTATATTGATGGAAATCACGTTGCGACTGATAGATAAAATTAGGAGAAATATAAGTAGATCCGTCACGGCTGCCGGCGAGAGGAATAATAGCTCCTGCATGAGCCGTAATTTTCATTGGCAGTTTACTGCCATCAGCCTCTTTGATATAAAACTCCTGTGGTTCAGTTAAATGATTGACAGCCACTCCACCATAATAATTGCTGCTATATGCTAAAATTCCAGTTGAGAAATCCCAGAAATTCTTATTTGTATTTGGTCGTACTTCCTGTGTTTCGTAAATAAATCCATAACGCGGATCAATCATGTCGCCGAATGTGAGTTTATCCCAATCAACTTTTTTCATGAAATAGGATCCTTGTAAACCAAAGCGAACTGAGAATTCACGAGTGACGTTTAGCTGGTAAGAATACATACCACTCACAGAAGTTGTCGTAAGAGTTCCTTCTCCTGCTTTATCATTCAATACGATTAATCCTAATCCACCTCCTAATGCCTCCACATGTTGATCGTATGAAGCAGTATATGTTACAAATGTTCCTGTCAGTGCAGGCCATTGATTTCTATAATTCAAAGAAATTCGCGGACACCTTGCAGAGCCTGCAAATGCAGGGTTCAGGTATAGTGGATTCGCATAAAACTGTGTGAACTCAGGATCCTGAGCAAGTACAGTTCCGGAAATTCCCAGAAGAACCAATATCAGAAACTTCCTGAGCATTAGAGAGAATTTAGTCTGTTTGTTACGTTTGTGAAGATACAGAGTTACGCCGGGTATGACAGTCAAATAAACGTAGAATAAATGATTTGTAAGATTATGTACAATTTTAAACAATTTTTCAGTCTTCCTCAAAAATATTTGCAGAAAGATAAAAATAATTAGTTGAACTAATTGTCATTTTATGTTCATTTCTTTCAGTTAGAAGCTTTTCTGTGGATAGATTTTTAAAGAAGATAAATTAATTAATGGTATTTTTGATTGCGATAAAATAACTCTCCTTAAGATTCGTTAACATTTCGCCCACCAAATTTTTTAATTTTAAACCACCATGCGCATTAATAGGAAACACTCTTTTGTGCTTATTTATTTTTTCCTCATCCCGCTTATTCTATCAGCGGCGGATAAATCATCTAATTATAAAATAGAATGGTTACCTGTTTTCGAAACTAAGTTTTCAAAAGATGATTCGTTTAAGTCACTTAATTTTACCGGAGCTTCATTTGATGTAAACTTTCTACCGAGATTTATTGTTACCGAGCCTATTTCATCGAATGCGGGGGAAATAAAAGCACAGTTAACCAATATTGTTACGGAATCCATCACTGATTTAAGCGGGATAAGAAATAAAGATTTGATCAGTAATAATTTTGAAATAACCTCTACTATAACTGTAAAACAAAAAAGATATTATGCTTCTGTTTCCATTTTACCTGTCAGAAAAAATGCAGCGGGACAATTTGAAAGACTAATATCTTTTGATATCTCGATTCAACCGTCATATTCAAGTGCCAGGATGAATGCGGCTCATACATTTGCTTCTTCGAGTGTGCTTTCAACCGGAGAATGGTACAAGATTGCCGTAATTCAAACCGGAGTTTATAAGATCGATAAACAGTTTCTGAAATCAATGCATATAGAAACTGATGGTCTTGATCCAAGGAATATTAAAATATATGGTAATGGTGGAGGCATGCTGCCTTTTGCAAATAATAAATTCCGTTACGATGATCTTCAGGAAAACAGTATCGTAGTTTCCGGCGAATCGGATGGTCAATTTGATGATAACGATTATGTTTTGTTTTATGGAACAAACCAGACAAAATGGAATTATGATGCAGTTACTACACAATTTAATCATCAGTTAAATCTATATTCCGATACGACATATTATTTTCTGACGATTGGAAACTCTCCGGGAAAAAGAATTACTCAGAGAAGCATTACACCCGGAGCAAATGTGCAGGTAAATACATACGATGATTTCATTTATCACGAGGCTGAACTTTATAATTTCCTAAAATCAGGTAGAGAATGGTATGGTGAGTCTATAGATAACCTAAACAATACGTTTTATGCTTCACCAATTTCAATTCCAAACCTAAGTACTTCGGATACGATTTATTTCAGATCGAGTTTGGCCGGACGTTCTGTTGTACTCCAGGGCGGACCTGTTTATTCATCTTCCTTTACGCTGAATGTAAATGGTTCTAACATAGGTTCTGCGAATGTTCAGAATGTCGGACCTTCTGTACAGGATAATTATCTGTATCCATTATCATTGAACAGGAATTTTTTATCATCGAATCCAACATTAAACATCCGCTTTACATTAAACACCACTAATCCGAATGGTCAGGGCTGGATTAATTATTTTGAATTGAATTTCCGTAGAATATTAAGCGTAAGTAACATGGGAAGCCAGTTTGTTTTTCGTGATAAGAATTCTGTCGGATCGGGAAACATCAGCCAGTTTAATTTTAATTCTACGCTTAATAATTACACGGTCTGGGATGTAACTGATCCGGTGAACATTGTTTCTCAGGAGCTTCAAAATGGCGGCGGTGTTACATCCTTTGCAGTCGGCACAGATCAGCTACGCGAGTTTGCTGCTTTCGATGGAATAAATTATTTCAAACCTGTTTTTACTACAAAAGTTGAAAACCAGAATTTACATGCACTGGCTCAAACACAAATGATCATTGTGACGAATCCTTTGTTTCTCTCACAGGCTTATGAGCTCGCCGAGTTACACAGGACACAGGACAATTTATCCGTAATTGTAGCGACAACTCAACAAATATTCAATGAGTTTTCGAGCGGCGCACAGGACGTATCTGCTATTCGAGATTTCGTAAAAATGTTTTATGATCGTGCCGGTACTGATTCAACCCAATTGCCGAAATATCTTTTGCTATTTGGCGATGCATCGTATGATAATAAATATCGCCTTTCAGGAAATACAAATTATGTTACGTCTTATCAATCATCTGGATCAATAAATCTTACTCAAACCTATATCTCCGATGATTTTTTTGGTCTGCTCGATGATACAGAAGGCGCATGGACAAGTGGAGAAATAGTAGACGTTTGTATTGGTAGAATTCCAGTGAAATCTTCTACAGAAGCTCAGTCGATGGTGAACAAGATCCGGCATTATATGACCGGTAATGGAACAGAAAATTCGAATGTAACTATGGGAAACTGGAGAAACAACATCAGCTTTGTTGGCGATGACCAGGATTCAAATATTCATTTTAAACAATCGAATTCTCTCGCAGAAATTGTGAGAAATAATTACCCGATTTTTAATATCGATAAGATTTTTTTGGATGCTTACAATCAGGAAACGACTCCTGGCGGACAGCGATATCCGGATGCGCATAAAGGAATTATTGACCGCGTTGAAAGGGGAACACTGCTGATGACGTATATCGGACACGGTGGAGAATTAGGCTGGGCCCATGAGCGTGTGTTGGAAGTAAACGATATAAACAGCTGGACAAATTACGACAGGCTGGCTGCTTTTCTTACTGCAACGTGCGAATTTACCCGGGTAGATGATCCATCCCGAAATTCTGCAGGAGAACTTGTTTTCCTCAATGCTAAAGGTGGCGGAATTTGTCTATTCACAACATCACGACTTGCATTCTCAAGTTCAAACTATAATTTGTGCCTAAGATTTTATAATCACATTTTTGAAAAGATAGGTGGCCAGTACGAAACGCTTGGAGAAATTGTAAAGCGAACTAAAATTGATTCTTACAGTGATCCATATGTGAGAAATTTTCTTTTGATTGGCGATCCTGCCTTAAAACTTTCTTATCCTACATATTCAGTAAAAACAAAAACACTTAACGGCACAGATATTTCGGTCGCAACTGATACATTAAAAGCATTCAGTAAGATTACAGTTACAGGCGAGGTGACAGATAATTCCGGAATTAAAATGACTGGTTTCAACGGAACGATTTATCCGACAGTGTATGATAAGCTGGTTAACTATAATACACTTGGTAACGATATTAATGATCCGGATGGAGACATTTCCACTCCTCAGCCTTTTCAATTGCAGAAAAATGTAATTTTTAGTGGCAAGGCAAGTGTCACAAATGGTGATTTTACTTTTACGTTTATTGTTCCGAAAGATATTTCATTTCAGATAGGCAAAGGAAAATTAAGTTACTATGCACAAAATGGTCAGATAGATGCTGCAGGTTATGACACAAGCGTATTTGTTGGTGGTGTAGATAATAATGCAACAGTTGATGGTAATGGTCCGGTTGTTCAGTTGTATATCAACGATGAAAAATTTGTTCGTGGAGGTATGACTGATAAAAATCCTGTTCTGTATGCAATCGTAAAGGATAGCAGTGGAATCAATACAATTGGTACTGGCATTGGTCACGACATGACAGCAGAACTGGATGCTCAGACAGAAAAAAAATATGTCTTAAATGATTTTTATGAAAACGATTTAGATAGCTATCAATCCGGAAAAGTACGTTATCAGTTAAAGAATCTTAGTCCCGGTCCACATGCAGTTACGTTTAAGGTATGGGATGTTTATAACAATTCCAGCATTGCAACTACCGATTTCGTCGTTAGTGAAAGTGCAGAACTTGCGCTCGATCATGTTTTAAATTATCCCAATCCTTTCACAACTCATACTACTTTTATGTTTGAACATAATCGACCATACAGTCCGTTGGATGTTCAGGTTCAGATTTTCACAGTTTCGGGCAAATTGATTAAAACAATTTCTGATAAAATAACCACCGAAGGTTACCGTTCCGATGATTTAGAATGGAATGGCCTTGACGATTATGGTGATAAAATCGGAAAAGGTGTTTATGTTTACAGGCTCAGAGTAAAAACATTAAATGGGGAATATGCTGACAAATTTGAAAAGCTTGTTATCCTAAGATAGTACTAACTAAAATTATTAAATAACGTATATTTGTTCAATTACATTTAACCATAAAATGCATTTAAAACTTAAAAAAGCACTATTTGTAGCTATCCTTTTATTTTTGTCGGCTCAAATTTCCTTTGCTGCAACTTCCATATCTAAGGATTCCCTTCTTGGACAGATAAATACCATTACAACTTCAGTCCCTTTCTTACAGATTGCTCCCGATTCGAGAGCAGGTGGTATGGGCGACTATGGTGTAGCAACTACTCCTGACATTAATTCAATCCATTGGAATGCATCAAAACTTGCTTTTATAGAAAAAAAGGGCGGGTTTTCTATTTCTTACACTCCATGGCTGCGTGCTTTAGTTTCAGATATCAGCCTTGCATACATTTCAGGTTATAAAAAATTAAAAGGCGATCAGGCTATAGCTGCTTCTTTACTTTATTTTTCTCTTGGTAATATAGATTTCACGAATGAAAACGGTGATCGATATGCATCGTTTAATCCAAACGAATGGGCTCTTGACTTTGCTTATGCACGTAAACTCGGCGAAGATTTTTCAGGAGGAATTGCCCTAAGATACATTTACTCAAATCTTACTGGTGGAGTTGCCATCAGTAACGGTACGATTAATACTCATGCGGGAACTTCTGTTGCTGCTGATATCTCCGGATACTATCGAAAGAATATCGATATCTCTGATAAAAAATCATTGCTTGCATTCGGTTTAAATATTTCGAATATCGGAGCAAAGATTTCCTATACTGACACGAAGACAAAGGATTTCATTCCGACCAATTTCCGTTTAGGCTCAAATCTAAAAATTGATCTTGATCAATATAATTCCATTGCATTCGGAGTTGACTTCAATAAGTTACTCGTTCCTACTCCACCATTGTACGCAAAGGACAGCTTAGGTAATTTCGTGATTGATGCTGATGGAAACAGAGTTATCGAAGCTGGTGAAGATCCTTCGAATGTTTCAGTTGCACAGGCATTGTTTAGTTCATGGTCTGACGCTCCTGCTGGATTCCAGGAAGAATTAAAAGAGTTTACATACAGCATCGGAACCGAATATTGGTATGATAAACAATTTGCTTTACGTGCAGGTTATTTCCATGAGGCTTCTACTAAAGGAAATAGAAAATTCTTTACAGTCGGTGCAGGTCTTCGATATAATGTCTTTGGTTTTGATTTCGCATATTTAATTCCAACAACACAAAGAAACCCACTCGAGAATACTCTTCGATTTACCTTATTATTTGACTTCGACGGATCGAAAGCTGCTACCGGAGATAATCCAGAAGACACTGAATAAAAATTCAAAAAATATTTTTCTAAAAGCGGATGATTCTTCTTCCGCTTTTTTTTTATTTGCACAGTAGAAGATTAAGATGAAAATAGGATTTGGATTCGATGTACACAGGCTAAAAGAAGGCCGTAAATTCTGGCTCGGAGGAATAGAGATACCTCACGAGAAAGGAGCAGAAGGCCATTCCGATGCCGATGTGTTAATCCATGCTGTATGTGATGCTTTACTGGGTGCAGCAAACCTTGGCGACATAGGTATGCATTTCCCGGATACATCGAATGATTTCAAAGACATTGACAGTAAAATTCTTTTAAAACGAGTCTGTGAACTTTTATCGAGAAACAATTACAGTATTGGAAATATCGATACTACTATTTGTCTTCAACTTCCTAAGGTCGCTCCATTTATTCCATCCATGAAAAAGACACTTGCCAGTGTAATGGGAATCAATGAAGAACAGATTTCTATAAAGGCCACAACGAATGAGAAGTTAGGCTTTATTGGAAGAGAAGAGGGAATTACTTGTTATGCCGTGGTGCTGATACAGCGTTTAGAAAAATATATCTAGAAATTATAGGAGTACGTTACTCCATAAATCAATTCATCATATGGAATTGAAATTACATGCTGGTATAAGATGTATGGATTGACACTGTGTATTCGATTGAAATCATAATTAATTCCTGTTTCGATTCGATACCTTGAATAACCTTCTATCTCTTTCGCGTTGTCGATTAAATAATATATCTCTCCCGATAGATAAGGTGAATATTTTTTCTCGATATCAAATTTGCTAGTGAGTTTCGATCGGAGCGTCCAAACAGGCACCTTTCCTGTCTCACTTGAATAATAATCGTTAAACTGGCTTTGAATTCTTTCCCGAAGCGTAAATGTTACCGAACCGGCTTTTTCTTTATATGAAACATCCATATAAAACCTATGTCGCTTGCTATAATAATTGTCCTGGTTACTATTTATGAAACGGTAATTTAATCCAACCTTTAATTTCTTAGTTACTGCATATGCCAATCCAACATCAGTAAGAAGTTGATTGATAGTTGTAACATCGTGATTAAGCCTTAGCTGTTCACCTAAAGATCCTTCAAGTTGCCTGGTCAGTTGTTTTTGAATTGCCACACCAAGCCATAGTCCAACATCATCAACCTGTGCCTGGGTATTTTTTGGAAAAAGTCCAGCGAGAATTACGCACAATAAAAAAAGTATTCTTCCCGACTTAAGCACTTGTTGGTTTCTTATCAGATTTTCTGTCTTCGTAATAATAAATCTTGACCACTGCAACATCTTTTAAAAAGTCGATCCGGTTGACAGAAACACGATGTATATTCAATCCTGTCCTGTTTTTTAAATCCTGAACCAATGCATCATAATTTTCAGGTTTAATCATCTCAATATTTTCATACTGGACGTTCTTCACCATCTCATTTCTCACAAGCCAGTTTCCATCGAGTGTATAAGTAAAGCCAATTAATATGGCATTGATAACACCGAGTTCGAAATATGTTGCTTTACTAACCGCACATATTAGTCCCATGGCAATAACAATGAAAAGGTAGGTCATATCCTTAGTAGTGATTCCTTCTGTCCGATACCTCAACATCGAAAAGACAGCAAACAAGCCAAAGGCAGCACCCATCGACATATCAACCTTATTTAGTAAATAAGTTATGATGAAAATGATAATATTAAAAAGAAAGAAAGTAAAGAGATAATCTTTCTTCTTGTATATTTTGAAATAGATAAACCGGACCAAGACCAGCATAGCGACGATATCGATAAGTAGTCGGATGAAAAACTTATCTGATAATTTGTCAAACAATTCGAATTGACTGATTGGATCGTTCATGATGCTTTAAGAATTTTTTTAAGATATAATAGAGTGGGTTTGAAATTATTCTTTTTGATATAGTCGTTAAGGCTAATTACACCTAAACAATATTTACTGATTGATTTTTCTTTTACCCGGTATTCACGCATGAGAGAAACAAACAGACTTTTATCGCGTGCACTTCCCTGCTTAACTTCAGCGATTACAAGACCTTGTACAGGTACATTTTTCTTATCGTCAAGAAACTGAAGTTTAGTATCTATTGTTAGTCTTTCCTCAGAGTGTTTACTTACAAACGTCATACGGCGATAATTGACCCATAGTTTTGCAACAAGTGTTTCGGGGTTTACATTTGACGTATTTTTTACGAGTTCGTAAGAGGTATCACAGATTTCAGGAGTAATATCTTGTTTCTTTATCCTGTCTTTAATCGTTCTTCCTTTGCTATTCTTGAATTTAACTTCAAAAAAATGCAGGTTCGATTCTACATATCGGCGTGCACGGAATTTGAACCTGTTTACTCTTCCATTATGATGACGCAGGTAAAGGTCAAAACCATTCGTATCGAAATAAAGCGTTTCATAATGGTTGTAGCGGATGCCTTTGATTTCAAGAGCAAAATAATTCTCTTTCATTTTACTTAATACTGAAGGCAATAGACTTTCATGAAACATGAACTTCGTATCGATTCTGTCCTGAAGCTTGACGCTATCCATTTGCTGAAGCGAAATGGGTTCAAAGTCAGATAATATTTCTTCCAGCGTTCTCACTTTAATATTCAAATGTATAGCGATCTTCTTCGATTAATACTCCGTTCTTGTCGACTTTTTTTTCCTGGATAACCATCCCCTTCTTGTCGTATACATAAAACTTTTTTTCTAACGTATTGTTACTGCCATCGAGACTAATCTCTGTGGTTTTATCTCCGTTAGCGTTATAGCTAATCAATACCTTTTCGATTAATTTACCTGTCGGATCGAAATGATTCTCTTCTACGCGGTCCCCTTTTGCATTATACTTAAAGACTTTCTTCTTCTTCAGTTTGCCGTCTTCAGCGAAATTCTGCTCTTCGGTTTTATCACCGTTTTTATCGTAAACAGCCGTAAAATGAGTCTTAATTTTTCCCTCTTTGTCGTAATTGATTTCTTCGATAAGGTTCCCATCTCCGTCAAATTTCTGAAACAGTACATCGACAGTGGTTTCTTTACCATTCTCCATACTGGTATAAACCTGTTTGTACGATTTGACTTTATTCTTCTTTAAATCCTTTTTACTCTGAGCACTTATCGTGGCTATATAAAATAATGCTAAAAAGAATATTAATATATTTCTGATTGTATGTAATCTCATTGGTTATTATCAAGTATTATTAAATCCGGGCCAGTGACTGTTGTACCATTTTTTGTAATCTCAACATCAATGAAAGACGGAATATCCTCTAAAGAAGGGAAACCTGTTGAGGCACCGGTAGAATCTTTTGAATATGCAAATAAACGATAGTGGCCTTTTTGAAGATATTTGAATTCATAAGTTCCATCGTATGATGTCTTATAATCATCATCGTAGGTAGTATGATCTGTTCCATAAATTATATATACATTCTCATCCACCGAGGGATATATTTTCGAGGGTTGACTAAGTTGAAATCCTCCATCATAATCATACTTAATTACTTTTCCTTTAATGGTTGAAGTACCTCCTGGTCCTTCATCTTTTTTACAACCGGCAAAAATAAGGATCACCAATGCAAAAACGGAGGAATATCTTATTGAATTTTTAAACTTCATTGCGTTTTTTTTGATGGTTGCAAAGATGAAAAATATTTTAATGAGCAAGATGTGCATTTAATTAAGAGTAAATAATACGATTGTTTATATGTTTTGTTTTAATTCAGAATGACAATTCTGTGATTTATTTTTTATAAAAACGTAACGTATACTTATAATCGCTTTTTGATTAAAAATGCCTGTTTTTTTAAAGTAATTGCTTTATTCTGATTACATTTAATCCCTCAAAATATCCTATGAAAAATGTTGAAATTGTTAGCAGGCTGAAAGAATACAATAATCAGTCTGAACTTGAAGCAGATGACCAGCTGCTGGTAAACGAAGCAAAGTCGAGTATGAATAATGCATACGCTCCTTATTCTCACTTTCATGTGGGTGCAGCTGTATTGTTGGAAAATGGTAAGATCATCAAAGGAAATAACCAGGAGAATGCATCGTACCCAACAGGTTTGTGTGCCGAAAGAGTCGCAGTTTTTTCTGCTGGTGCAAATTTTCCAGGAGTTAAAATCAAGGCTATTGCAATTGCGGCTTCATCCGATGATTTTGATGTTGATAAGCCAGTTGCTCCTTGTGGATCCTGCCGCCAGGTAATTGCAGAATACGAGCATTTGTTCAAAGAAAAAATTAAAATAATTATGTCGGGCGAATCAGGAAAGATACTTGTGGCTGAAAGCATCGACAGTTTGCTTCCATTCCAGTTTAACAGCGACGATTTAAAATCAAAAGTAAAATGAGTGAACCAGCGGAATTATATCTGCTCGAAACAATAAAAAGTCTCAAAGGATTAAAGAGCACCTGCGAAAAAGCGATTGAACAGATCAGTGATGAGGACCTACATTTTCAAGCGGATCCGGATTCAAATTCTATTGCGATAATTATGAAACACATCGCCGGAAACATGGTTTCAAGGTTTACTGATTTCCTGACGACCGACGGAGAGAAAGAATGGCGGAGGCGAGATGACGAATTCGTCGATGATAATCCTTCTCGAGCTGAACTTTTCAAGTTGTGGGAGAAAGCATGGAAGATTTTTTTTGACTCAATTAGTGTCCTGAAACCAGAAGATTTATTAAAGATTGTATATATACGCCAGGAGGAACATACCGTGCTTCGTGCATTACAAAGACAACTGGTACATTATGCATATCATACCGGGCAGATCGTTTACATTTGTAAACAAATCAGGAAATCGGATTTTAAATCTTTATCAATTCCAAAAAAGCGAGAATAAAAATACATCAATGAAAACCTTCATCGTAAAATTTATTTTCAAAATAACTTTTCTTTTGATCTGTTTTTACTTCTCATGCGAGAAATCAATGGCCCAAATGAGTGTGAGAGATACAACGATAGCTTTTCCAATGATTGGAGCAACGTTTGGGTATCAATTTCCGGGCGGTGATCTTGCGGATCGTTTTGGAAATAATTTTAATGTGGGTGGAGTTTTTCAATGGAAGCTTCAAAGCAATTGGATACTGGGAATAGAAGGTGATTTTTTATTTGGAGATGAGGTAAAAGAAAATAATATTCTGGATAAATATAAAACCCCGGATGGAAATATTATTGATGAGCACGGTCATTATGCAAACGTTCTCTTATATCAAAGAGGATTGAAGTTTGAGGTTCGCATTGGTAAAATATTTCCTGTAATTGGACCAAATAAAAATTCAGGAATAATGGCATGCATTGGCTTAGGATATTTACAACACAAGATCCGGATCGAAACTCCTGAAAGTGCAATTCCTTATATCTCGGGTGAATATAGTAAAGGCTACGACAGGTTAACTACGGGTCCTGAGATTACGGAGTTTTTAGGATATGTGAATTTTTCAAACAGCCGTTTAGTAAATTTCTATGGGGGAATTGAATGTACACAGGCATTTACAAAGAACAGAAGAGAAATTAATTTTGATACTGGGTTGAAAGACGATAAGTCGAGACTCGATCTGTTATTTGGCATTCGCATTGGCTGGGTATTTCCTTTGTATAAGAGATCGGCGGATAAATTTTATATGTACTGACCTGTGGGAATAATCTATGGCTTTGTTATTTATTTGTATTATTTTATCGTTGGTCTTGCAGCTCTTTTCAATAATAATAAAGCAAAGCAGTGGATTGAAGGTCGTAAAAATTGGGAAGAGAAAATTTCATCAGCCTTAAAAGGTAATAATAAAAAACGAATCTGGATTCATTGTGCATCATTGGGAGAATTCGAACAAGGCAGACCGGTAATTGAAGCCCTTAGGAAATCAAACCCATCACTATTCATAATATTGAGTTTTTTTTCTCCTTCAGGTTATGAATTAAGAAAAAATTATCCGTTAGCAGATTATGTCTGTTACCTGCCCGTGGATACAAAAAGAAATGCAAGAAAGTTCATTCAGATAATTTCACCGGAGTATGCGATTTTCATCAAGTATGAGTTCTGGTATAATTATTTTTTCTGTCTGAAGAAAAACAACATTCCATTGTTTTTGGTATCCGCTATATTCAGAAAATCACAGGTATTTTTTAAATGGTATGGTTCCTTTTACAGAAGAATGCTTACGTATGTTAATCATTTTTTTGTTCAGGATGAAAATTCCTTACGCATACTTAAAGAGTCAGGAATTAAAAATGCAAGCATTACGGGCGACACCCGTTTCGACCGGGTTGCAGGAGTGATTAACGAAAACAAGGAACTGGAAAAAATAAAACGGTTTCGGGGTGATTCCAGGCTTATTATTGCAGGTAGCACATGGCCTGAAGACGAAGAAATATTTTTCAAAACTATATCGGATCAATTAAACACTGATCTTAAAATTGTTGTAGCACCTCATGAAGTTTCCGAGAAGAGAATTTTGGAAATAATAAATAAAGCAACGTCATATTTTAGTTCAAAAGAAATAGTTCGTTATTCATCTGATATAAATTCTGATAAAGCGAGGCTTTTGATTATTGATAATATCGGAATACTTTCCTACGCTTATAGATATGGATTGATTGCATGGATTGGTGGTGGATTTGGCAAAGGCATACACAATATTTTAGAAGCAGCAGCTTTTGGCTTGCCAGTAATTTTCGGTCCAGAATACAAAAAGTTCAGGGAGGCAGTTTCGCTGATGGATACCGGTGGCGCCTTTTCTGTAAGTGATAAGGATACGACCACAGAAATTTTTATGAAATTATTGAATGATAAAAACTTTTTTGAAAAAAGCTCGGGAGCATGTTTGGAATATGTAAAACAAAACACAGGAGCCACAGAAAAAATCCTCGCTGCCCTGCCAAAAATTTATTCCTAACTTACGTCTGATTATGCTCAAGTCAGTCTTCCTTACATTTCTTTTACCTATTGTTTTATTTGCACAGGAAAATAATCTTTATTATGCCAAAGACGGATTAATTTCATTTCGTTCGGAAGCACAGCAGGAGTTAATTAAAGCGAGTTCTTCGCATATGGTAGGCATTATTGATCCTGAAAAAAGAACATATGTTTTTAAAGTTGTGATAAGAACATTCCAGGGCTTTAACAGTGCATTACAGATTGAACATTTCAACGAAAAATATCTTGAATCTGAAAAATACCCTGAAGCTTTATTTACTGGAAAAATTATCGAAGATTACGATCTCAACGTCGATGGAAATTATGAAGTAAGAGCAAAAGGAAAATTAAAGATTCATGGTGTAGAAATGGAAAGAATAATAAGGTGCAGAGTTATCTCTAAGAATTATCATCTTTTCATCGATTCTCATTTCACGATATTATTATCGGATCATGATATAAAGATACCAAGAGTTGTTCATGAAAAAGTTGCGAATGAAATAAAGGTCGAAATAAAAGCAGAATTAATCAGGAATGATAAAATCGAAAACTAATCTGAATAAATTGTTCAGACAATTTACTTTATTGATTTCATTGCTGATTACCCTTCAATCGCCGGGACAAAGTCCGCTTTACAAATCGTTCGACATCCGTTCTGAAAATACCAAGCCCAGAATATTAAAACTCTTTCTCGATCACAATGGATTGATATGGACCGGCACAGACCAGGGTATATTTACATTTGATGGAATTAATTTTAATAAGTTATCCGGATCGGATTCGATTGGAAGTGTGAGTGCTTTTTTTGAAGACAGGAAATTCAATTTATGGGTTGGATATGAAAATGGAAAGTTAATCCAGGTTTATAATCAGAATTTAATCCCATTCGAACAAAAAGGAAACTCGCCAAAGGTTGCAATCAGTGCCATTACTGAAGATAATGGCAGTAGGATTTTTTTCTCGACGAAAGGAGAAGGCATTTATTATATTGAGAAAGGGCTCGTAAAAAATATTAGTACTAACGATGGGCTTAGTGATGACTTCTGTTATGACATGATATTGCTACCGGATAACAGAGTTTGTGTTGCGACCGATGCGGGATTAAGTTTTGTGGATTACAGAGACGGAAATAAAAAGATTGAAAAGCTTGGAACGCCTGATGGATTACCTGATGATATAGTCAGAGTTTTGCTGCCGGGAAAAAATAATACTGTATGGATTGGTATGCAGGAAAAAGGAATTATTTCCTACGACATTGATAAAAAAACATTTAATTCCATTTTGAAAAACAAATGGGAATTTGGACAGGTAAATCATTTAGTTTCCGTAGAAAATCTAATTTATGTAGGTACTGATGAAAATGGAATTGTTGTAATTGACCTAGCAGGTTATTCAAAAATTTTACAACTGGATTCAGAAAAAAATATCAAGCCAAACGACTTTTTAACCGATATAGAAAATAATTTATGGATAGCGGAATCAGTTCACTTATTCAGAACAAGTGGAAATAAAATTGAAATAATAAAATCTGTCGGTGAAAAACAATTTAATTTCATTCATTGCATAGTATCGGACAAGAAAGGAGATATATGGTTTAGCCCGGATCAACAATTGGGACAACTTTCATATTCTGAGAATGGTAAGGTCTCATATCATGAATACAAAATAACAAAAGGTCTATATGATATTGTTTCCTTGTACTTCGATCCATATGGTTATTTATGGATTGGAACTATGGGATCGGGGGTTTACAGGTTTAATCCGCAAACGAAGAAATCTATTAAAATAACTGCAACGGGCAATGTTGAAAGTTCGAGCATACTATCAATTAACGGAAAGAATGATGAAGTATGGATCGGCGGTTTTAATTCTATCAAAAAATTTATAATAAAAGAAAATGATAAAAATGCCGTCATAGAAATAGACCCTGGCTTTAAGGATGAAAAACTTTTTGCGGATTATGTCTATTCTATTTTTATCGATTCGAAAGAACATATCTGGTTTGGTACAGATGCAAGTGGAGTATATTCGTGGGATGGAAAAGTTTTAAAAAATCTCCCGGTACCTAATAATGCAGTTCATGGATTCACCGAAGACAAAAAAGGAAGAATATGGTTTTCTAAAGCAAACGAAGGTCTGCAGTATGTAGACAGCGAAATGAAAGTTGGCAGGTTTCGTACAAAAGATGGATTGTCTGATCCATCCCCTACTTCTCTGCTTTGCGATCGCTCTGGTAAAATTATTATTGTACATGCAAATGGTTTTGATGTTCTTGATCCCGAGACGAAGAATATTATTTATCACTCGTCTGAAGAAAACCTGGGTGAGATAAACAGTGATTTGAACTCTATTACGATTTCACCGGATTCAACAATTTGGATGGGAACTGAATTGGGAATTATTCATTACAGGTCATATTATGACTTTAATATTTCTAAGCCAAAAATTATTCTTCAATCGGTAACTGTAATTCCTGACAGGATCGACTATCATAAAAAAGAAATATTCAATTGGGATGAAAATAATTTTCGTTTTGATTATGATGGACTATGGTATATTGATCCACAGCGGATTAATTATTATTATATCCTCGAGGGGTATTCGGCCAAATGGGAAACTACGAAAGATCACACAATTTCTTTTCCAAAGCTGCCCACCGGAAATTATACTTTTCGGATCAAGGCATCTTTGAATAATAATTTTGTTCATTCAGAAGAAGCGAGCTATCGGTTTGAAATATTACCTCCTGTATGGCAGAGATGGTGGTTCAAGGTATTAACTGCATCGTTCATTGCTTTAATTATCGTTTATATTATACGCAGACGAGAAGAAGGATTAAGGAAATTTGAGCGACTGCAAAAAGAAAAAATCGAATTCCAGTTTGAAACATTGAAGAGTCAGGTGAATCCGCATTTCTTATTTAATAGTTTCAATACATTGCTTTCCATAATCGAGAATACACCCAAGAATGCAATAGAATACGTAGAACGCCTTTCTGAGTTTTTCAGGAATATAGTTACATATAGAGACAAAAATCTGATAAGCGTTGAAGAGGAATTAAATCTTCTTGAGAATTATATATTTATTCAGAAGAAAAGATATGGCGAGAATTTGAAAATAGATATCCTTTTGAATGAAATTACAAAGAATAAATTTTTTATTGCTCCATTAACGTTACAATTACTTGCCGAAAATGCGATTAAGCATAATGCAGTTTCACGAGAAACTCCTATAAGAATAATTATTGAAGAAAAGAATGGAAGGTTAAGTGTGAGTAACAATATAAACCCGAAAATAAATCCTGAGAAATCTGCCGGTATGGGTTTACAGAATATTAGAGGCAGATATGAATTACTTTCTGATATACCTTTGGAAATATTGAAGGAAGAAAATAAATTTACTGTTTTAATACCTTTATTAAAATCTAAGCTATGAATATACTTATTGTAGAAGACGAAGAGCCGGCAGCATTGCGACTTAAGAAATTACTATCTGAAATAGAACCTGACGCAAAAATTCTTGATGTACTTGTAAGTGTAAAATCGACTGTTCAATGGTTAAAATCTAATCCAGCGCCTGATCTAATTTTAATGGATATAAATCTGGCTGATGGACTTAGCTTCGAAGTTTTTTCCAAAACAGATGTAGATGTACCGGTAATTTTTATTACAGCTTTTGACGAATATGCATTGCGTGCGTTTAAAGTGAACAGCGTAGAGTATTTGTTGAAACCAATAAAGCGGGAAGAACTTATTTCGGCTATAAATAAATACAAGAAGTTTCATACCGAAAAAGAAGTTCCCGATTTGAAAATGTTATTGGAGACATTAAAAGAAAAACAGGAAGCATATAAAAAGAGATTTCTAATTCGATTTGGAGAACATATTAAAACAATCGATATAAGCCAGGTTGCATATTTTTATACAGAAGAAAAAATAAATTTTTTAAAGACGAAAGATGATCGCACATATCCTGTTGAATATAATCTCGATAAACTTGAATCAATTTTAGACCCTGAGAGGTTTTTCAGGATTAATAGACAGTTTATTATAAGTATTGATTCTATCACTGACATGTTTTCCTATTCTAAATCAAGAGTGAAAATTAATTTAAACCCAACTATTAATTTAGATACTATTGTTAGTACCGAGAGATCTCCGCATTTCAAGCAATGGCTTTCCGGAAAGGAGTAATTTACCTGTTCAGATATAATTATTTCCTATTCAGCAATTCTCTTTTTATTAATGAATACATCAGATATATTTTTGATGTATAAATGCTGAAGAAAAAAATTATATACATGGATTCGGTACTTGCATTTATCTTATTTGCTATGGTACTGTTGATGTTAATGCTTTCTTCATGTAAACATGAACCGATGGTTTTTCCCATTGCAATGAATGATAGCACAACTGTTCCAAACAATGGAAATGGTAATGGTAACGGAAATGGTAATATTGGAAATGGATCGACATGTGATCCTGATACGGTTTATTTTCAATCACAGGTATTGCCAATTTTAATTTCCAATTGTGCATTGAGTGGTTGTCACAATGCCGCAAGTCATCAGAGTGGAGTTATTTTAGAAAGTTATTCGAGTGTTATGAATACGGCAGACGTAAGAGCAGGAAGAGCAGAAAACAGTGATCTATATGAAGTGCTTATCGAAGATGATGCTGAAGATAGAATGCCTCAGCTGCCTGTGAATCCATTAAGCAACAGTCAGATCGATTTAATTTATACATGGATTCAACAAGGTGCGTTAAATAATACATGTTCGAATATATGTGACACGACAAACGTTACTTTCTCCGGAAAAATATTTCCGTTGATACAAAACAATTGTTTAGGATGTCATTCTGGTGCGAGTCCTTCCGGGCAAGTTGATCTTGGCAATCATCAAAACATTGCCACAATTGCGGGTACAGGAAGATTGATGGGTGCGATCAGGCACGATGCAGGATTTGCCGCAATGCCCAGGGGAGGAAATAAATTAGCTGATTGCCAGATTACCCAGGTTAGGTTATGGATAGAGGGTGGATCATTAAATAACTAAGTACAAAGTCAGACAAGTGTCAAATAAAAATATAAGAACAAATCTTTCATTTACTGCACAAAATATGCGCGATTATTCTCTTAATTTAACTGATAGAAAAACGAAAGAAAAAATGGAAGTTTCAACAGTTAATTCACCCGGCAAACAGAATCGAATAAGAAATTCGTCTAAGATATATAAGAGATTAATTTATTTATTCATTGTTGTTTTATTGGCGGGGTTTGGATTAGGTTTTTATCTGTACAATAAACCTCACCAGGGAATTGCTAACGAGGAACCCGTATACAGTTTAAGTGCGGTAAATCTTGTTAAAGATTATGATGCTAGTGAAGAGGCAGCGAATGCTAAATACCTCGGTAAAGTTTTGGAAGTGAAAGGTATTATTGCTGAAAAAACAAAGGATGAAAAAGGCATGGTTAATGTTACACTGCAGGGTCCGGATCTTGCAGGAGTCGGATGCCAATTCGATCCAAAAGCTCAGGAACAATTAGCAATCATTAAAGAGGGACAGGAAGTAGTGATCAAAGGGATCTGCACAGGAGTATTGATGGATGTAGTGATGGTAGACTGTGTGATAACAAACGACAATAAATAAATAAAAAATAAATATCTGAACTATGAAAAAAATAATTTTGGCTTTCATAATGCTGGCGACAGTTTCAGCGGTAAATGCACAGACACGTTACTTCACTAAGAATGGGAAGGTTTCTTTCAGTGCTTCTTCTCCATTAGAAAAGATAGAAGCAACTAACGATAAAGCGACTAGCATTGTTGATGTTTCGAATGGCGCAATTGAATTTGCAGTTTTGATGAAAGCATTCATATTTGAAAAAGCATTGATGCAGGAACATTTCAATGAGAATTATGTTGAATCAGATAAATTCCCTAAATCAACTTTCAAAGGAACGGTTACAAACATTAAATCAGTGGACCTGACAAAAAATGGGGTCTATCCGGTTAAAGTGAAAGGAATGCTTACACTTCATGGTGAGACGAAAGAAGTTTTAGCTGACGGAACCCTTACAGTAAAAGACGGTGCGATTACAACAGGTAAATCACAATTTAAAATACTACTTGAAGACTTTAAGATTGAAATTCCATCAGTAGTAAAAGAGAAAATTTCTAAAGAAGTACAGGTAGATGTAGATCTGAATTATGAATTATATAAATCCTCCTAAAATATAGTGTGTGTTCATGTGGTAAGCCCTTTTGACAGATTTATCTGTTGAGAGGGTTTTTTTATTGAAGATTGAATTTGCCAATTGTCGGAGAAGAATAATTATTGGTTAATAGAGACCACCTTTATCTAAATAAATAATCGATTGAAAAGATGTCTGCGTATGTTGCAGTGAAAAGTAAAAATGCAACAATAATAAGTCTAGGGAAAAAATATTGCATATCCCACATAGGTTTTATACTGCTGAAAATTAAAGCGACCAGGATTAAATCGCCGGTTAGGAAGTACAGCGATATATTTTTAAACAAACCCAAAAACAATAAAGCGCCACAGATCATTTCAATAAAAGATGATATATTTATTATAGGCTTCAACAGAGAAGTTGACAATTTCAACTTGCTTAATGGTTCATTAAAAGCCTGAATGATATTATCTGTTTTTACATTGAATAATTTATCATATCCCTGGAAAAAAAATAAACAGCCGGCTACTACCCGGAGTAGTAAAATTGCTACCGCTTTATTCAGAAATTCAGTTTCTGCAAACATACACGTCAAATATAATGGTAATTTATTAAAAGGCTTCTTTCAACAATACATAAACTCCGTGACTATCTTCTCCAAAACCAAAATCAACACGAAGATTTAATTTTTCTTTTTCCTGGAGAACAACTCTTAGCCCTGCACCCCCAGCATAATGAAATTCATCTATTCCAAAGGTCTTGATTTTATTGTCGACCTGACCGGCAGAAACAAAACCGACAACACCAATACGCCAGAAAAGATATTGACGAAGTTCTGCCTGGATTGAAAACATATCTTCGTCCATATAACGACCCTTATAATATCCGCGCATGATTTCCGGTCCACCAAGCATTGCCATATAACGTATCGGAGCAGATCCTACATTTACTTTTGCTACTGAATGAAATCCCAGCACTCGATTTTTTCCTGCAGGCATGAATTTTCGCAGATCGATAATATAGCTTGTGAAATTAAAATCACTTCCGAGATTTTCTGTAAAACGAGTCAGATTAAACTCTGCAAATATGCCACGACTGGGAGAATAAGCATTATTGCGTGAGTCCCAAGTTAGAAGCAAGCCTACACCTGAATTTAAGCCTCCCTCCTTGCCGTTGATATTTTCAAAGTCAAAAACTCCTCCACCCTCATATTTGAACTCTGAAATATTTTGAAATTCTATACTGGCTCCTGCAAAGAGATTTTTGTACAGCTTAAATATCAGTTGAGGATTTGCGAATGTCTGTCGATAAGTATAATCTTCTGAAGCGTTCTCAGGACTTTCATTTCCGAGTCCCCATGTTTTATCGGGATAATTACTATATGATGCCTGGAAACGGAAAATCTGTTTTTCGCCTGGGAAGAAAATAGTCGATCCAAGAACAATCACAGTTTGTTTCTCGAGTGTATATAATCCGACGATATTAACGTCTGAAGTTCGAAGTAACTCATCATCCTTTTTTGATTTGAAAAAATATGCTGCGGCACCTCCAAATCCCCAACTCGTTTCAGGCGATCGTAAAGCAAAAGGGAATGCGAGAATACGAGATGAAATGCCTCTGGGAAGTGAATCATCCATCGATGCATTCGAGATATTCCAAAACATTGCAAAAATTAAAATTATTGCAGGGATTTTCATAAAATCGTGCGCAATATACGGCTAGATTGTTTATTTATCTTTGAAATATTCAATTCCAAAATTCGTTTAAACAAAATGAAAATTTTAATAATCCTTATCGTCGCTATTACAACGACTACTACATTTGCGCAAACACTACCGGAGATAAAGGTTGAGACGGCCGATAACAAAAATGTAAATATTCCCCAGGACCTCAAAGGCAAATATTCCTTGATTTGCTTTGCATCTTCTCAAAAAGCACAGCCGGATTTAGAGAGCTGGCTCGATCCTGTTTATCAGAAATTTATTGCTAAAACCGGAATAATGGATGATCTGTATGATGTAAATGTGTACTTCATACCTATACTGACGGGAACAAATATTTCTTTTGCATCATCAGTGAAGAAAAAATTCAGAGAAAACACTCAACAGGATTTGCAGTCGCACGTTTTGTTTTGCACCGAAAATGGTAAAGATGTGATCCATTCTATCCACATGGATGACACAAGTGTTCCATATTTTTTCCTGTTGAATAAGGAGAACAAAATCATTTATAAAACCACAGGTCAATATACTGAGGAGAAGTTTGATGCAATTGATGAGCTAATTAACTAATTGGCTAATTACCTTCCCTGTTTCACTCGATTCTGTTCTTCCTGTGAACCGTTACGTTTCATCCTGCTTCGTTGCATTTGTTTGCCAAATTTATAAGACAGGTGAATTCTGAAAAACTGGCTGTCGAAGACTCGCTTGAAATCGGCTGTTACATTCTGAAACTCCGTAGTTGATTTTGTAATTTGTGTGTGGAAAATATCGTTGAGATTTACACGAAGCTGTATCCTATCGTGCAAAAACATTTTATTTATACCGGCCGAAAGAGAATATTGAGGATCTACAAGCCATGTTCCCCAAACCATCTGCGAATTATACCAGAAATTTACTTCAGCACTAAAACCTTTTGGAAGACTGATGCTGTTTGTTGAATTGAAAGTATAGGACGTCAGATATGTTTCTACGGGCCCAACCGAAGAAATGCCATCATACTTATTTCTGAACAGATTGAAATCGTTTGTTGATTGAAGCCATTCGGTAATCTTTATTGGCGCATTGATGCTTACACCAAAGTTGTCGTAGGAATCCAGGTTTTCGGTTGTAACAAATGTGGTATGAGTCGAATCGATGCGTTTAGTTATTTGTGTCATTGCATCCGTCGTATGACTATATTTCACCGCAAATGTGAACATCTGCAAATAAGTGTATGATAATTCAAAGTTGTTAGTGATCTGAGGTTGCAATAGTGGATTACCCTCCATGTAGTTATATGGATCGATAAAATATTTGAATGGATTTAACTGTTGATATTCCGGCCGATCGATCCTCCTGCTGTATGATGCATTCGTTTGATGTTTGTCGCTGAACTTATAACTTGTAAAGACGCTTGGAAAAAATTCAATGTAATTATGCCTGAAATGTGAATTGTCTACGTATTGTTTTCCCTCCGAAATAGTCTGTTCAATACGTAATCCACCTTGTAGTCCAATTTTTCCAAATTCTCCTGAAGCATTTACATATGCTGCATTTATATTTTCATCGTACTTAAAGTGATTTGACTTTCCACTATCTAATTGAGGTACGTTGTTGTAATAGTTGTAATATTTTACATCGTTATCTGTTGTGACGAAGCTGCTTTTGGCACCAGCTTCCATCTTAATGGTTTTACTAAAAGGATGAACATAATCTACCTTGTAAGCTTTGATGTCGATGTTTGCAGGTTGTTCATCGGTTGCAACTTCGGTATATGGAAAATCATTTCCGGTAAAATAATGGTCGGTCTTAAAAACAAAGTTATTGTGATTGTCATAATGAGCATAGTCGACATCGGCTGTTAATTCCTTTCCAAGAGTATCTATTTGGAAACGATAACTGATATTGCCTGAGTAATTACTCCATTTGCTGTCGCTATGGTTGTAAGTTGTATAACCGGAATCTGAAGAAGCGGTCAGGTTATAAATATCGGTTGTGCTTGTGGTATTATCGTCATTATTATACTGATTTCCTTTAGCCAGGAAACCAATCGTATGTTTCTTTGATAGAAAAAAATCGGCTCCTCCGCGGAAACTATGATTGATATATTGTCCTTTGTCGAAAGAGTGTTGTAGAAAAGTCGAAGTGTAATCACCCTGATCAAACTTTTTGGTCAGATTTATTTTCTCGTAGTAAAATCCATTCATATAATCGTAGCCGGTAAATAAGTTAAATTTCGCGCTACCGTAATTGAGACTGAATCCTGTACCGAAATCAGGATAAACACCCTGACCATAGCTTACTTGTGCCCGGCCATTGAATCCGGTATGTTGTTTTTTCTTCATCCTAATGTTGATGATACCGGCATTACCGGCTGCATCATATTTGGCCGAAGGGTTCGTAATGATTTCGATAGATGATAGCTGATCGGAACCTGTGTTTTTCAGTAACTCATACAAATCCCGTTGAGATAAATAAGTGGGTTTACCATCGATCATCACATTGACACCTTGCTTACCAGATAGTGCAATGTTTCCTTCATTGTCCACAATAACTCCGGGCGATCGTTTTAAAATTTCCAGAGCAGTGGCTCCGGCATTTACGATACTGTTCTCTACATTTACAATAGTTCGGTCGATGCGATGCTCGATTAGAGGTTTCATTGCTGTAACTGTTGCTTCTTTCAGGTTGACCGAGGAAGGTGCGAGAGTGAAATTTTTTCCATTGAGAGCTGTTGAACCTGCATCCACCTCCATCGTCTCCGAATATTGTTTCTCGTAACCAAGCTGGGCGATAAGAATCCTATACTTGCCTGCTTCTATATTTTCAAATTCATATTCTCCGCTTTCATTCGTGATGACAGCCTTTATAATACTGCTATCAGTGGCAGCAGTCAATATCACATTTGCATATGGAACGGGTTGATTGTTTTCACCGACAACAGAACCCTTAATATTTGAATTCGCAGAAAAACTATTTAAAGAATAAATAAAACAGAACAGTATCACTAATAAGTTCTTCATGATTCATTAAATTGGTAATCAAACTTAACAACCAGGCATATTATTACGGGTTAAAAAGAAGTTAAAAAAAATGCTTTAATTTTTATTTAACAATATTCTGCTGCCGACTATTTTTATCATTTAACATTTAAATGAGTGAAAGATTTATAATTTTTTTGTTTTTATTAAAGTGGATAAGAATATATTTTGATTTAATTTCGGTGAGTAATGATATTATTGTCTTGTTTTCGCAGATGTCTTACACTTTTTGAAAAGATAAATTTGTAAGATGTGTTTATTATTAGAAGCATTTTTATTTGTTTTTTAATTCAAATGAGGCTTTTTTAATTACCAACACTTTCAATTCTTTCTGACATTTTTTCAATACAATGATAAATCTTACATGTGTAAGAAGGATGCATTGTTCATGACATTTTTCGCTGATCTATAAGCGTAAGAAATGGCGGATTAAAACAATTATTATGGGTTACTATCTTCCTCCAAAGTCTTACCTGCGTCCTAAACCAAGGGTAAATGCTACACAGAAAATTATTGCTATTACAACAGTAAGTATTACGGTTATTGCTGCTGTAGTAATTTTCATAACACTTCATTTCACAGATAACAGAAATGCACTTGCAGCATCTGAAAATGAAAACCAAGTCGAACACGATTTTGTATCGATACCTCTTCAGAACCCTCGCATTAATGAGGTTCAAAAGTCAAAAGTAGTAGACTATGTTTTCCCTGTTCAGCTTGCATATTTTAAAATAATAAAAGAAGATATTAATACCGTTCAGCTTAAGTGGTCAACTACCTTTGAGTACAAGAATCAATTCTTCACTGTGGAGAAATCATTAAATGGAACCGATTTCACCGACGTTGGTTGCGTTGAAAGTTTAAGAAATGAAAACCTCAGTAATGACTATACATTTACAGATCAAATCGATGGTAATGAGACGATCTTTTACCGCCTTCGCCAGACATCATTGAATCAAAGAAGTACCTATATTGCTTTAGAAAAAATTTCGTTGAACAATGAAAATGCTGACTTGTCGCTGTACATTGAGAATATCGGACCTCAACCGTTTGATAAATATTTTTCAATAAATTATTTTACAAACAGGGAAGGTGGCATATCAGTTGAAGTATTCGACAAGTCAGGCAAAAGAATTTACAAGACTTACACAGAGGCGGAGCAGGGCTTTAATACGTGTAGATTCATCGATGGTGAAAAACTAACGGATGAAATTTACACAATCAGATTAGCAAATTCTTCTTCTGCAGATGTAAAGAGAATCAGGAAAAAGATCTGATTAAAATTTTAATAACTTCTTTGTTGTTACTAATCCATCGGTTCGTTTAATAGACACATAATAAATTCCTTTTTCAAGATTGGCAGTTTGAATAATGCCTGTGTCAAAATTTATTTTTCCGGAAAAAACAGTTTTACCCAGGATATCGGCTATAATTATTTCTCCGCCGGAATTTTTTTCCGAAGCTTCAATTGTGATTGATTCATTAAATGGATTTGGATAAACATTCAATTCTCTATTATCAGGATCCTTATTTAATGAAGTATACATACATGCATTTTCATTATCGGGTGTAAAATTGGTTGTGGTGAGAGATAATGTTCCTGTAGATATTCCAGAAAGTTCATTCAACGATAAATTGGCAAAAGGAATTACCACAAAACTATCTCTTGGCTCTACTCTCACCTCGTGACAACCCGTGTAGCCTGCACTATCGGTTTTGATTATTACCATTTGAGTGCTGTCGTTGAAAACATAATTTGTAGTAAATCCTGGTATAAGATAGCCGCCATCGTTATCCAGCGCCGCACGGAAACTTTCGTCCTGCAGACCATCTCCGTAAACTTCCATCCACTTAAGATTTCCAGAAGTATCTGTCTTCATCAGAAAAATATTTGAGCTGTCGTTTCCCATCATATGTCCAAAACCTAAGCTCTCCGTATAACCGGACATGATATAGTCACCATTATGATCGATGTGTATATCGTACGAAGCATCAGTCCTTAATCCTCCAAAAATCTTTGTCCATTGAATATTTCCATTCATGTCTGTTTTCATCAGGATAATGTCAAAGTCGGCAGTACCAAAAGGAATTGTCGAACCTGTAACTATCAGACCGGAATCTGGCGTCATTCGAACTGCGGAGAGCTCATCCAATGCTGAGTCACCATAGACTTTTGACCATAGAATATTTCCGGTAGAATCTGTGCGTAAAAGTATACCGTCTGAAGTTGCAATCCCTCCCGGAAAAGTTATTTGTCTGCCCGCTATCACAAATCCTCCATCAGGGAGTTGGATAACACTTAATCCTTCTTCTTCTTCGGTTGTTCCATAGGATTTTGTAAAAATCGTATCTCCATTAGTGCTTGTTTTAATCAGGAATATATCGTTCGCACCAGAAGTCATGCTTTGACTTCTGCCAACTGCGGCAAAATTATTATCAGCTGTTTCAATGATTTGCACGAGGTCATCGTTTGCGAGCCCTCCAAATGATTTCGACCACAATAAATTTCCGTTAGGATCTGTCTTGAAAATAATTGCTGAAGAAGGAAAACCATTTTGAATGTTACTCCTTCCACAACAAACGATGCTATGATCATTTGCCTCCAATGCGAATTCCGAATTATCGTAAGTTAATGTTCCATATGCTTTGCCCCATGTTGTTTGTCCGATGCTATCGGTTTTTATTAGTGTGGCATCTACATCACCGATGCCAAAAGAAAACGATGCGCCATTAACCAAGTAGCCATTATCAAAAGTATTGAAAATTGTTTGAGCTCTTTCGTGATCTGACCCGCCGATCAGACGTTGAAAACCATTTTGAGAAAAAGCATTATGGGAAAATAAATTTATCCAAACCATAAAAATCAACAGGCTATGATTGACTTGTTTATTTTCAACGAAAGAAACAATCTGTTTTCTGATCATCATAAAAGTTTAATTTTTATTGAAAGATAGGTGGTTTTCACATTCACCTATTAATAGTGCCATTTTATATTAAACTATATTATGTTAAGAACAGAAACTTGCTGTGGCCTGCTTTTTTATTATATTGATTTAAAATAAGAATTTCGTTTCAATGAAAAAATCATTTTTAATTTGTCTAAGTCTGGTTGTATGTGTATCATTTATTAATATTAAAAATGCTATTTCGCAACCATACGAATCAGGACCTGGTTTGATTTATGTTTATGCCGGCATTACAAAGGCAAGCGTAAATACGACGGCAAAGTTTGATGTGACGTCGGCAAGCCTTCCTCCGGATATTAATACAAGTCTTCAATTGGAGAAGGACCTTGATTTTTCCGATTCACCTTCCATGTTTTATTTTAGAATTCTTGCAGGTGGAAGATTTCAATTTGCAGGTTCATACATGTCGTTGAAAAGGAGTGGTGATTCATATCTTACCAGAAACTTTGCAATAGGTGATCAGACATATACAGTAGGTGCACGAGTTATGGGATATCTAAACACAGATTATTTTGCAGGAACGGTTAGAGGATCTATTATTTATAATTCCAAAGTTACTGCCGGACTTTCATTGGGTGGGCGGTATTATAAATTAAAGGCAGGAATCAATGCAAGTTCAGGTAGTCTTTCGTTTGTTAAAGACGGCACATTTGATGTTCCTGCGATTGTCCCTGGAATACATGCAAGTGTTCATGTATTACCCTCTTTATTAGTCAGAGGTTCGTTAGAATATTTTCAACTCGAATTGAAACATACTAAGGCAAAGGTTGTGGATGCGCAGATTTCTGCAGAATACTATTTACTTAAAAACCTCGGCGCAGGGATAGGATACAGTTATTTGGATTTGCGAGGTGAAGGATTGCCTGACAATGATCTTTATCTGAAGGATGTAAATTATACGATTGAGGGTATGAACTTTTTTGTGGCTTTTAGGTTTTAAATGTAGTTGTCAGTCTCTAGTCTTTAGACAATAAATCTCCATGTTCCTCTGTGTTTTGTGAATCCGTGGTTAAGTCTTATTTCAGATTTCATTATTCCCATCTAAATTCTGATATTTGGAGGCTTGCCGGGAATCCTATTCCCTGCGGTTAAACCAAATTACAATGTCTGTTACAACAACCCGTTTACCTGAAGTAAAAAATTACATCGGTGGAAAATTTACTGGTGCCCCTAAGAAATCGATGGATGTATTATCGCCGATCGATGGTACCGTAATTTCAACCGTTCCTTTGTCAGCAACAGAAGAACTCGATGAGGCTGTAAAGTCGGCAAAGGCTGCTTTTGAAAGCTGGTCGAATACACCAATTAAAGAAAGAGTGCAGATTTTCTATCGGTATAAGTCTCTGATGGAAAAAAATCTCCATGAACTTGCATCTCTTGTTCAGGAGGAAAATGGTAAGACGATCGATGAGGCTATTGCAGAAGTTGAAAAAAGTATTGAGCTAACTGAATTTGCTTGTAGTATGCCGCAGCTTGTTCCTGGAAAAATTTTAGAGGTTAGTCGCGGCGTGGAATGCAGGATCGATCATAAACCTCTTGGAGTTGTAGCTTCGATTGCACCTTTTAATTTTCCGCACATGGTTCCACATTGGACGATTCCAAATGCCATCGTTCTGGGAAATTGTATGATATTAAAACCTTCGGAACAAGTACCTCTTTCCTCGAACAAGATTGCAATGATGCTGAAAGAAGCTGGACTTCCGGATGGAGTTTTCAATATAGTAAATGGCGACAGAGAAATTGTTGAGGCAATTTGTGATCATCCGGGAATTCAGGCTGTGTCTTTTGTAGGCTCTACAAAAGTTGCTAAGATTGTTTACAAGCGCTCGACTTCGAATTTGAAGAGATGTCTTGCTTTAGGTGGAGCGAAAAACCATCTCATCGTGTTGCCTGATGCGCACCCGGAAATGACAGCGACGAATGTTACAGCGTCGATGAGTGGATGTGCGGGTCAACGTTGCATGGCTGCTTCGGCGATGGTTGGTGTAGGTAACATCGATCCTATAATCAGCAAGATAGTGGACGAAGCAAAAAAAATAATTCCTGGCAAAAATTTAGGTGCGGTAATCAGCAAAGAAGCAAGAGAGAGAATTAACCGATACATCACCGAGGCAGAAAAAGCAGGTGCAAAAGTTTTAGTCGATGGCCGCAACTGGAAAGTCGAAGGAAAAGAAAATGGTTTTTATGTTGGACCGACTGTTATCGACTTCGTTACGCCAGACATGGCAATTGCAAGGGAAGAAGTTTTTGGTCCGGTGATAGCAATCATCCGTGCGAAAGACATCAACGAAGCATTGAAAATAGAAAATGGTTCTGACTATGGTAATGCGGCTTCTGTTTTTACTCAAAGCGGAGGTATGGCACGTCTGGTCATGGAGAAAGCTAGCGCGGGAATGATCGGTGTGAACATCGGTGTGCCAGTACCACGTGAGCCATTTTCATTTGGCGGATGGAACGATTCTAAATTTGGAGTCGGCGACATTACAGGTGAAAGCTCAATTGAGTTTTGGACACAGTTGAAGAAGACTTCCATTAAATGGAATCCGGAGTCGAAGACGAATTGGATGTCTTGATCAATTCGTTAATTAGCCTTTCGAACATTTTCACCTATATAGGAATAAATTTTCATTACCCTTATTAACGCCTTAACGAATTAACTAATCAACCAATTAACTAATTGAAATGTTAACATCAACACTCTCTGAACGAGAAATCATTTTACAAAATAACCTGGAGTATACAATTTTTTCCTGGTCGAAACAGGCAGGATTAAGTCCATTGAATATTAATGGAGCCAAGGGCATAAATATTTATGACCGGAGTGGTAAGAGATATATAGATTTTTCCTCTCAGCTGATGAATATGAATATCGGCCATGGGCACCCCAGAGTAAAGGAAGCCGTCGTTCGACAAATGGAAGAAGTCAGTTTTGTTCACCCGGGGATGATTACGGAAGCACGCGGAGAGTTGGGAAAAAGGCTTGCGGAGATTACTCCGGGCTCATTGAAGAAAACCTTTTTCACAAATGCCGGTGCCGAAGCAATTGAGAATGCAATCAAGTTTGCCAGACTTTACACAGGACGTCATAAGGTAGTGACGCTTTACCAGGCATATCATGGGGCAACCTATGGTGCAATGTCTGCGAGTGGCGATCCAAGGGGAATTGCTCATGATGGTCAGGCAGCGCCGAATTTTTTACATGTTGAGAATCCATATTTCTATCGTTGTCCATGGAACAGTGCAACTCCTGAAGAGTGTGCGACGAATGCTGCGAATCACATGGAACGAATCATTAAGTATGAAGGGCCGGGAACGGTTGCAGCGATCCTGATCGAGGGTGAAAGTGGCTCGAGCGGTTGCATAAAATATCCTCCGGGTTACTGGAAGAAAATAAGAGAGATCGCAGACAGGTATGGAATACTTTTAATCTGTGATGAGGTGATGAGCGGATTCGGCAGGACGGGAAAATGGTTTGGCGTGAATCATCATAACGTTGTTCCGGACATTATGTGTTTTGCAAAAGGCCTTACCTGTGGTTACATTCCATTGGGCGGAATGATAATCAGGGAAGAACTCATCAATAAGTTCAACGACAAGCCGCTTCCATTAGGTCTCACCTATTCTGCGCATGCCGTTGCCTGTGCTGCTGCTGTTGAGGTCTTGAAAATTTACGACGATGAAAAGCTTATCGAAAACGCGGCGACCTTGGGTAAATATATGGAGAAGCGTTTTGAGAAGATGAAAGAGAAACATCCATCGATAGGCGACTACAGGAATACCGGTTTATTAGGTTGTATCGAACTCGTTAAGAACAAAAAGTCAAAAGAACCGATGGCCCCATGGAATGCAAATGCAGATGAGATGGCGATCATGAACAAGGTAAATGCAAAGCTTTTGGAACTTGGACTCTTTACATTCGTTCGTTGGAATTATATCTTTACAGCTCCCCCACTTTGTATTACTTCGGATGAGATGGATGAAGCGCTGGACATAATTTCTCAGGCGATTTCTATAGCAGATGAACATTATAAGGATTGAAAATTGAAGAGTGAAGATTGAATAATATCAATTTATTTTTCAATCTTCACTCTTCAATTTTCAATAAGAAAACATGTCTTTAACTAACGAAGACCTCGCCCCTGTTCCTCAGGAAAAAAGAACGTGGAATACCTGGAACTATGCGGCATTGTGGATAAGCATGAGTTTATGCATTCCAACTTACATGCTTGCCAGTTCGTTGATCGAAGGAGGAATGAACTGGTGGCAGGCAATACTTACGATCTTTCTTGGAAATACAATCGTATTGTTACCGATGATTTTAAACGGACATGCGGGTGCTAAATTTGGAATTCCGTTTCCGGTTTTGGCAAGAGCAAGTTTTGGTGTGATGGGTGCAAATATTCCAGCTATTCTTCGGGCAATAGTTGCCTGCGGATGGTTTGGCATTCAAACCTGGATTGGAGGATTTGCAATTTATCAGATGATTCGTGTGTGGTATCTGCCGATAGAAAATCTACCGCCGATTTTTCCGGTTTCTTTTACATTGCAAACCGGTCCGGCGATTACTTTTTTTATTTTCTGGTTACTAAACATGTGGATTGTGAAGCTTGGAGTAGAAAGCATAAAAAAGCTTTTAGTATTCAAAGCATTTTTTCTTCCTTTCGCTGCACTTGCATTGTTGTTCTGGGCCATCTCTGCGGGGAATGGATTGGGTCCTATACTTTCACAGCCATCGAAATTTCAGACATCTGGCGAGTTCTGGAAATTCTTTTTCCCCGGACTAACCGGAATGGTTGGATACTGGGCAACTTTGTCGTTGAACATACCCGACTTTACGAGGTATGCTAAGAGTCAGAAGGCTCAAATAGTTGGACAGATAATCGGATTGCCTCCATCTATGACTTTATTTGCATTCATAGGAGTTGTAGTTACTTCTGCAACTGTTATTATTTATGGACACTTTATCTGGGATCCTTTAGTCTTAGCCGGTAAGTTTGAAAACAAATTTCTCGTAAGTTTTGCGATGATTGCTGTTGCCATCTCAACCCTGGCGACGAATATTGCCGCGAATATTGTAAGTCCGGCGAATGACTTTTCAAATTTGTCGCCATCGAAGATCGATTTTAAGAAAGGAGGTTATATTACAGGCATCGTAGGCATATTGATTTTTCCATGGAAGCTTATTGCTGATCCTAATGGATATATCTTCACGTGGCTTATTGCCTATTCGAGTTTATTGGGGCCTGTAGGTGGAATCATGATTGTCGATTACTTTTTTATCCGCAAACAATATCTTGTTATCAATGAGCTTTATTCATTAACGGGTCGATACAATTATTCGAAGGGAATTAACCAATCGGCAATCATTGCCTTGATTGTTGGTATACTTCCAAACGTGCCAGGCTTTTTAACCACTACTCATATACTAAATTCGGAAAGTGTGTGGCCATGGCTATCTGATTTGTATAATTATGCATGGTTTGTCGGTTTTATCGTTTCGGGATTTGTTTATTTCCAGATGATGAAAAACTCTAAAAAAGAAATTTGAAGGAATTAAAAATCCATTTTCATATGAGAAATGGAGTCTTTGTTTACTTTGTTCTAACCTTCGTTTTCTTTGTGATAATCTTTTTAACTATTCCACAATTCTACGCTACGATTTTTTTTACCACGGAGTAGAACACTGATGTTAGAACAAAGTAAACAGAGATGTTGATACTGGCAGATAAAGTTTAAAAAAGCAATATAAATTCAACTTCTGTTTTTTACGCCGATTATTTCTGCAGCAATACTGACGGCAATTTCTTCCGGCGTCTGACTATTGATATTGATGCCAATTGGTGCGTGAATTTTTTTTAGCTTGTCTTCCGGTAAATTATCGGCTCTCCAGTCTTCGAACAGTTTTTCAATTTTCGTCTGGCTGCCTAACACACCGAGGTATTTGAAATCTTTTTCGATTATTGACCGCAAAGCAATATCGTCGGATCTATATCCAAAGGTCATAATAACCACATAAACATTTTCACCCGATGGAATGAGTACATTTAAATCGTTGTAGTCTTTTACAATTTTCTTTTCATGAACCATATTATTCTCTTCGAATGTATTTAACCCTTCCCTATCGTCGTAAAGATTGATGTAAAAATCCATGCGACTCATGATCTGTGTGAGAGCCAAGGAACAATGTCCGCCGCCGATGACATAAAGATGATTTTTATAACCTAATTTTTCTTCGAATCTCCACTCCTGTTCTGATTTCATTTCGAAAAGAAAATCGCGAGCAGCTTTGTTTTCATAGAAAGTAATTTCATCCGGGGTGATCGATAAATTTCCGTTTTGATTTTTCTTCAAAACAGAAATTATTTTTTCAAGTGTTTTAATGTGTGATCCATTCAATGGAAATAACACGATCGTTTGTTCTCCGGAACAAATCATTCCGCTTTGATTAATCTTTGCTGATTTGCTGTGAACCTGCTTTTTGATAACTGTCGATGATTCGATTGATCGTAATTTTTCAAGAGCCAGTTCGACGAATTTATGTTCCATGATTCCGCCACCAATAGATCCAGCAAAACCATCAGGGGAAACTATCATCTTGAAGCCTCTTCGTCCGGGACTGCTTCCCGAACTATCGACAACGCACATCAGGATGACGGAGGTTGATTGTTTTAATTTTTTCAGAGCAAAATTCCAAATAGAAATTGGATACATGGGGCCAAATATAAATGTAATGAACGAGATTTTTGCTGGAGTTTGTTATCATCCACGTATTGCCTTTCATCATCTCTGAAAAAATATGGGAAATGAGTTTGCATTGTCCAAAGAATACTTAAAGAAGGAAAATCCCGGGATTGAGAAATCCAAATTAAAAAAGATGATCGACGGCATATCGATGGTCAACTGCATCATTTGCACCTTTTACACGGTAGAAAAATATTCAAAGTTGTTTTTTTTAAATGAAGAAGCAGCTAAATAAATTCTATTTTTGTCTTGATAAAATTAGTGAATGTATTACGACTTAGTAATCAAGAGTAGCAGAATATTATTACCGGATAGATTGTTCGATGGGTATTTGAATATTAATGAAGGTAAAATTCATTCTATTGTTTCTCTCAACAATGAAATGTCCTCTGGAAAAGTAATTGAAGCCGGGGATAATGTAGTGATGCCGGGAATTATTGACCCTCATGTGCATATCAACGAACCAGGAAGGACGGAATGGGAAGGATTTGATACAGGAACTCGTTCTGCAGCCGCAGGTGGAATTACAACTTTGATTGAAATGCCTCTCAATTCATCTCCTGTAACCACTTCGAAGAAAAATTTCCAGATTAAAATTGATGCCTGCGGTCGAAATACCCATGTAAATTGTGGTTTCTGGGGTGGTGTGGTGCCAGATAATTTTTTTCAATTGGATGAATTATTACAAAGCGGAGTGTTTGGTTTAAAGGCTTTTCTCACACACTCAGGCATTGATGATTTTCCAAATACTCCTCTCACCCAGTTGAGGGATGTCTTATTACTATTAAAAGAATTTGACCTTCCATTATTGGTTCACTGTGAAATAAGCGGGGACCATGGCGGCTTAGCGGAGTTAAAGAAAAATCCGATTAGTTATAGAGCCTATCTGAATTCTCGTCCGAAGGAATGGGAAAATCATGCGATCAGGGAGATGATAAATCTTTGCCGCGAGACTGGTGCAAGAGTTCACATCGTTCACTTGTCTTCTGCTGAGGCATTGCCAATGATTAAGCAGGTCAGGGAAGAAGGATTTCCATTGACGGTTGAGACGGCTCCCCATTACCTATGTTTTTCATCGGAAGAAATTGAAGATGGTAAAACCGTTTTTAAATGTGCGCCACCTATCAGGGAAAAAGAAAACAATGAAAAATTGTGGGAGGCTTTGAAATCCGGTTTAATTGATTTCATTGCGACAGATCATTCACCTGCACCTCCTGACTTGAAAGAAATTGCGAGTGGAAACTTTGAAAAGGCCTGGGGAGGAATTGCCGGTCTGCAGTTTTCACTTCCAGCTGTTTGGAATGATGCAGTAAAAAGAAATATTTCTCTTGGTAAAATTTGTGAGTGGATGTGTATGAATCCATCGCGATTTCTGAAACTGGAAGATTCAAAAGGCTTCATCAAAGAAGGTTGGGATGCTGATCTTGTGATCTGGGATCCTGAAAAAGAGATTGTGATTAATGAAGAGAATATTTTTCACAGGCATAAGGCTACTCCATATGCAGGAAGAAAGCTAAGAGGAGAAGTTTTGCATACGATAGTAAATGGTAAACTTGTTTACGAGAAAAATAAATTTTTGAATCTTCACCAGGGGAAACTGTTGATGCAGGAACCTGTAAAAATATCCTGAGTCTAAAATCATTTGTATAAAATAATTATTATCAATAAAGAGTATGAATAGTACAACACCTGAGTTTACAAAATTGACAGATCTTGCGGCGGAGCGACTGGGCGGTAAGACGCTTGATTGCAGTGACGATTTTTTTGCAGAGAAAGAAAATCTACTCAAGCCAGGCAGAGGAATTTTTATTGCAGATAAATATACTGATCGCGGCAAGTGGATGGATGGATGGGAATCGAGAAGGAAACGAGTACCGGGAAATGATTGGTGTACGATTCGACTTGCAACTTCAGGAATCATTCGTGGAATCGATATTGACACGAATCACTTCCTTGGAAATCATCCTCCCTTTGCCTCTGTTGATGCCACAAACAGTGATAGGGATGAAATAGATCCTGAAAAAGTTCAATGGAGTGAAATACTTCCACGATCTCCCCTACAGCCCGGCAGTCAGAATATTTTTGAGATAAAAAATCAGAATGTGTTCACTCATCTTCGTCTGAATATTTTTCCGGATGGTGGCGTTGCAAGATTGAAGGTTTATGGTGATGTGATAAAAGAATGGGACAAAGTAAAAAATGAACGAATCGATCTCGCAGCTGCAGTAAATGGTGCGCGTTCAGTTTTATGCAACGATATGTTTTTTAGTCATATGAATAATTTGATCATGCCTGGAAGAGGCGTCAATATGGGAGATGGATGGGAGACGAAAAGAAACCGCACACCTGGAAACAAAGATTGGGTAATTGTGAGACTGGCACACAAAGGTATCATTGATGAGGCGCTCGTTGACACGTGTCATTTCAAAGGAAACTACCCGGATAGTTGCAAGATTGAAGGTTGTAATATCTTTACCAATCAGGAGAAAGATCTAAGTTCGACTGAAATTCAGTGGACAGAAATTTTACCTCAGACAAAATTGGAAGCCGACCACGAACATTATTTCAAAAAAGAACTTTTAAATAAGGGACCTTTTACTCATGTCAGGCTTACCATTTTTCCTGACGGTGGAATTAGCAGGATGAGATTATTCGGGACAATAACAGATTGAGATGACGCTAAAAGAATTCAACAATCAAAATTTACAAAAAGTCAGAGAAGATCTATTCAAATGTTGCGGTTGTACTTCCTGGCTGGATAAGTTGATGGAACATTTTCCGTTTCAATCGATCGAAGATTTGAAGATCAGTTCCGATAAAGCCTGGCATACCTGCACAAAGCAGGATTGGCTGGAGGCATTTTCTCATCATCCAAAAATTGGTGAAAAACCCGGAGAGAAAAAAAATCTTTCGTCGACAAAAGAATGGGCGGCGCAAGAACAGTCCGGAGTTAAAACTGCTGCTCAAACCGTATTGGATGATCTCCTTTTGCAAAACAAAAAATACGAGGAGAAGTTTGGTTATATCTATATCGTTTCTGCAACCGGCAAAACCGCGGAGGAGATGCTTGTAATTATCAAGGAACGTATGAACAATGACCCGGAAAAAGAATTGCATATTGCTGCGGGAGAACAGAATAAAATAACTCATCTTCGTATCGATAAAATATTCGCATGAGCCAGATAACCACACACGTTTTAGACACCTCTGTAGGAAAACCTGCAAACGGCATAAACATTTCACTTGAACACAACGATAATAAGGTTTGGAAACAAATTGCGAATGGGACGACGGACAATGATGGTCGAATAAAAAATCTTTTGCCCCTTGAAAAAAGAATCCTGAAGGGAACGTACCGATTGATTTTCGATACACGAACATATTTTAAGTCGCATGAAGTAAAAGGATTTTATCCATCCATTACAATCGAATTTGAAATTTCAGACGATTCTCACTACCATGTGCCATTGCTTTTAAATCCATATGGTTATTCCACTTATCGGGGCAGCTGAAAATTAGTACTAAGTACAAAGTACATGGTACAGAGTCCTGTGCTTTTAAAACACTATGGAATTATCTGACTCCAAATTTATTTTAGACAGAATTCGAAAGGATTGTTATTTTCGCACGAGAGAAAAAATATTGATTAAATGAAATTGACCATACCTGCTGACGCGAATGATGCGGTGCTTAAAGATTTGAAAGTCGCCAACTCTGTATTTCAGAAAATTTATCCGGGTGAATTACCGAATCGTCAACCTGTTCATACTGTATATGGTGGTGCAAATCGATTTAAGTCAGATACTGCGATAAAGTTAGGTCAGGCCGCACTTAAAAGTTTTCTGGACTATGCTCCGGATTTCGCGACGCTTGCGAGGATACTAAATCTAAAAGGAGTTGATAGGATTCCCGGAAGTGTGCAGGAAGTAACTGCCATGAAAAACCGAATTGACTCTCTGAGTGATGTTGAATTGAAGAAGGAAGCGCTCTGGTTGCCTTATATGGTTCACAAGAAAATAATTGCAAAGCTAAGTACAGAAGGAGTTGAAGATTTCAGGATTGATTTCGAAGATGGTTTTGGAAACCGTTCAGACGAGGAAGAAGACCAGGCAGCGATTCAGGCAGCGGAAGAACTTGCGAAGGGAATGAGAGACAAAACCATTTCGCCGTTCATTGGTATTCGTATTAAACCTTTTACTGAAGATCTGAAACAGAGAGGAATACGAACGCTGGATTTATTCCTTACTACTTTGTTCAGTAAAACCGGAGGAAAACTTCCTGATAATTTTGTAGTAATGCTTCCGAAAGTAACAATACCTCAACAGATCGAGGCTCTTGCTAGACTATTTGAGATATTTGAACACGAACATAAATTATTACCACATAGTCTCAAGATGGAAATGATGGTTGAAGCCACTCAGGCGATTATGGATTCGGAAGGAAAGAATCCGTTGTTGTCGCTGATAAAGGCTGGAAAAGGAAGATGTATTGCGGCGCATTTTGGAACATATGATTATACTGCATCGTGCAACATTACTGCAAAATACCAGACGATGGATCATCAGGTTTGTGACTTCGCACATCATATGACGCGCGTGGCATTGGGAGGAACAGGAGTTATGCTTTCGGATGGCGCAACGAATGTAATGCCGGTTGAACCACATAAAGGAGAAAATCTCACACCCGCTCAGGAGAAAGAAAATCGTGATGTGGTTTACAATGCATGGAAGCTGGGTTTTGGTCATACGATGCATTCTCTCATTAATGGATTTTACCAGGGATGGGATTTGCATCCATCGCAGCTGCCGATGCGTTATGCTGCAGTATATACATTCTTTCTCGAGAGTTATGAAGATGCCACTGTCCGTTTGAAAAATTTCGTAGAGAAGGCGGCACAGGCAACACTTTCGGGAGACGTATTCGATGATGCAGCCACAGGTCAGGGTTTGTTGAATTATTTCCTGAAAGCATTGAATTGCGGGGCCATCTCGGAAAAAGAAGTGCTGGAAACCGGATTGACATTAGATGAGATACGTAGTCGATCGTTTTACAGGATACTGCTTGGCAGAAGAGGCAAAAAATAATATAGATAATGTCATTATCATTTGAAATAATTTTTTTCTGTTTTATTGCCTTCATACTTTTGACATCTTATTTGTTGAATGATGTTTTTAAAATCCTGAAAAGAAATAATCTTTCTGAGAGCAACAACGAAATTACAAATGAAGTAAAGACAGGAAGAATTATTTTAATTGGTGTTTCAATTTTATGCCTGGCAATTTATTTTTCTTATCCTTCCATTGAAAATTCAGGATTGGAAGTCCACCTACTCGAATGGCTGAGTCTCGTTGTGAGATGGGCGCATGTTATTTTGGGAATTGCGTGGATAGGCGCTTCGTTTTATTTTATCTTTTTAGAAAATAGCTTGAACAGAACGAAAGATTTACGTGATGAACTTGCAGGAAATTTATGGGCGATACATGGAGGTGGTTTTTATTATGTCGAAAAATTCAAAGGAGCGCCGGCAGTAATTCCGGAAAAATTGCATTGGTTTAAATACGAGGCCTATTTTACATGGCTGACCGGAATTATTTTGCTGACACTTGTTTATTACCTGAATGCAAAATCGTTCATGGTTGATCCTTCAGTCAAAGATATTTCTCCTTCGACTGCAATTTTGATAGGAATCGGTTCGTTGATTTCCGGCTGGCTGATTTATGATTTAATGTGCAGATCATCCTTACTGGCGAAACCCAAACTCTTTGGATTTATTGGATTTATTATTCTTGTAGGCCTGTCATTCATTCTTAGCAAATTCCTTAGTGGTCGTGCAGCATTCATTCACGTAGGTGCCTTGCTTGGAACTATCATGGCCGGAAACGTTTTCTTCACGATTATTCCTTCACAAAAAGATCTCGTTCAGGCAGCAAAGAATAATCGTCCTCTAAATCTCGAACGAGCAAAGATTGCAGGACTACGTTCGCTACATAACAATTACATCACACTACCGGTGATATTTGTGATGATAAGTAATCATTTCCCGGGAACATTTTCACCTGTATACAACTGGGCGATTCTTGCAGGACTAACTATTGGCAGCGTTGCCGTAAGACATTACATCAATTTATACGAAAAGGAAAAAGCAGACTTGAAATTCCTCTTCATCGGTTCGATAGCATTATTTGCTTTGGTATTTGTTACCGCACCAAAGCTGGTAGAAAAAAATAATGCTCCCGTTTCGTTCGCAGACGTTCACCCGATTTTCCAGAAACGATGTGAAAGTTGTCACTCTTCCCATCCTACCGACGATGTTCAGAATGTCGCACCGAATGGTGTGATGTTCGATACTCCCGAACAGATTGCAAAGATGAAAGACAGAATCATGTTTCGTGTTGTTCAGACGAAGACGATGCCACAGGGAAATAAGACAGGAATTACCGAGATAGAAAGGGAGTTAATCGGGAGATGGATTGGACAAGGTGCATCCATTCGTTAATTAGCTAATTAGTTAATTCGTTAATGTTGAAACCTGAAAATAAAAATTTAATTATTTACATTTTGAAATGCATAACCGGGGGAGGAATTGTTTTTCTCTTGTCATGGTTGTTTAAGTATCCTGAAGTAAGCTGGTGTATTATTTCTGTCATCCTTGTTTTGACTCCCGAAAGTAAAGAAGCAATTCCGCTCGCCATCATGCGCATCAAAGCAAATCTGTTAGGAGGATTGATGAGTTTAATTTTCATAATGATTTTTCCAACGAATCCATTGACAATCCTGACGGTAATTGCAATTACGATATTGGGTTGTTATTTTCTAAATATTATGACTGGAAGCAGAGCGGCAATTGCGGCCGTGATTATAATTATGATGCATGGAATGGAAACACATCAGCAGGATTTCTGGAGTGTGACGTTGCAGAGGATTGCAATGGTGATTGCGGGTTGTGTGATTGGGTTGGTTGTGACGCTGGTATACCATCGGGACATTTTGAGGAAGGAAAAGATTGAAAAGACGGAGCAGTTTGAGCATTGAGTGTTAGTTTAACTGATGCATAATAATAATTGACAATATAAAATACTTAATTTATTGAATGAATATACATAGGTGGCCTGGGGGATATTTTTCAATATAAAAAACCTAATATTTTATCACAATCCCATAAATCATCAGCAGAATCAACATATCAGAAAAAACACCTTACGGTGTAACGGATACTTTTCCCTCTTACCCCCTTGTATCCGACTACCAGCGATAAAACTGATAGATTTAAATCAACAAATGACTTCATTCCATTTTTCATACAACCACATAAATGTTGTTCAAAATTTGAAACAGTCCTTATATGAATCCAATATTTGAAATGCGATTTGATTTGTTGTTTCCTAAACAACAACCTTTTTCTTTTCATAAAGATTCATCAATACTTTCTCCGGTGTCATCGGAGCAGAAAACTTAGGTCTCGACTTTGAATTAAATGCCATGATTGCATTACGCAAAGCAAAGAACGCACCAATACCATACATCAATGGCGGCTCGCCAACTGCCTTGGAGCGCATGACAGCTAAATTATCTTTATCATTCTGTAGAAAATGGAGATCGATAATTTTTGGAGCTGAATAAACATCAGGCACTTTATAGGTCGAAAGAGCATTGCTTTTCAATTTTCCTTCCGTATCATAAATGATTTCTTCCATCGTCATCCAGCCTATTCCCTGTATAATCCCACCTTCGCATTGTCCGCGATCCACAAAATCATTCATCATCGAACCACTGTCGTGAACGACTTTGACGGAATCAAATTCATAAATCCCTCTCAGGCAATCAACCGTTACAGTAATGATTGCAGTTCCAAAAACATGATAAGCAAATGGATGTCCTTTTTCTTTTGTCAAATCGAAATTAATTTCAGGAGTAGAATAGTGCGCATGCTCAGATAAACTTATTCTATTTACATAAGCAAGCATGACAAGTTTCTTCCAGTCAAGCTCCGACCTGGCTCCTTTCACATAAACATGTTCGTCCTGAATACTGATAGCATCAATTGCGATTTTTAATTCATCTGATGCAACTTGTTTCAGGCGATTTAAAATTGTCTCACAAGCAATCATCGTTGCTTTGCCATTAAGATCTGCAGTTGCAGAAGCAGCGGAAGGAGATGTGTTTGCAATCCGTGAAGTATTCGTGGAATTGACTTTCACCTTATCAGGAGAAATGGAAAATATTTTTGAAGCGACTTGTAAAATTTTGGTATTGACCCCCTGCCCCATTTCAACTGCACCAGTACTTACAATCACACTCCCATCCGTATAAATATGAACGAGGGAACGGGCTTGATTCATTAATGTTTTTGTAAAGGAAATCCCAAAGCAAATCGGCATAAAAGCAATTCCTTTTTTATACAAAAAATTTTCTCTGTTGAATTGATCAACATCCATCTGCAGTTTTTCAAAACTATATTGTTCAACTGCTTTGTTCCAGCAATCAGAAGCCTCACTCTTTGCTTTCTGTCCATAAGGAAATTCCTCTCCCGTCGCAATCAGATTCTTTTTCTGAATTACCGATGCTTTAATTCCCAATTCATCAGCAGCCTGGGCAATCGCACTCTCAATTACAAACATTCCTTGAGGGCCACCAAATCCGCGAAAAGCTGTATTGGGAGGAAGATGTGTCCTGCAACTATAAGCCGTTGCAGTCACATTGGGAATGAAATAAGAATTGGTGCAATGGAAAAGTGTTCGTTCAAGTACAGCCGGAGATAAATCTGCCGCTGCCCCCGCATTCTGATAAAAAGTTGCCTCATAAGCAAGAATCTTCAAATCTTTATTCAAACCGATTTTAAAATCAGAAGAATAAGGATGACGCTTTCCTGTCATGCGCATATCTTCCATACGATGCAAAGAAAACTTAACCGGTTTTTTCAAATGATGTGTCGCCAAAGCACAAAGAGCGCCCCAGGCATTTGCCTGATCTTCTTTTCCACCGAAGCCTCCGCCAAGTCTCGTCACGTCAACCTCAATACGATGCATCGGATAACCCAACACACGCGAACAGCAGCGTTGCACCGCTGTCGGGCCCTGTGTAGAAGAATAAACCTTTATCGAATTATTTTCCTGCGGTATTGCATAAGCCCCCTGTGTTTCTATATATAAGTGTTCCTGGCCATTCGAATCCGCCTTGCCTTCGAAAACATATTCGCAGTCTTTCCAAACAGAAGAGGTATCCCCCAGCCTAAATGTTCGTGGTGGAACAATGAGTTCATTTTTTCCTTTTGCTTCTCTTGGATCTGTAATCACTTGCAGTGGACTGATATCCACCTTTACTTTTTTTGCCGCTGCTCGAGCCTCTTCAGGAGTTGCTGCAACCACAAGCACGATTGGCATGCCTGCAAAATGAACATGCGAAGAAGCAAGCAACTCTTCATCTGCTATAATTCCACCAATCTGATTTTCTCCGGGAATGTCAGTGTAAGTAAAAACTCCACGGACACCCTTTGACTTCTTCGCCTCTGAAATATCGATATTAATAATCTTACCATGAGCAATGGGCGAATCATAGACCGCTGCAAACAATGTCCCTTCAGTCAAAGGAATATCATCAAGGTAAATCGATTCACCCCTTACATGTGTAAATGAATCAATATTCCTCATAGGCTGATTGAAATTTATCAGGACGAATTTTTGGAAACAATGTTATAAAGTGTGCTCTTATCAATTGCTGTAAAAGAAATCTTTTATATGTAGCCTCACCTCTTGCATCTGAAATGGGAGCAATTTCATTTCCTGCAATAATACATGCCTCGTCTATTAATTCTTCCGAAAGTTTTTTTCCTGAAAAAAATTCAGATGTCTTTTTCAAATACATCGGAATCGGCCCAACTCCACCTGCTGTGATATCTGCTTTAGTAATATAATCTCCATTGAGGGAAATACTTATCGCCGAATTAACACTTGCAATGTCGAGATTAGTACGCTTGCTTACCTTCTCGAAATTGAAACGAATATCCTTCGCAGGAATATTGAAATAAATTTCGTCGATGTATTCATCAACATTCTTGTTTAACTTCTTATATCCTTTGTAAAATTCTCTCAACTCAATTTCTCTTTTACCATTCTTATTTTTAAGAATAAGTACGGCATCGATTGCTAAAAAGAAAACGGTGAAATCTCCTATCGGCGATGCATTGACGAAATTACCTGCAATCGTCGCCATATTTCTGATGGGGGTTGAAGAAACAAGTTTTGAGTACTTAAGAAAGTCGGGAAATAATTCTCTAATAATGGGCGATTCTTTCAAGTCAGTAACAGAAACAGAAGCACCCAAAAATATTTTTCCATCCTTTTGGTAAATACTCTTTGCGGATGAAGCAGTCAGATATTTAGAATTTGATTCCGTCATCTCTTCATGCTTTTGTACATACAGATCAGTTCCTCCTCCAACAAAAACTGTATTCAGGGTTGATTCATCTCCTGCAATACCATTATGTTTAAGCGACAACTCCAGCAATTGTTTCTTTATGTCAGCAAAATATTCCGGAACAAGTTTATTTGCGATAGCAAAACCAATGACATCATCATTTTTCCTTTGTAAAATCAGATCGGCTATTTTGTTTGCGGCTCTTTCGATCGATTTATAACCCGTGCAGCGACATATATTTCCATCGATCGACGAAACAACATCCGAATATTTATCCTGTAAACAATATCCTGCAAGAGAAACAACGAATCCGGGAGTACAAAACCCACATTGAGTAGCACCTTCGTCGCTCATCGCCTGCTGTACCGGATTTAATTTATCGAAGTTTATTCCTTCGATCGTTACAATATGTTTTCCATGAGCGTTTGCCAAAGGCATCAGACAGGAAGTTGCGGAACGGTATTCCAACTTTCCGTTTAAAAGTTCTCCTGCCAAAATTGTACATGCTCCACAATCTCCTTCGCGACAACCGATTTTTGTTCCTGTTAAATTTTCTTCGTATCGAATAAAATCGAGCAACGTAATACCCGGCGACAAACCAGTCGTTACGAGAGAATTATTAAGAATGAATGTAATCAATGGGTTATGAATTCGGGTAAAGTTACAAATTTGGTTGATTTGTTGTTGTCCGTTGGTTGTCGAGTTTTAGTTATGAATTTTTTTTTCAGTCATGGATTCCGACAACCAACGACCAACGACCAGCAACCACTCTACCAGAACAACGGCCCAATTGCCGAATAGTTATCAGTCCAATAAGTTTTTGCCGAAGATGCCACATCATATGGTTGTATTAACTTTTGCACATTTGGATTAGAAATAAAAGTCATATTGTCTGTAAACAATACCCAAATTGCAGTAACAGCTCCTCCTTCATTAGCGTCCTGGAAAAAATAATAGAGTGGCTTATTAATCGACTCACTCAAACCAGCCATAACAGGCATCAGGTTTAAATACTTATTAGTAATATGAAATGCAAGAATGCCATTTTTCTTAAGATGCTTGAAATACAATTCGGTTGCTTCAAACGAAATAAGGTGGGTTGGAATCGCATCTCCGGAAAAAGCATCGATTGCCAAAACATCGAACTGTTCACCTCCATTTTTTTTCAATTCATTTTCTAATAATATTCTTCCATCACCCGTCTCAATTTCAACCTTTCCTTTTGCATTCTTTAAATAAGTAAAATATTTTCTTGCTATTATCTCGACTTCAGGGTTTATCTCATAGTATCTGTAAAGATCTTTTTCAGTACTATATGCTGTAATCGTTCCTGCTCCAAGTCCTACTATGCCAACTTTCATTCCCTGAAAACCCGAATCATATTTAGCAGGATAATACGTAAGAGCTGCACCAATACCACTGGTCGTAGCATAATATGAAATTGGCATACGTTCAACCGACGAATCCATGAATTGAATGCCATGCATAATATCACCATGGAAAAGATATCTCTGCCAATTGGTTGTACCTTTTTCAGCTTCCAATACTTTTAGCACCCCGTAAAAATTCCTTGATGATGAAATTATTTTATTATTGAAAGCTTTGTATTCAAAATAAAATGCATATCCAATTGCTGCGAATATTAAGATTGGGAGCAAAATTAATTTCTTGTCAATTTTCCCTTTTAAAGCAACAGACTTTTCTTTTAAAAATATGTAAGAGAGTATTAATAAACTTCCAATTAAAGCAATATATATTTCCCAATAGCCTTTTAATATATTAGGAATAATTAAACTTATAAAAACTCCACCTAAAACTCCCCCAAGTGATAACATCAAATAATATAGTGTCAGATCTTTTTTCTCAGGCTTTTTCCTGGCCAATTCACCATGAAGACAAAGACATAAAAGAAAAACTAAAAATGAGTAAAGGAAAATGGTTACGGTTAGTGATGACTCCTTATCATTTACAGCATAGTTGTATTGGGATCTTAAAACTAATGTAATTACGAGTATTAAAACGGGAAGAAATAATTTTCGTACATACCATTTGGGGTTTTCAAAGGCAATTATAAAAGATATTAAATACAATGCAAGAGGCACAATCCATAAAAGTGGTATGACGATTATATCCTGTGTAAGTTTATTTGTAATACTTAGTAACGATAACGAACCCATGAACGAAAGTATCAGCCAGGTGATTTTTTCATTAAAGCTTACCGTCACATTTTTTTCTTTTGTGTTTGAAGTAATTGTAATTTTTTCTTTTCTAATGCTGAAAGCTATCGTCCCACATAACACAATAAACAATGCATAACACACAGACCAAATTACAGTTTGCGTCTTTAAGCCAAAAGATGGTTCAATAATAAACGGATAGGATAAAAGTCCGATAAGTGAACCAAGATTCGATAATGCATAAAGTCTGTAGGGCGATTTATTAGATTCTGCGTGAGAAAACCAATATTGCAACAGAGGTCCGGTAGAAGATATCATTACATAAGGGAATCCAACAGATAAAGTTAAAATCCATAAGATACCAGCCACCGGAGATATAGGGAGATTTTGAGTAAATGAATCCGATGGTGTTATAGGAATTGAAATCAAAGAAATCACAAGAAGCACAATATGAATGACTCCTTGCTTCTGCAATGTAAAATACTTTGTAACCAGATGTGAGTATGCATATCCTATTAATAGTCCGGCCTGGAAAAATAACATACATACCGACCAGACAGTTGCCGATCCACCATACCAGGGGAGAATGTACTTCGCCAGTACAGGTTGAACCTGGAATAATAAAAAAGCTGAAATGAAAATCGTATAGAGAAATTTTTTCATGTTTATCCTATTTCCTTAGAAAATAAAATCAGGGTATCCCGATAGCCTTTCAGTCTAATGCCTAATATCCAATTTCTAAAGTCTATCTACACACATAGGTACCAAAAAATAAATTAAATCAAAAAATAAAAAATCTTCTTACTTTGTTGCTGTTAATTATATTTATATGGATGATAATTTTATGTCGGATGCAATTCGTGAAGCCCGAAAAGGTTTGAGCGAAGGAGGGATTCCAATTGGCTCTGTCCTGGTCAGGAATGGAAAGATAATCGGTAGCGGTCATAACAAACGTGTACAGGATGGCGATCCTATAACACATGCCGAAATCGATTGCCTGAGAAATGCCGGTCGCATTGGAAGTTATGATGATACTGTTTTATATTCTACATTGATGCCATGTTACCTGTGTGCAGGGGCTGTGGTTCAGTTTGGTATTAAAAAAGTTTATGCCGGAGAAGATGAAACATTCCAAGGTGCAAAAGAATTTATGGAATCGATGGGAGTAGAAGTTATCAATATCGATTCGGAAGAATGTAAAGAAATGATGCGTAAATTTATCAGCGAGAATCCTAAACTTTGGTTCGAAGACATTGGTGAACTTTAAAGTAATTAGTTAATTCGTTAATCACTGTTGTCCGGTAAAAATAAATATAGTTGTATTTTGATGGAAATAAATTAAAATAAAGGGATAATTGCCAATACTTAAAAAGTAAGCCCTATGAAAAAAATATTATGTGAATTGCGGCGCGGGGGCCCGCCAAAAAAGTGGGAAGCGCCTGATAGTGCGGTGGGCAACTTTTTTTTGGCTTGAATTTCTTTGCTTACTTTCTTTTTTCAAGAAAAGAAAGTAAGAATCAACGACGGAAAAATTCGAGCAGTAGGTAGTTGTCTTAGATGATGCTGTTTTCCCCGGACAATAGTGATTCGTTAATTAATTGATTTGTTTATTGGATGTAGCTTTTAGATAAAATTAATTCAAATGTCAATACTTATTAAAAACGGGAAAGTCGTTACACCTTCAGAAATTTCTGTTGCAGATGTTTTAATTGAAGGAGAAAAAATCAGCGCAATCGGAGATAACCTAAATGCAAATGTCGATCATGTAATTGATGCGAAAGGTTTGCTTGTCATGCCCGGAGGCATCGATCCTCATGTTCACCTCGACATGCCATTTATGGGAACATTTTCGAGCGATGACTATACCAGTGGAACTACTGCAGCTTTATTTGGCGGCACAACCATGCTGATTGATTTTGTTTTGCAGACCCAAGGCAAGTCGCTCGACCATGCATTGAAACAATGGCAGGGACGATCGAATGGAAAAGCCTGTTGCGATTATTCATTTCACATGGCTGTCACGGATTTTAATGAATCAACGAAAGAAGAAATTAAAGTCATGATCGAAAAGGAAGGGATTACTTCTTTCAAAACATTCATGGCATATAAAGGTGCATTGATGATCGACGACAGACAGATGGTTGGTTTGATGAACGAAGTAAAACGAAACGGAGGTATGGTAACCGTTCACGCAACGAATGGCGACATGATCGATTATCTGATTGCAAAACACCGTGAGGAAGGAAAACTAACTCCGCTATATCATTATTTATCTCAACCTGAAATAACCGAAGCAGAAGCATCAGGGCGATTTTCAGACATGGCTTTCAATACCGGAGTTCCTGCATACATCGTCCACATGACATGCGAAGGAGCACACAATCATGTTCGTCTTGCTGCTATGCGTAATCAGAAAGTTTTTGCCGAGACATGCATACAATATCTTATACTGGATGCTTCTTTATACGATAAAAATTTCGATGGCGCCAAGTGGGTGATGAGTCCTCCGCTGCGCGAGAAAAAGGACCAGGAGTCGTTATGGGCGGGCATTAACCAGGGAAGTATTCAGGTTGTAGCGACTGATCATTGTCCATTCAAGTGGGAACAAAAACTTATGGGAAAAGATGATTTTTCAAAAATACCAAACGGGCATCCTGCAATTGAACATCGCATGGAATTACTTTTCTCAGAAGGAGTAAACAAAGGTAAAATCACTCTAAATAAATTCGTAGAAGTCGCTTCGACAAATGCGGCGAAAATTTTCGGAATGTTCCCGCAGAAAGGGTGCCTTGCTCCAGGTTCGGATGCCGATGTTATAATCTTCGACCCGAATGAAGAACATATACTTTCTGCAAAGACGCACCACATGAATGTAGACTACTCCTCCTATGAAGGCTGGAAGATGAAAGGAAAAACCAAGACTGTGATTATGCGTGGAAAGGTTGCAGTCGATAATAATACATTTAAACTAGATCCGGGATATGGAAAATTTGTTAAACGGAACAAGGTCTCTGGAATTATTTAATTCGTTAATTAGCTAATTAGTGAATTGCAACTATTTCCAAATTCTACTAAAATGTTTTATAATTACTTTCAAATGATAAATTTATTTTCTTTACAATTAAGAATTATATCAAAACCAAATTAACCAATTAGCTAATTAACGAATTATATAAATGGCTCGAATGATTAAATCCGGATTGATTCAAATGAGTCTTCCGATGACTGAAGGACAAGGTACCGTTCAGGAAATAAAAGATGCAATGCTGAAGAAGCATATTCCTTTCATTGAAGAAGCTGGAAAAAAAGGCGTTCAGATTTTATGTCTCCAGGAAATCTTTAATACTCCATATTTCTGTCCGGGACAAGATAAGATGTGGTACGAATCGGCAGAAACTGTTCCAGGTCCGACAACTGAATTGATGCAAGAGTATGCGAAAAAATACAAAATGGTAATCGTTGTTCCGATTTATGAAAAGGAACAAGCCGGGGTTTTATACAATACCGCTGCCGTTATAGATGCGGATGGAACTTATCTGGGCAAATACAGGAAGAATCACATTCCGCATACATCTGGATTTTGGGAAAAGTTTTTCTTCAAGCCGGGAAATCTTGGATATCCGGTATTTCAGACACGCTATGCAAAGATCGGGGTTTACATCTGCTACGACAGACATTTTCCGGACGGAGCCAGAATACTTGGTTTGAACGGAGCAGAAATAGTTTATAATCCATCTGCGACAGTTGCAGGACTTTCACAATATCTATGGAAACTCGAGCAACCAGCACATGCGGCGGCTAATGGATATTTCATGGGATGCATTAACCGTGTTGGTGAAGAAAAGCCATGGAACCTTGGTAAGTTTTATGGTTCATCATATTTTGTAAATCCACGCGGACAAATATTCGCTCAGGCTTCTGAAGATAAAGACGAATTGCTTATTGCAGATTTCGATCTTGAGATGATCGAAGAAGTTCGTGCAGTTTGGCAATTCTTCCGCGACAGAAGACCGGAGACGTATGGAAAGCTCGTTGAATTATAGTCGTTAGAAATTAGTAATTGGTCTTTAGATAAAGTCAGAAATCAGAAGTCAGAAGAAAGATAGGCAAGTTTCCTTTCTCTAATGTAATATTATTTACCTTGACAAGTTAATTTAACTCCAAACTAGAAAAAGTGGCCGAATATAAACAACCCGCATCGGAAGCAGATTTCGAAAAAAATTTTTCTCAGATAAAACCTCGCATGAACGAGACGGAAGCGTATTATGAAAGTTCCCGTTGTCTTTTTTGTTATGATGCACCTTGTGTTCAGGCATGTCCGACAGGTATAGATATACCGACGTTCATCCGTCAGATCAACAATAAGAATTACATGGGCTCTGCGAAGACCATTTACGATTCAAATTATTTCGGCTATGCATGCGGAAAGGTTTGTCCAACAGAAGTTTTATGTGAAGGCGCATGTGTTTACAACAATCAGAATGTAAAGCCGATCGAGATTGGAAGACTTCAGAGCTTTGCAACAGGAAAAGTAATCGACACCGGAAAAAAACTTTATGTTGTTCCTAAATCAAACGGAAAAAAAATTGCTGTTATCGGTGCCGGGCCAGCAGGAATCGCCTGTGCATGTGAGTTAAGATTATCGGGTTTTGATGTGGATGTGTACGAGGCAAAGTCAAAACCATCCGGACTTACAGTATATGGGGTTGCGCCATATAAGATTACAAACGATGAAGCATTAACCGAAATGGAATATTTACAAAAACATTTCGGCTATAATGTAATTTATAATTCGCCGGTTAAATCTAAATCGGATATCGAGAATCTAGAAAAAAAATACGATGCAATATTTATAGGAATAGGTCTCGGACAAACATCGAAAATAAAAATCAGCGGAGAGGAAATGGAAAATGTATTCGGTGCCGTTGAGTTTGTTGAGAAGCTGAGAATGACTCATCATGGTGTAAAAATACCAAAGAAGGTTGTCGTGCTTGGCGGCGGAAACACAGCTATGGACGCTGCATCTGAATCGGCGCGGATGGGAGCAGAAGAAGTTATACTTGCATATCGCAGAAATAAGGAAAACATGCCAGCATATGTATTCGAATACGACCTCGCAAAAAGTGTTGGAGTAAAAGGATTGTTCAATGTCTCTCCTGTCGAAATTATCGGAAACGGTAAAGTAACCGGTGTAAAATTCATCAAAACAAAAGAAAACGGAGAGTCGATAGAAAATATCCCCGGAAGTGAATTCACAGTTTCATGCGACTGGGTCATTAAAGCAACCGGACAATCTAAGCAGGTTGATTTGTTGTCTCAGATAAACGGATTGACACTCGATTCGAAAGGAAGAATAAAAGTGAACGATATTTTTCAAACTACTAATTCGAAATATTTTGCAGCTGGCGATTCAGTCAGCGGTGGACAAGAAGTTGTCAACGCAGCCGCTGATGGAAAGAAGGCTGCATTAGCAATTATTTCTATTTTATCAAAGTAGAATTGTTTTTTCACAACCCAATACCAACCAAAACAACAAATCAAAGCAATGGCTAACCTTCAAACTAACTTAGCAGGAATAAAATCTCCTAACCCATTCTGGCTTGCCTCTGCTCCACCGACGAATAGCGGATACCAGATCATGAAAGCTTTTGATGCCGGTTGGGGTGGTGCCGTTTGGAAAACGTTAGGTATTCCCGTAGTAAATGTTTCAAGCCGTTATGGTTCTCTGAATTATCGCGACACTCGAATGATGGGATTCAACAACATCGAGCTCATCACCGACAGAAATTTAGTCGACAATCTTCGTGAGATCGAAGAAGTAAAAAAAAGATTTCCCGAACACGCCGTGATCGCCTCACTGATGGTTGAGACTAGAGAAGAATGGCATCAGATTATTCGTGATGCGGAAAATGCAGGAGCCGACGGACTCGAATTAAACTTCGGATGTCCTCATGGAATGTGTGAACGCGGAATGGGATCTGCCGTCGGGCAGGAACCTAAAGTATTAAAGACAATCGTAGGCTGGGTAAAAGAAGTTGCAAAGACACCTGTCATAGTAAAACTAACTCCAAATATTTCAGATATCACACGTCCTGCCGTAGCTGCAAAAGAAGGTGGCGGCGATGCGATATCACTCATCAATACAATTCAAAGTATCATCGGTGTAGATATCGACAAGTTTATTCCCTACCCTATCGTCGACGGACAAAGTACTAATGGAGGCTATTGCGGTCCTGCCGTAAAACCGATTGCCATGAACATGCTCAAGAATTGCGCACAACATCCGGGAGTAGGAATTCCAATTTCCGGAATCGGTGGAATCGAAAACTGGAAAGACGCTGTTGAATTCATTTTGCTTGGCGCAACTTCCGTTCAGGTTTGTACAGCTGTTATGCATTATGGTTTTGGAATCATTCGCGAAATGGTTGCAGGTATAGAGCAATACATGGATGAAAAAGGATTCAAAACACTCGACGATTTCAGAGGAAAAGCATTACCAAATATTATGCATTGGGAAGATCTCAACCTTAATTATAAAGTTGTTGCAGATATTCACGAGGAAAAATGTATCGGTTGCCAGCTTTGTTACACCGCATGTGAGGACGGAGCTCACCAGGCTATCGGACTTTCAAGCGATCCCGCAAATCGCATTCCTCACATCATCGAAGAAAATTGTGTTGGCTGCAATTTATGTTCACTTGTTTGTCCGGTCGAAGGATGCATCACGATGGAACGGAAAGACGACGGAAAGAAATATGTTACATGGAAAGAAAGAACATCTGCAGGAGAGATTCCGAAAAAATTTAATGATGATTTAGCGGGCGGATTGCATCACTGGGTGCCAACTCCCGATGAGGCTTTAGCGAAAACGAAACCAAAGCACTACAAAGTTAAGATAGACTGAATACATCGAAAGGCAAAAATCACAAACCAGATATCCTAAATAATTTATTGCTGATTTTTGATTTCTTATGTTCTGAATTTTACCAAGCTTTACTTCAAACATCTTAAATACACTTTTCATATTAATAAGTAATTCAAAGAATTTACTCAAAAAACTAATATGTCACCTCACAGTCATATTGCTTTTGGGAGACCGGATGAAACCACCAATAAATGCTGGATTTTTTCTTGGATTTAATTAGCTTTGTAACACAGCATTTAGTCAGGCTTTGAGCCTTGGATAGGCACCATATAGCTGTATTACCGTGAAAATATTCTATACAACGACTTCCCGATTATTTATTTATCATTCAAAATCAAGCTTTATTGCTGTTTTAGTACTGTTCTTTCTATCAACAGTCAAAGCATTTTCCGCCCCAGACGCCAATTTTACAGCGAATAACCTGTTTCCATGTACGGGTCAATCGATCACATTCACAAATTCATCGACAGGAAATATCACAAGTTACTCCTGGAATTTTGGTTCGGGAGCAAGTCCTGCTACTGCTTCGAGTGTTGGGCCTCATAACGTTTCCTATTCTACTTCCGGACAAAAAACAATCACACTTACTGTGAATGGACCGGATGGACCATCGACAATAACAAAAACAAATTATATAACCGTGAATTCTTCAGCACCGGTTTTATCAGGTAGCATTACTGGGAATTCTAACGTTTGTTACAATGCACTTTTAATTCCTTATTCGATCACAGCAAATCCAAATGCAGGTTCCTACAATTGGACCGTTCCTTCCGGATCGAGTGTTGCAAACGGGCAAGGAACAAACAGCATCAATGTAAATTTTGGTTCCACACTCGGTAATGTTTGCGTGACTGCTACGAACGGTTGTGGTAGCAGTAATCAAATCTGCAAGCAGGTAAGCGTAGGTAAAGACAGGATTAAAATCATGGCGTACAATCTGCTGAATTATCCGGATGTCGATGGTGGTTCCATTACTGCAGATACATCGTTGCGAAATCCTTTCTTCCGGACTACTGTAAGTTCGGTCAATCCGGACATCATGGTCATCGGCGAATTGATTTCTTCGCAAGGTTACAATGGATTTCTAAGCAACGTCATGAACGCAAACGGAAACGTTTACGGAGCCGCAACTTATATTAACGGCTTCGATACCGATAACGGACTTTTTTATAAGACGGCAAAATTTCAATTCATCAGCACAACTGCACATCAGACAGAACTACGCGACATCAGTGAGTTTAAACTTAAGCACATTTTATCCGGTGACACATTGCGTATATTTGCAGTGCATCTAAAAGCTAGCTCCGATCCTTCAGACGAAGCACAACGTGCACGCGAAGTAGATTCATTGAGAAAAGTTACCAATGCACTTCCTTCAGGTTCCAACTTTATCGTCTGCGGTGATTTTAATATTTACAACAGTTCCGAAAGCGCTTACCAGAAATTGCTTCAGGTTGTTGTGGGCAATGAAGGACACTTCATCGATCCAATTACATTGTCAGGTAACTGGAACAATCCTGCCTATGCGATCTATCATACACAATCACCACGCGTGAGAAGCTTTGGCGGTGGTGTTACAGGAGGACTGGATGATCGTTTCGATCTGATGTTGTATTCAAAAGCAATAAGTCAGACCGGAGGAATGACTTATGTTTCGAATTCGACTTTGGCTTATGGTAACGATGGTAATCATTACAATGATTCTGTAAACCAACCTCCGAATGCAGTGGTTTCGCAAGCCATTGCAAATGCCCTGCATAACGGTTCCGATCATTTACCAGTGATTGCAGAATTTGAATTCGAGAATACGGTTTGTACAGTGGTAGATGCTGGTGCGACTGATTTAATTTCTCCGGCTACCCCTACCTGTTCAAATGCAACACAACCACTTCAGGTCCAGATAAAGAATTACGGATCCAATACAATTAATTTCGCCAATACGAATCTGCAGGTTGTATTGGATATCACAAACCCTTCGGCAGTTGTCACGACCTATACAAAAACACTAACGAGCGGGACGTTGTCGGCCGGTGCATTTCAGACCGTGTTATTTGACAACACGCTCGACATGTCGGCCACGGGTAATTATTTGTTTAATGCACATACAGTTGTTTCCGGAGATACAACTCCGGCAAATAACAGCATGCCGGCTAAAAATGTGAACGTCGTCACAAACACATCCGCCGTTATTACACCGGCTGGTTCGACAACTTTTTGTAACGGCGGCTCAGTGTTAT
>JADMIO011116434.1_pt1 | contig 76862 bp, 59 predicted proteins | sample 8958161 | NCBI WGS metagenome assembly JADMIO01 (sample SAMN16585339, study PRJNA669376) | soil metagenome | isolation source: Crop rotation soil | place: USA: Cullars Rotation, Alabama | collected 2011
GCCGCGACTTCAAGTCACGTGAATTCCAAGCTTCGGATCCCACTGTGCTGGAAAGGCAGCCTGCTCGCCAGCCGCATCGAGCCGCACCTCGTCGTCAAAGACCTGCGCGACGCATTCGGCGACCGTCTCTATGCCATGGTCGCGCGCCACCGCCGCGCCGAAGAATCGCACCAGGAAGCGCGCCTGCGCGAGCGCGCGGCCCGCTATGCCCTGCCGATCGTTGCGGCCAGGGAGGTGCTGTATCATTCGCGTGCGCGCCGGCCTCTTCAGGATGTCCTTACGTGCATCCGCGAGAACGTCACGCTCGCCGCCGCCGGCCGGCGCATCCAGGCGAACGCCGAGCACGCGCTCGAATCCCCGTACGCAATGGCGAGCCTGTTCGCCGACGATACCGCCGCGCTCGAGCGCACGCGCGAAGTCGCCTCGCGCTGCACCTTCTCTCTCGCCGACATCCGTTACCGCTACCCGAGCGAGCAGCTGCCCGACGGCACCACCGAGATCGAGTACCTGCGCCAGCTCGTGCTCCGCAATGCCAGGGACAATGCGATGCAGGAGCAGCTCGAGAAAGAGCTCGCGCTCATCGAGAAGCTCGACTACTGCGGCTACTTCCTGACCATGTACGAGATCGTCGAGTTCTGCCGCAGCCGCGGCATCCTCTGCCAGGGAAGAGGATCAGCGGCCAATTCCGCGGTCTGCTACTGCCTCGGCATCACGGCAATCGATCCCGTGCGCATGGGCTTCCTGTTCGAGCGCTTCCTCTCGCTCGAGCGCGCCGAGCCTCCCGACATCGACCTCGACATCATGCACGAGCGTCGCGAGGAGGTGATCCAGCACGTCTACGAGAAATACGGCCGCAGCCACGCGGCCATGGTCGCCAACGTCGTGCGCTACCGTCCGCGCTCCGCGGTCCGGGACGTAGGGAAGGCTCTGGGGATCCCGGGAACCACCCTGGATCGCCTCGCGCGCGTGCTCTCGCACTACGGCGACGTCGGCGCCGACGCGATGGCAAGCGTCGGCCTCGATGCACGCATTGGCGCAGGCGCCCATCTGTTCATGCTGGCCAATGAGATCCTCGACTTCCCTCGTCATCTTTCGATCCATCCCGGAGGATTTCTGCTCGGTCACGAGCCCGTGAGCGATCTCGTGCCCATCGAGAACGCCACCATGGAAGGCCGCACGGTCATCCAGTGGGACAAGGACGACATCGAAACCATCGGCCTCTTCAAGGTCGACCTGCTCGGCCTCGGCGCGCTGACGATGCTCGATCTTGCCCTCCGGTCCATGCGCGAATGCCGCGGCATCGAGCTCTCCATGGGAACGATCCCCGCAGAGGATGCGGATACGTATGAGATGCTCTGCAGGGCAGAGACCGTCGGCGTCTTCCAGGTCGAGAGCCGCGCGCAGATGGCCATGCTGCCGCGCCTCAAGCCGCGCACCTTCTACGACCTCGTGATCCAGGTCAGCATCGTGCGTCCGGGCCCGATCACGGGCGGCATGGTGCACCCGTACCTTCGCCGGCGCGCCGGCGAAGAAGAAGTGATCTATCCGCACGAATGCCTGAGACCGGTGCTGGAGCGCACGCTGGGCGTGCCTCTGTTCCAGGAACAGGTCATGCGCCTCGCGATGGTCGCCGCCGACTACACACCCGGCGAATCCGACCAGCTGCGCCGCGACATGGCGGCATGGCGCCGCACCGGCCGCATCGAGAAACACCGCGAGCGCCTCACCGCACGCATGACCGCCAAAGGCATCTCGCTCGAGTTCGCCGAAAGGGTCTTCGACCAGATCCGCGGCTTCGGCGAATACGGTTTTCCCGAGAGCCATGCGGCCAGCTTCGCATTGATTGCGTACGCGACCGCGTGGCTGCGCCGCCACTATCCCGTCGAGTTCACCTGCGCGCTGCTCAACGCGCAGCCGATGGGCTTCTATTCCGTCTCGACCATCGTTGCGGATGCGCAAAGGCACGGCGTCGAAGTGCTGCCCATCGACGTGCTCGCCAGTGACGTCGACTGCACGATGGAGCTCACGGAAAAGGACTTCGGCGTCCGGATGGGCTTGCGCTTCGTCAAAGGGCTCGCAAAGGACGATGCAAAGGCGATCGTAGCCGCACGCCAGGATTTCCGGACAGTCGAAGACTTTGCGCGAACATCGGGGATCGGCAGGCCTGCCCTCGAATCCCTCGCCGAAGCCGGCGCCCTCGAGAGCCTCGAAAGCGACCGCCGCCGCGCCATCTGGACCGCCGGCGCAGGCACGACCGAGCTCGTGCTCGAAGACACCGCCATCACGCCGGCCTTCGACACGCTGACGGACTTCGAGACCATCGCCTGGGACCACATCCGCAGCGACCACAGCGTGCGCGGCTATCCTCTCGAGCCGCTGCGCGAAGAACTGCGTCGCCGCGGCCTCCCCACCGCCGCCGAGGTCGCAACCCGAAGGGACGGAAGCCGGGTCGACTACGCCGGCATCGTCATCTGCCGCCAGCGCCCGGCCACCGCCAAGGGCGTCGTCTTCATGACGCTCGAAGACGAAACCGGCTTCGTCAACGTCGTCCTCTGGCAGGACATCCTCGACAAGTTCCCGCTGCTCGCCCGTACTGCCTCCTTCCTCGGCATCACCGGCAAGCTCCAGACCGAAGGCCGCGTCGTCCATCTGGTGGCGAGCCGCCTGTGGGCACCCGCCATCTCGCGCAGTCCTGCACACGCCGCGAGCCGGGATTTCCGCTAATCCGGAATTTCCAATATTTACGGCCCCCGATGGCTGCGGCGAAAGAACCGAGCAAGCGCGAGATCTGCACGCTCTTGCGTCAGACCCTGCTGTTCCGCGGCCTGCAGGACGCCGAGGTCGCGCCGCTCGCCGAAGCCGTCAAGATCCTGCGCGCAAAGGCCGACAGCGTGATCCTGCGCCGCGGCGATCCTGGCGACACGATGCTCATCGTCGTCTCCGGCCGCATCAAGATCATCGCGACGTCCCCGCGCAGCAGCGAGTTGCTGCTCAGCATCGTCGAGCGCGGCCAGATGTTCGGCGAGCTCTCCGTCCTCGACGGTCGCGAGCGCTCCGCCGATGCCATCGCGCTCACCAACGTCACCCTGCTCTGCCTCGACCGCGAAGCCGTGCTCGCGTTCCTGCGCATCCGCACTGACGTGCTGTTTCGCGTCCTCGCCATCGTCTGCGGCAAGCTTCGCGCTACCACGGACATGGCCGAACGCTCGGCGTTCCTCGCACCGCCCGCGCGCCTGTTCCGCTGCCTGCTCGACTTCTCGAAAGTCAACGGCGAGACCACCGGCGAAGGCGGCCTGCGCGTCCTGCACCGCCTGCCGCAGCGCGAGCTCGCGTCCATCATCTCGGCTTCGCGCGAGACCGTGAACAAGATCCTGCAGCACTGGAAGAAGCTCGAGCTCGTCGAGACCGGCAACGGCTACGTGTGGATCCGCAACGTCGCTGCGCTCGCGAGCGAAGTCGGCCTTTCGGGACAGGCCGACAGCATCGGCCACAACTGATTATTGCGGCGCGTAAGCGCCGGCTGATGCAGCGCGTAAGCGCCGGCTGATGCAGCGCGTAAGCGCCGGCTCATGCCAGCGCGTAAGCGCCGGCTCATGCCAGCGCGTCAGCGCGGGCTCATGCCGCGTGGCGCCGCCGGTATCCTTCGAGAAAGCGCGCAAACCGGTCGATGGCCTCGCGCAGGTCTTCGCCATTCGGCAGGAACACGATCCGCAGGTGATCGTGCGTCGGCCAGTGGAAACCCGTCCCCTGGACGACGAGCACCTTCTCTTCCTGCAGGAACTCGAGCACGAACCTCTCGTCGTCGGCGATCGGGTACACGTGCGGATCGAGCCGCGGGAACAGGTACATCGCCGCCTGCGGCTTCACGCAGCTCACGCCGGGAATCGCCGTCAGCATCTCCCATGCAAGGTCGCGCTGCCGCGTCAGCCGTCCGCCCGGCGCGACCAGGTCGTCGATGCTCTGGTACCCGCCGAGCGCCGTCTGGATCGCGTGCTGCCCGGGCACGTTCGCGCACAGGCGCATCGAAGCCAGGATGTCGAGCCCTTCGATGTAGTCGCGCGCATGGGCTTTCTCACCCGTCACGATGCACCACCCGGAGCGGTAGCCGCATGCGCGCCAGTTCTTCGAAAGCCCGCCGAAGGTCAGGCACAGCACGTCGCCGCTCAGCGTCGAGATCGCGCGATGCTTTTTCCCGTCGAAAACCACCTTGTCGTAGATCTCGTCGGCGTAAAGGATCAGGTCGTTCTGGCGCGCGATCTGCACGATCTCCTTCAGCACGTCGTCGGGATACAACGCGCCGGTCGGATTGTTCGGGTTGATCACCACGATCGCGCGCGTCGACGGCGTGATCTTCGCGCGCAGGTCCTCAAGGTCGGGAATCCAGCCGTTCGATTCATCGCACAGGTAGTGCCTCGGTACGCCGCCGGACAGACTCACCGCCGCGGTCCACAGCGGATAGTCGGGCGTCGGGATCAGGACCTCGTCGCCGTTGTTCAGCAGCGCCTGCATCGTCATCACGATGAGCTCGGAGACCCCGTTGCCCACGTAGATGTCCTCGATCGACACGCCGCGCACACCCTTGGTCTGCGTGTAATGCATGATCGCCTTGCGCGCCGAGAACAGCCCCTTCGAATCGCAGTACCCCGAAGCCTCGGGAAGATTGTGGATCACGTCCTGCACGATCTCTTCGGGCGCCAGGAACCCGAACGCGGCGGGATTGCCGATGTTCAGCTTGATGACGCGCTGGCCGTCGTCCTCCATCTGCTTCGCACGCGCGAGCACCGGACCGCGGATGTCGTAGCAGACGTCGGAGAGCTTCACGGACTTGAGAATCGGTTGCATCGCGACCTTCCCGGGGCGCATCGCGCGCTCCTGCGGCGGCAAGGCCGCCTGTTTCGTTCCGCTGCGTTTCTTTCTCGGCCGGTGCAGGCCTTCCTCGGCACGTGCGCGCATCAGCTCGGCCAGCGCACTGGCTGGGACGCGCACTGCGCGGTTCCCCACTCGCACGGTCCGCAGCTGCCCCTGGTCGGCCAGCCGGTACACGGACTTGAGGAACAGCCCGGTCCGGGCGGCGACCTCCTTCATCGTGAAAAGCTGCTCGCCTTCGCTGGCTTTCGATTCTTCCGGGGGTAGCATCCGGCACCTCGGCGCACCCTAGAGGAAACTCAGGGCGCGGACAAGGTACGCAAGAGGAAAAATCCCGGCTATTGAGGCGAAAGTTTTCCTCTAATGCGCAGAAGCGGCCCCGATCGACCAATAAGGAGAAAACCATGAACCTCGACGGCAAAGCCGCAATCGTCACCGGCGGCGGAACAGGCGTAGGACGCGCGACGGCCCTGGCCCTCGCCGAGCGCGGCTGCTCGGTGCTGGTCAATTACTCCCGGTCCCGCGACGACGCCGAAAAGACTGCCGCCGACGTACGCTCGCGCGGCGTCAAGGGCGTGGCCGCCCAGGCCGACGTCGCCGACGACGCCGCGTGCCGCCGCATGGCGGAGACCGCCAGGCGCGAGCTCGGCCGCATCGATGTCCTCGTCAACAACGCCGGCACCACCGAATTCATCCCGCACCACGAGCTCGACAAGCTCACGCCCGAGATCTGGAACCGCATCTTCGGCGTCAACCTCGTCGGCCCGTTCCAGTGCGCGCGCGCCGTGCGCGCCGCGATGGAAGAGGCCGGCGGCGGCGCCATCGTCATGACGTCCAGCATCGCCGGCACCAACGGCGTCGGCTCGTCGATTCCGTACTGCGCATCGAAGGCCGCGCTCAACAACCTCACGCTGACGCTCGCCCGCGCGCTGGCGCCCAGCATCCGCGTCAACGCCGTCGCGCCCGGATTCATCCGCGGCCGCTGGCTGGCCGAAGGCTACGGTGAGGCCTACGAGATGCTCGAGCAGCTGGCCACCGCACGCGCGGTGCTGAAGAAAGTCTGCGAGCCGGAAGACGTGGCCACTGCCGTTCTCGGGTTCCTGAACGCGGACCTCGTGACGGGCCAGGTCATGATCGTCGATGGAGGACTCACGATCGCGCAGTAGTGCGCGCCGCCTCGTCACACGATCGCTGCCGTTGCGGGAATGCGCCGGCCCGCGCGATCGCGCGCGCCTCAGTAATCCCATTTCCACGTCGCGCCCACCTCGCCCTGCGCATCCTGGCTCACGTCGCTTTCGAGCGTGATGTGCTTGTAGACGCGCCATTCGATGCTGAGCTTGCTGGCCTCCGGCGTCAGGCCCTGCTGCACGCGCAGATACACGTTGTCGGTCAGGTATTTGCTTGCGGTCAGCGCCGCAGCGCCGCTGCTTCCCGACGACTCGATGTCGAGCCGGTCGAAACCCAGCGTCCGCCCGATCCCGCCGATGATTCCCGGCCCGCCCCCGCCAAGGATCGGGGCGCCCGTCAGCTCGGCCACGCCGCGCGCGAGGGCCACGCTCTGCAGCGGGGTCAGCGTCGCCGCGCTCTGTCCGAACAGCACTCGCGACAGCACTTCGTCGCGTGGCAGCGGAGGCTCCGAGCGCAGCTCGATATTCGGACGCGTCGCGGGACCCGTCACGTCCGCGATGGCCGTGATGTCGTTGGCTTCCGCCTTCGCCGTCATCGTCAGGTAAGGCTCGTTGCCCTTGCTGCCGTCGAACAGCACCGTCGCCGAGTCAACGTCGAAACGTCTTCCCAGCAGGCTCAGCTGCCCGCGCACGGACGTCACCTTCCCGCTGAAACGCGGGTCGCTGGTATCGCCCTGCAGATGGAGGTCCGCGGACCACTCGGACTCGAGGCCGCGCCCGCTGACGAAAATCCGATTGTCGGCCGTGATCGCCACGTCCAGTCCGAGGGCAAGCTTCCGCAGCGCGCTTCCTCCCGTCGCCGCTTCCTTCATCGATGCCGTCACGTCCACGACGTCGATCTCGGGCACATCGGCGACGAACCGCTGCGGAATCTCCACGCGCGCATCCGCGACGCGAATCGTCCCGCTCACGGACCCGTTGACCTGGTCGTTATCCTCGGACCCGCGCCGCGCCTCCATGGTCAGCTTCGCATCGCCGCGGGTCGTGAGGAGATCGAGCCGCGTCAGCATCGCATTGGTCGCCTCGACGCCGATCTGCAGGTCGAAAGCCGGCAGCTCGCCGAAGCGCAGCTCGCCGTTGCCGGCCAGGGTGCCCTTCTCGCCATCCGTCGCCGTGACGTGGTCCAGGCGGAGCGTAGTTCCACTGCCGGTCAGCTCGGCATGCAGGTCCTTCAGCACGAGGCCGGACGTGGAATTCTCCCAGGTGCCGCCGTCCAGCAGCGCGTGTCCGGTAATCCGCGGCGATGCCACCGTGCCCGTCATGTGGAGATCGGCGTCGATCGTGCCCTTGATGGTGTCTTCGCCGATCGGCAACAGCCCGACCACTTCGTCCACGTCGCCTTTCCACGACAGCGCGGCCTGGAACGGCTCTCTTCCCGACGTGGCGGCGAGAGGCGAGTCGATCGACAGCACCATGTTCGTGTGCGCCAGCCCGACCAGCGTCGCGGAGCCCACGATGCGGCCGGCGGCAAGCTTTGCGTTCGCATTGATGTCGACCGGCTCGACGCCTTCCGTCTCGAGGCCGGCGCTCGCCACCTTGTGCCCGCGCAGCGCGATTTCCCCGGCGAGCGCACTGAACGACGGCCCGTCGAGCTTCACGTTGCCGTCGAGCTTGCCCTGCAGGTCGAGCGTGGGTGCGAAGAAGCCCACGAGCGCGAGCGGCGCGGAGTCGGCATCCGCGATCACGTGCAGCGCGCGTCCGGCCTGGGACGCTTCTCCACGCAGATAGCCGTCGCTGCCGATTTTCAGCGAGAGCGGCCCGGCCGACCACGACGATGCCGCGCGCCGGTCGAAGCCGAAGCGAGCTTCCTTCTCGAGCTCGATCGAAGTCTTGCCGACCAGACCCGACAGCCGCGAAAGCGTCACCTCGACCGACGGCGAAGGCGTGACGCGGCCCGCGGCGTCGACGGTGACAGGCGACCCGTCGCTGCCACTGAGCTTCGTCTCGAAGTTCCAGGCGCGACCGTCACCGGTGGCTGTCACCGCCGCTTCCACGAGCGTCTTCGTGCCGCTGTGCACGCGCGTGGCCTGCAGATGCGCGGTGCCTTTCGGACTCGGCCCGATCTCGATCCCGTCGGCGCGGACGTCGAGCACGTCCGCGAACCAGTCCTCGCCATCGAGCTGGACCGCCCCGTTACGAACCGATGCCGTGCCGCTCACCTGCTGCGACGGCCCCGCGGACCCGCGCGTCCCTGCGCCTAGCGTCGCGTCGACGGTCACGGCGCCGCCGAGCGCGGTGCCCGTCATCGGCCGCCACAGCGAAAGATCCTGGCTCGAAAGCCGCAGCGTTCCGGCAGCCGTCCTGGTATCGAGATCGACGTCGAGATCCGCGTTGCCCTGGGTCTTCGGCCCGCGCAGCGCCACGCCGCGCAGCTGGTAGTGATTGCCGCCGAGCGCGGCGACGCGGCCATCCAGCGACGCGTCGATGGTCGCGTGCTTGGCCTGCACGCTCACGTTCGCGTTCCACTTGTCCGGCATGTCCTTCGCGGCGACCACGGCATTCAGCCGATCGAAGTGCAGGCCTTCCCATGCAAAGCGCTCGCCCTTCAAGTCGAGATCGAGATCGAAGTGGTCGAGCGTGCCGCGCGCTGCCGCCGAGGCTTCGAGCCTTCCGGAGATCGCAGCACGCGCGGGCTCCGACAGCCGTGAAAGATTGTCGAGCACGCCGTGCGCTTCCGCGGTCAGTGACGAGCCTCCAGCTTCGACGCCGGCCTTCCCGCTGGCATCGATGCCGGTCGTCCTGAGCGCGAAATCGCCGTGCGCAGGCCCGCGCGGCGCACCCGACAGGTTCACTTCGAAGGTCCCGGCGCCGGCAAGCAGCGCGTTCCAGCCCGGCTCCGCGATGACGACGTCCGCAGTGCTGCCCTTTCCGCGCACGTCCAGCTCTTTCCACGCCTGCGCCGCCGTGACGTCGACGGAAGCTTTTGCCGTTCCCGACACCGCGGCATGGAACAGTGGAGCAATCGACCGCAGGTCGGTCGCGTCGACGTCGAGGGACGTCTTGATTGCCCCCCAGTGCTCGCGCAGCGCCAGCGGGCCTTCGAGCCTCACGGCTTCGCCATCGAGCGTGAGGTGGCTGGCGTCGACCATGCCTCTGGTCACATCGATCCTTCCGCTCGCAACGAGATGCGCCGTCTCCCCGACCAGAGGCACACCGGGACAACCAGCCTTCTGCGCGCCCTTGTCGGGGCAATCGCCCGCGCGCACCTGCCAACCTTCGAGCGCAAGCCCATCGGCCGTCGCATCGAGATCGAAGGTCGGCACGCTGTCTCCGGTGGCGTCCTTTGCGGTGAGCTTTGCGCGCAGCGACTTGCCACGGACGCTGCCGAGCCACGGCGTCGTTGCATCGAGCGTCGCTTCCAGGTGGCCGCCGTCGCCGAGCACGCCCTTGCTCTCGAGTCGCGCGGTGGCGACCCGGATCGGCAGCAGGTCCACGAGAGTGTCCGGCTCGGCATGCGACAGGAGACCGCTCAGGTGGAATTCCTTCGTGGCAAGATCGAGTCGACCGTCCGCAGAGAGCCCGCGTCCGTCCGCCACGAATTTCGCGCTGTCGATGCGAACCTCCACGTCCGGCGCCCAGGCACCACGCGCGGTGATGGTGACGGGACCGCCCTCGCCGAGCAGGTACTGTTCGCGAACGCTCGCAGACGGGTCGAAGGTGCCGGTCCCCTCGAACGGCCCCGATGCGTTGAACGAAAGGTCGGTGGCCGCATGCAGGCGGCCGATGTTCGACGCCGTGACGTCCGCTTCGCCGTGCCACTGCCGCATGGGCCCGCTCGCGTGCGCTTCGAGCTTCACGGCGCCGGCTTCGGGTATGCGCGCCAGCGCCGCGAGCGCGCTGTGCTCGTCTTCCACCGCAGTGACCGTGCCGGTCAGCTCGACAGGGGAGCCGTGAGTCTGCAGATCGATGTGCACCCTGCCCGCGGTACCGTCGATGCGCTCCCCGTCCAGCAGCACGTACCCGTGATCCCACTCGCCGAGAACGCCATGTCCTTCGGCTTTCATGTGCGCGCGCGCACCGTCGAGCAGGGTTCCCGACACGTCGAGGTCGTCCACGACGAGGTGCTTCGCGATGATCCGCACGAAGTGATCCCAGCGGAACGGTTCGTCGTCCGGCTTCTCGTCGTGCGGCAGCCGCGTCCAGGTGACGTGCGCGGCATGCACGTCATCGACGTGAATGCGCCACTTCACCCAGTCGAACGGATGGAAAAGATCGAACGGATGCCACCATGCCTCGCCGTCTTCGACGGTGAGCCAGACGCCGGTCGCATCGCCCACTTCCACCTTCTTTACGCGCAGGTGCTCGGGAAGGTCGCCCGTGATGCCTTCGGCACGCACGAAGAACACGCCGTGCTTGCGCGCGAGCAGGGTCACCAGTGAATCCAGGGTGGGTCCGCCGAGCAGCCCGGTCTTCAGCGAGCCGTACAGCAGCACGAAGATGGCGAGCGACAGCGCGACACCGATCGTGACGATGCGGGCGGCCAGCAGGAAACCGCGCCGCGCCATCAGAATGCCTGGCCCAGGCTGATGTAGATTTCGAAAAGATGATCGGGCTGGCGCGGATTGAGCGGAACGCCGACGTCGAAACGGATCGGCCCTGCAATCGTGAAGTAGCGGAAGCCGAGACCCGCCGACCACAGGAACTCTTCTCCGAAATCCGGATACGGCGACTCGTACACGCCCGCGCCTTCGACGAAGGGAACGAGGCCGATGTGATCGGTCACCTTCCAGCGCAGCTCGGCGCCGGCCTGCAGCAGTGACCGTCCGCCGATCGGCCTGCAGTTGGGACTGCCGATCTGCCGTCCCGGGATATCCGGCGGGTCGCAGTCGTCGGAATGCAGCGGAGGCCGGGTGTTGTGGTTGTCGAGGTCCTCGTGATGTTCCTGCTCGGGCGGAGAATTCCGCAGCGGCCCGACGAACTGGTAGCGATACCCGCGCACCGAGTCGCCACCGCCCGCGTACATGCGCTTGTCCGCTGGAATCTCGTTGCGCTCGGCGCCGACCACCGAGCCGAGCTGCAGCCTGGTAGCCCACACCAGCCGATGGTCCTTGCGCAGCGGCACGTAGAAGCTCTCGGTCGCGCGCGAGACGAGGATCTGCACGCTTTCCCCGAGCACGCTCACGAACGGCGTCACGCTGAGCAGCGTGCGATGTCCGTGCGCAGGATCGAGCAGGCTGTCGCTGCCGTCGTAGCGAAGGCCGAGCGGAACGCCGATCAGCGTGAACCTGGAGCTGCCGCCGGGCTCGGCCTTGCTGTTGACGTCCGACTGTTCGATCGAAAGGCCCGCCGTGCCGGCGAGGTGCTTCGAGAACAACCGCTCCACGCCCGACGAGCCGACCAGCGCATAGCGCTCATACGCAGGGAAGTCCTCGGCAAGCGCGCGGCCGTCGAGCAGCAGGCTCTGGTCCGTCACGCCGAGCCAGTCGGGCCGCTTGTAGGAAATGCCGCCGGTCGCTTCCTGCTCCGCGTACTCCACTTCGGTTCGCACGCGATCTGCGCGCCCGCTCACGTTGCGGTTCTCCCAGAACGCGCGTCCGCCCGGCCCGTCCGCAGACGAGTACTTGAGGCCTGCGCCGACCGAATGCATCTTCCCCTCGACCACCACCACCTTGATGGGCGCGAGGCCTTCGGGGGAAACGTCCGTGCGCTTTCCCCACGCGAAGGTCACGGCCGAGAACACACCGGTCGCGAACAGCGTCTTGCGCGACTCCTCGATCTTCGCAGGAGAGAAATCCTCGCCGCGCCGGAACTTGAGCCGGCGCTGCACGAAGTCCGCTTGCACGTCCTTGATCCCCTCGACCGTCACGTCGCCGAAGCGTGCACGCGGACCCGCATCCACCTGTACCACCACTTCCATCGTCCGCGCGTGCCGATCGATGCGCGCCTCGCGCTCGGACAATTCGGCGTACGGATAGCCGTGCTCGGCCAGCTTCGCGATGATCGCGTTCTCCGCGGTCAGCACGGTCTCGGCCAGCGCGGGATTGCCCGCGGTCACGTTCAGCGAGGCGAGGCCCTCGGGGGTCGCGAGGCTTGCCGTCTCCGGCGGCAGCCCATCGATCTCGAAGCGCGTGATGCGATAGCGCGTGCCGCGCTCCACCTTCATCTCGACCTTCGCCTTCTTCCCGCTCGAATCGATGTGCCACTCGACCGTGCCGTCGTACCAGCCGCGCGACCGCATCACGCGCAGGAAGACGTCGCGGTCGCCCTGAGCACGCCGGCGCAGGCCTTGCAGCGTGGCCGGCGGCTCTTTCTTTTTCTGGAAAAGCACCGAGGCATCCTCGAGCCGCTTCTCGAGCTGTCCGCCGACGCCGACGATCCTGACGTCGTACGCGTAGCCGGGCGCCGTGGTGAGTCCGAGGGGCTGGAGGACCTTGCGCGTCGTCGCGCAGCCGCTCGCGAGAGCAACGGCGCCGACGACAACGATGAGCGCTCGGCCTGCGGCTGTTCGCGCGCTCGGCGAGCGGCCGGGAAGCGGGAGACGGCTGATGGCGGCCTCCCCTCGCCTCAGTCCGCAGCCAGCTCGGTGACGCGTTTGGTGACGCCCTTGTAGTCCATCTTTCCCGACGGCGAGCGGCCGAGCGTTTCGACCGTGAAGATGCGCTTGGGAACCTTGTAGGCCGCAAGGTGCTCGCGCACGTGATCGCGCAGCGCCTGCTCGATCGCGGTTATCGCATGATGGCCTGGCCTCAGAACCACCAGCGAATGAATGGACTGGCCCCACTGCGGATCGGGAAGTCCGACGGTCGCCGCGTCTTCGACTGCAGGATGACGCTTGAGCACCTCTTCGACTTCCTCGGGAAACACTTTCTCGCCGCCGGTGTTGATGCAGGCAGAGCCGCGCCCGAGCAGCTTCATCGTGCCGTCCGCTTCGACGATCGCGTAGTCGCCGGGCACGGAGTAGCGCACGCCGCCAAAGGTGCGGAAAGTGCGCGCGGTCTTCTCGGGATCCTTGTAGTAGCCGAGAGGAATCGGGCCGGTGCGTGCGACGAGCCCCTGCTCACCGCTTCCCGGCTCGACCTCGCGCCCGTCGTCCGTGAACACCTTGACCTTGTCGCCCACCTTGAACGACGCCGTCTGCATCTCGAATCCGGCGCCCATCACCGACGCGCCGAGCCCGGTCGCTTCCGACGAGCCGAGCGAATCGAACAGCAGCATCCCGGGATGATGCTCGAGCAGCGCCTTCTTGAGTTCGATGGACCACATGACTCCGGACGAGATGATGAGCCCCAGGCTGTCGAGGACGTACTTCTTCTCGTCGAGCGCCTTGACCATCGGCCGCGCGAACACGTCGCCGACGATCGCGATCGCATTGACCTGGTGCTGCTCGACGGCAGACCAGAGCGCGTGCGCATCGAGCTTGCGGGAGTCGACGGTGACGGCGCTGCCGCCGTTGGCGAGCGCGTTGATGGCCGTGAACAGCCCGGTGCCGTGCATGACCGGGCACGCAGGCAGCAGTCGCTGGCGGTTGGTGCCGGCGAGTACGTTCGCGACGTGCGCTTCGAGCGATTGCGGACGAGGTGCGCCCGGCTGCAGGGGATCGCCGCCGCCGCCGAGAGTGCGGAACAGGTCGTTGTGCCGCCACATCACGCCTTTCGGCATGCCGGTGGTTCCGCCGGTGTAGAGCAGCAGGAGGTCGTCGCCGCTGCGCTCGCCTTCGTACGGCTGCGCCTGCGCTGCGACGACGGTGTCGTAGTCCAGAGAGCCCGCACACGCGGGCCCGCCGTCCTCGATGCGAACGAGAGTGCGGACCGAGGGCAGCGCGTCGGCGAGCTTGCGCACGTTCTCGCTGAAGCAGCCCTCGAAGATCAGCGCCACCGAGTCGCTGTTTTCGAGCAGGTAGTGAAGCTCTTCGTCGCGGTATCGATAGTTGACGTTGACCGGAACCAGTCGCGCCTTGAAGCAGGCGACCACGGCCTCCAGCCATTCGGGACGATTGTAGGAATAGATCGCGACCTTGTCGTCGGGCTGCGCGCCGCCCTCGACGAGGGCCTGCACGAGCGCATTGGAGCGCCGGTCGAGCTCGCTCCATGTAATGATGCGGGCCTCGCTTCCCGGCCCGGAATGGATGAGAGCCGGCTCGTCCCCGAGCAAGGGGCCGATGGCGCTGAAAATGTCGCCGAGGTTCCAGTTCAAGCAAGACTCCGGTGGCCGAGGTTCGGTGGCTCTACCACGTGGTGGCTGCTCCAGAAAATCGCGTGCTTGCCCGGCGGTGCGGGAGAATTCCGCTGGCAGCGCTATGGCCCGGGCGACGCCTCGCGTCGCAGCCACAGCGACGTGCCGGCTTGGTCGCGGCTGGCGAGCCGCCACTGGCCGGATGCGATCAAGGCACCGGCGCTGCGCTCGAACGCCGCGGTGCCCTGCTTGCCGAGCCACAGCGCGGAAACGGGCGTGAGGCGCTCCAGCTGTTCGAGCTGCAAGGCATCTCCATGGAAACGCACGGCCGGCCGGTCGGCCTGCCACGCGACGTACCAGGACTGGTCCGAACCGACGATGCTTCCGGGTGCAACGTTCTCGTCGATCATCGCGTCCCAGAGTGCGAGACGCGCATCCCGGCGAGGAATGTTCGCTGCGGTGCTCCCGTTGATCCACATGACCGCAACGACCAGCGTTGCGATGTACACGAGCCAGCGCGCCGACGGATGCACGCGCATGATCGCCGTCGTCACGCCGCAACAGACCACCAGCACGACCAGCGGTGCGAACGGCGTGTAATACCGCGCCGTCGTGTGGATCACGAGCGGCGCCGACAGGATCCACGTGAGGACCACGACGATCCACGCGTACCGTCGCAGCGCGCGACCCTCGCGTGTCATCGGCAGCAGCGGGGTCGCGAGAAAGGCGGGGACGAACATTCGCAGGTCGCTGCCGAACAGGTCGCGCCAATTGTCGATGAGCCACGACGGGCCAAGGTGATGCAGCACCTCGGCGCGATGCTCCGCGACGATGCGTGCGGAATCGACGAGCGCGAAACCGTCGAAAGGATCGCTGCCGAGCAGCGCGAGCGCCACGTTGCGGTCCACGGTGAGCGACAAGGTCGGCGACCCGAATGCCAGCCAGTTTCGCAGCAGCCACGGAAGCGCGACGAGCGCGGCGGCGATGCAGCTCGCACCGGCCAGCGCCAGGCGGGTGCGGACGTGATGCTGCCGCGCCTGCACGAGGAAGATCGCGAGCGCCGCCACGAGGCACAGCGCGAGGTTGCTGCGCTGCAGGAACGCGAGCCCGCAAAGCGCGCCAAGCATCAGCGCGAGGATCCACGCGCGACGCGGAGCCGCGTCGCCGGTCTCGAGCGTGCGCACCAGCACGGCGCCGATCGCGACGAGGAACCAGGCCGCGCCGGTCTCGCTGAGCCCGCTGAGCGCATAGTGCAGCATCGTCGGGCTCGCCATGACCATCATCGCCGCTGCGAACCCGGCGATAGGGCCGGCCAGCCTGCGCGCCAGCGAGTAACAGGCCAGCGCCGTCGCCGAGAAGAACAGCGCTTCCGGAAACACCGCCGCGAAGTCGCTGACGCCGAACAGCCGGAACGAGATCGCGCGCTCGAGCGGCGGCAGCACGAAGCGCGTGACGTTCGGCCACGGCTCGGTGGTCGGGAAGCCGTGCGCAGCGAGCCACGACAGCACGTACGGAAAAGTCTGCTGGCTCGTATGACCTGCACCGAGCGCGAGCTGGCGACCGAGCTGCGCGTAGTCGCACGCATCGGGATACCAGAGCGAAGTGAAGCGTGCCCGGTAGTGCAGGCCCCAGATAAGGGCCGCAACCATCGCGACGATCGCCGGCAACAGGAGCTGCCGCCACCTCGAGACCGGAGGCCTCGCCGCATCAGGGTGGGGCTGCACGCGCGGCTTCTTACGCGGCGCCTCGCACCATGGAAAGGCAAAACCTCGACCGCCACGCGTGTTTTCGCGGGCGCGAGTCGCGGCAGGCCGGCTTTCGAGTTGCCGGGGGCTCGTCGGCCGTGTACCAACCAGGGGCTGGGCTGCAGTGGAGCGTGTCCGGATCGGGACGCTCAGCGGCCGCGGGGAGAACGAACACCCAAATGACGAGCATCGAATTCCTGGGGCACAGCGCCCTGGCCGTGCGCCATGCCGGCAAGCTGGTCGTGTGCGACCCGTGGATGTCGCGCCGCGGCGCCTACAACGCCAGCTGGTTCCAGTACCCGGAGTATCTCGGCGACCTCGAGGCCCTGCTCCATCCGGATGTCCTCTACATCTCCCACGAGCATCTCGACCACTACGATCCCGAATTCGTCTCGCGCATCCCGCGCAGCACGCCGGTGCTCACGGGCCGCGCGCACAAGAAGCGCCTGGTCGCGCGCCTGCGGCGTCTCGGTTTCACGAACATCACGGAGCTCGACAACTTCGAGTCCTACGAGATTGCGCCGGGATTCACCGTGCGCGTCTCCACGCCCACGTTCCATTGCCCGCCGCACTGGTTCGACTCCTGCGCGCTGTTCGACATGGACGGGCACAAGGTCCTCAACCTGAACGACTGCAATCTCGCGCTTCCGGTTGCGGATCTGCGCGCAGAAGGCATCGACGTGCTGCTCGCGCAGGCCACGCCGGCCATCTGGTACCCGCTCGTCTACAGCACCTACGACGAGGCGAGGAAAAAAGAGCTTGCCGCCGTGCGCCGTGAATCGGCGATCACGTCGTTCGTCGGCTCGGTCAAGGCAATCGAGCCGCGCCTCGCGATCCCGTTCGCGGGACCGCCGTGTTTCTTCGATCCCTCGCTCGCGAAGTTCTTCTTTGCCGAGGGCAGCATGTTCCCGACGCCGCCGGTTGCAGCGGAGCGCCTCGCGACCGAGAGCGACATTCCTTCGATGGTGCTCAAGCCCGGCGACTCTCTCGTGATCGGAGCCAGGGGCAGCAGGGACGAGTTCCGCCTGGAAGCGTGCGCCGAATACGCGGATTTCGATTACGAGCGCGACCGCTCCGCGTACTACGAGAAACATCGTGCGGAGAAGGAGAAGATCGTCGCCCAGGTGCTGGCCGACGTGGCTCCGGCCGCGCCAGGCCTGTTCGAGCGCTTCCGCCGCCACTTCCTGCCCTTCCTCAAGGGGCATGCGTACTTCGTCGAGCACATCGGCATCCGCGTGCTGTTCCGCGTGACGGGCGAGCACGGCGGCGACTGGATCGTGGACTTCCGTCCCGAGCCGAAACCCGAGCTGGTCTATCCGTTCGATGGCGAGGCCTGCCAGTACGAATTCGAGATGACCGCCCGGCTCCTCGACCAGGTGATGCGCGACGAGCTGTCGTGGGAGGACGCATTCCTGTCGCTGCGCTTCCGCGCGCATCGCGATCCGGACCGCTACAACCAGCACCTGTTCACGCTGTTCAAGATGTCGGACTCGCGCGCCCTCAACGCGATCCAGAAAGCCGAGACGGCCGACCGCGCGCACGACACCTTCGTGCTCGAGCACGAGGGCCGTCGCTACGAGGTGCAGCGTTACTGTCCGCACGGCGGCTCGGATCTCTCGGAGGCCGACGTCGACGGCGGCTTCCTCGTGTGTCCGGGCCATCACTGGCGCTTTTCGCTCGCCGACGGCGTGTGCAGCAACGCTGCAGGTCGCATCAAGGTTCGCGAGCTTCCCGAGGACGAAGCGCCGAAGGTGCGCGCCTCCGCAGGCGCCTGAGCGGAAGACGCCGACCATGTGCGGACGCTTCGTGCTCAGCACGCCGGCCGACGCTCTCGCGGCCGAGTTCCAGGCCGACCTCGGCGGCCTGCTTCTCAAAGCCCGCTACAACATCGCGCCGATGACGGACATCGTCGTCGTGCGCACGATCGCGGGCAGGCGCACGCTGTGCACTCTGCGCTGGGGGCTCGTGCCGTTCTGGGCGAAGGATCCGGCGATCGCGAACAAGCTCATCAACGCGCGCGCGGAGACCGCGGCGACCAAACCGTCGTTCCACGAGGCGCTGAGAAAACGCCGCTGCGTCGTCCCGGCCACGGGCTTCTACGAATGGAAGAAGGAAGGCTCGCGCAAGCAGCCCTGGTACTTCCGGCCGCGCGATCCCGCGGCGTCGCTCGCGATCGCGGCCGTCTGGGAGAAATGGAAGAGCCCCGAGGGCGAGACGCTGGAAACCTGCTGCCTGCTGACCACTTCCGCTAACGGCGTGCTGTCACCGGTGCACGACCGCATGCCGGTGCTACTCGATCGTGACGCCGTCACGCGCTGGCTCGATCCGGAAAATTCCGATCCGTCCACTCTCGCCGACGTCCTGGTCCCTTGCGCCGAGGAGCGCATCGCCGGCCATCCCGTCTCCCTGGCCGTCAACAGCGTGCGCAACGACGACGCGCGCTGCATCGAGGAAGAAGCCGCCGGGGGACAGCGGGACCTGCCGCTCTGAACGACGAAACTTAGTTTCCTTTGGAAACTAAGTTTCTTTCAAGTTTCTTTCAGCGCAGCAGCCAGGCCACGAGCAGAAGAGGGGAAAGCAGGATCGCTGCGGCAGCCAGGTCGGATGCGACGCCGGCCGAAGCCCACAGCGCAAACAGGACGCGATCGGCGATGCTCGCGCGGGCCTGTCCGCCCGCCAGCCGAAGCCGCCTGCGCAGGTCGCCGACGCGCTGCTCGAGGATCGTCTCTTCGAACTCGCTCTCGTACAGGTTGCCGCTCTGGCGACCGCGCGCGAACGCGCGCCAGACCGCAGCAGGAGCGATCAGCACGCCGACGCCGAACGCGAACAGGTTGAGCAGCCACGCGGCGTAGTGATCGCGACAGTTCGACGCGATCTCCCAGGCGCCGATTTCGGCTTCACCGGTCCAGTCTGTCTTGTAGTCCGTGACGACGTGATGCAGGTCGTGCAGGCGCACGGATCGCACTCGCTGCGGCGTATTCGGAAACGCGAACGGGAACGGGCCGATCTTCAGCGTAACCCACTTCTCGTCGTAGCCACCCTCGCCGAAGCCGTTGGCATCAAAGTACTGCCTGCGGGCCTGGCGAAGCGTGAGCGAGTCGTCGTAAAGCGCCACGGCTGCCCTATCGCTCCGCTACCGGCATCGCGCAACTGACCGGCGCATGGCGCTGAAGAAAGCCTGATCGGATCCATTCGCAGGCCTTCTTGCCTGCCCCGCAGTGCGCGATATACGGCGAAGCCTGCGCCGCCGTCGCGCAGCCACCGCGCGTCTGGCCCGCTCGAAAACAGAGAAAAATCCGTGAGAAACCAGCGATGAATACCGCGCCGTCGATTGCCGAGATCCACGCGAAGCTGACTGCCCCCGGCGAGATCCTCGAGATGGAGGAGGTCGTGATTCGCGGCATCCCCACCCGCGTCTGGAAGAACGCGCCGGCCACGCTCGCCTCCGTGATCGGCGCGAGCCGGAGCCACGGCGCCGCCGACTTCATGGTTTACGAAGACGACCGCTGGTCTTTCGAGCGCCACTTCCTGGCGTGCGCCCATCTCGCCACCCTGCTCCGCGATCGTTACGCGATTGCCAAAGGCGACCGCGTCGCGATTGCGATGCGCAACTTTCCCGAGTGGTCGGTCGCGTTCTGGGCAGCCACTGCCGCCGGCGCCATCGTCGTCCCACTCAACGCATGGTGGACGGGACCCGAGCTCGTCTACGGTCTGCAGGATTCCGGATCGAAGCTGCTGTTCTGCGACAGCGAGAGGCTCGATCGTCTCGTGCCGGAGCTCGGCCAGCTGCCGGGCCTGCAGCTCATCTGCGCACGCGACGAGCGCGCGACGCTGCCCGGCGGCGCGGAGCACTTCGATGCCGTGCTCGGCAAAGTGCCGGCCGACGCGGCCCTTCCCCGTGTCGATCTCGGGCCCGAAGACGATGCGACGATCTTCTACACGTCCGGAACCACGGGCCATCCGAAAGGCGTGCTCGGCACCCATCGCAACATCTGCGGCAACCTTCTCAGTCTTCGCTTCGCGAACGTGCGCGCCGCGCTGCGCGGTGCGGCCGCCGGCAACAATTCGCCCGCGAGCGGCGGCGCCAGGCCTGCGCAGGCAGGCTCAGGACAGAACGTCTACCTGCTGTCGGTGCCGTTCTTCCATGCGACGGGCTGCCACTCGATTCTCGTCGCGAACCTCGCAGCCGGAAACAAGCTGGTGATCATGCGCAAATGGGAGGCAGGCCGCGCGCTCGAGCTGATCGAGCGCGAGAAGGTGAACACTTTCGGCGGCGTGCCGGCGATGGTGTGGCAGGTGCTCACCCACCCGGACTTCTCGAAGCGCGATCTTTCCAGCGTGAAATCGATCGGCTACGGCGGCGCCCCCGCGGCGCCGGAGCTGGTTCGCAAGATCGAAGAGATGTTCCCGGGCCGCACGCCGAGCAACGGTTACGGCATGACCGAGACTTCTTCGGTGACGACGATGAACATGGGCGTCGACTACCTCCGCCATCCCGACAGCGTCGGCGTGCCGGTCGCGGTCTGCGACGTGAAGGTGGTCGGCGAAGACGGTGGCACGCTGGCGGTCGGCGAGGTCGGCGAGCTCTGGATCAAGGGTCCGAACATCGTGAAGGAGTACTGGCACAAGCCCGAAGCATCGGCCGCCACGTTCACCGACGGCTGGGTGCACACGGGAGATCTCGCGCGCATCGACGAAGAAGGTTTCGTGTACCTGGTGGACCGCGCGAAAGATCTGCTGATCCGCGGCGGCGAGAACATCTCGTCAGTGGAAGTGGAGAGCGCGCTCTTCGAGCACCCGTCGGTCGCGGATGCGGCCGTGATCGGGGTGCCTCACCAGGTGCTCGGGGAAGAAGTCGGCGCGGTGGTCCAGCTGGCGCCAGGCAAGTCCGCCACGGAAGACGAGCTCAAGAAGCACGTCGCAGCGCGCCTGGCGAGTTTCAAGGTGCCGGTGCGGGTCTGGTTCTACGACGGACCGCTTCCGCGCAACCCCGCCGGCAAGATATTGAAGCGCGAGCTTCGCAAGGAGCTCGTCGGGTCCTGATCCTCGATCACGGCGGTCTGTCCCGGCGTTTCCAGGATGAATCCCGCTCCGCGCACCGTGCGGACCGTCACCTGCGCGCCGGCCTGCTCGAGCTTCTTGCGCAGGCGGCTCATGTGCACGTCCACGAGGTTCGAGACGCCGTCGTAGCTGCCGTCCCAGCAGTGGTCGAGCAGCATCGAGCGCGTCACGAGGCGGCCGCACTGCACGGCCAGCAGCTCGAGCAGCGCCCACTCCTTGATGGTCAGGTGGACGGGCTCCTCGTCGACGCGGGCTTCGAGGCGGCTGCGGTCGAGGATGAGGTTGGCGATGTGGAGGGTCGGCGGAGACCAGGCGCTGGCGCGGCGGAGCAGCGCACGGATGCGCGCGAACAGCTCCTCGACCGCGAACGGCTTGAGCAGGTAGTCGTCGGCGCCGGCGTCGATCAGGGCGGCCCGATCTTCGGCGTTGCCACGGGCCGACAGCACCAGCACGGGCGCGGCGACCTCCTGCGCGCGAATCATGCGCAGGAACTCGGTCCCATCCCGATCCGGCAGGCCCAGGTCCAGCACGACCGCGTCGTAGCGGTTGACCTGCCAGTGATGCTCGGCCTCCTCGCAGGAATGGGCCACGTCCAATGAGAACCCGGCGCGCGTCAGACCGAAACGAAGGCCCTCGGAAAGCGATACGTCGTCTTCGACAAGAAGTAGTCTCATGCGCTCGTCACTAAACCTGAGAAAGGAATCTTTCCAGAGTCTCGATCGACGAAAATGAAGTTACCGCAGGTTGGGCTTCATATTTCTTCACAAACCCCGCGGATCGATGCGGATTGTCATCGTTTCGTCACGCAGCCGAGCACCGGCGAACGAGGGGGTCCCGACCGTGCGGCGAGAATGTCGCACGCAAAACTACGTAAATTGGGCCTGGCTTGGGGGTGGATCAGCCCGCGTGCGTGAGCTTCCGCGAGGCGAGGACGGAGTACAGGCGGGTGATCGTACCGCCCTCTCCGACATCGGCCTGCAGTACGAAACGACGCGCGACCCGCGCAGCGTCGACACGATAACGGTCGCTGCTACGGCCTTCGATGTCGACGAGGAGTGCCGGCATGCCTCCGACATGGATGACATGTGCGGTCGCAACCCCGCCGAACTTCATGAAAATCCCGTGGTAGAAGCGCGCCACGCTGCGCGCGCCGAGGACCGGGTTCAGGGCTGCATAGAACTCGCCGCCGCCGTCGCTCAGCGCGCGGCAGTCCGCGGCGAGCAGGCTCTCGACGCGCGAGAGGTCGCCGGTCAGCAGCGCCTGCGTGAAGGTCGACAGCGCCTGACGGGTCCGCTCGCGTGCGATAGCGGCCGAAGCCGGGCGTGAGGCGTCGTATTCCTTCATCGCCCGGCGGGCCCGGAGGTGCGCAACCTTGATGGCGCCGTCGTTGGCCCCGAGCACGGCCGCGGTCTCGCGCACGGAATAGTCGAAGACGTCGCGCAGCAGCAGCACGGCGCGCTGGCGCGGGGTCAGCGCTTCGAGCGCGACCAGGAAGGCCATGGACATGCTCTCGACGAGGTCGTAGCGGCCCTCGGTACTGATCCCCGACGCCACTGCCTCGACGGCCTCGATCCGTTCCTCGCCGGCCGGGGATGCGACGGGGGACGGCAGCCATGGGCCGACGTAAGGACTTCGCCGGCGGCGGCGAAGCAGGTCGTGCGCCAGGTTCATCGCCACCCGCACCAGCCAGGGCCTGAGCGGCCGCCCCTCGTCCTCGGGAGGCGCCTTCTCGAGCAGCCGCACGAAGGTCTCCTGCAGCAGGTCGTCCGCGTCCGCGGCGCACCCCGTCATCCTGTAGAGCATTCCCCACAGGACCCCGCGATGCTCATCGAACACCGATGCCGGAGTTGACCTCATCCCGGACTCGACACGATCCACGGTCCGCGAAGGTTACCCTGCCCTGCAGAAAAATGGCTACGCCGCGGCTTCGGCAGACTTGGCCGCCGCGAGCGTGAAGCGGAAGACGGCGCCTTCGCCGGGTGCGGCCTCGGCACGTATCGTGCCACCGTGCAGGAGCACGATGCGCTTGACGATCGCGAGCCCCACCCCCGCCCCTTCGTACTTCCCGGCCGGATGCAGGCGGTGGAAGACCTCGAAGATGTCGTTCGCGCGCGCCATGTCGAAGCCGATTCCGTTGTCGCGCACGCACCAGACCTCGCGTCCGCCTTCTTCGATGCAATCGATCTCGATGCGCGCCGGCTCGCGCTCGCGGCTGAACTTGATCGCGTTGCCCACGAGGTTCGCGAACACCTGCCGCAGCAGCGCGGGATCGGCGAGGCAGACGGGAAGATCGCCGATCGTGATCTCGACGGCGCCGTCCGGCATCCCTTCGACCAGCTCTTCGCAGACCTCTTCGACCATCGCGCGCGTGTCCACGCTGCCCATCTGCAACGCGGCCTGGCCGAGGCGCGAGAAGTCCAGCAGGTTGTCGATCAGCGTCCCCATACGCCGCGCCGATTCGAACACGCGGTTCAGGTAGTGGCCGGCCTCTTCGGGAAGACTGTCGCCGTACTCGCTGACAAGCAGGTGCGCGAAGCCGTTGATGCCGCGCAACGGAGCGCGAAGATCGTGCGATACCGAGTACGCGAACGCCTCGAGCTCGCGGTTGGCGGCAGCCAGCTGCGCGGTTCGCTCCGCGACGCGAAGCTCGAGGCCATGATTGAGACGCTCGATCTCGCGCCGGAACGCCACGCGTTCGGTAACGTCCTGCGTGGTTCCGATGAGGCAGCGCGGCTCGCCCGTCTCGCCGTCGACGATGCGTTCGGCGCGCGTGTAGACGACCCGCTCGGTGCCGTCGGGACGGATGACCCGGTATTCCACCGAGTAGGCGCGTCCCTGCAGGATCGCCGCGCGCACGGCTTCGAGAATCTGCTGGCGATCGTCCGGGTGAATGCAGCCGGCAAAAAAGGTCAGCGTCGGGCTCACCTCACCGGGCGCGAATCCGAAGATCCGATAGCACTCGTCGGAGCACAGCATCGCGCGGTCTTCTTCCTCGGAGAAGCCGCGCAGGTCGAGCTCCCAGCTTCCGACGTGCGCGATGCGCTGTGAAGACTCCAGGTGCAGCCTGCTCGCGCGCAGGTTCTCTTCGTCGAGACGCAGCTCGGTCATGTCGGAGAGAACGACCACGAGGCCGCGCACGCGCCCGGCGTCGTCGAAATCCGGGGCGTGCGACACGTGCACGTAAGCCACGCTGCCGTCACGGTCGGGAACGCGCACCTCGAATTCGCGCGCCTCCCCGGCCCACGACCGTTCCAGTTGCGGGCGTACGACGCCGTAGATCGCGTCGCCCCAGGCTTCGCGCAGCGTGAGCGCCTGCAGCTGTCCCGGCTGCCTGCCCACGCGCTCGGCGTAGCGCGAGTTGACGAAGACGTGTCTTTCGTCGGGATCGAAGTAGGCGATGCCGACCGGCGCGCTGTCGAGGATCAGGTGGATCTGCTCGCGGCTCTGGCGGAGCTCGCGCTCGGCGTAATCGGTTTCGGCGCGCATGCGCTCGCGTGCGGCGTTCTCGACGGCCATGCGCTCACGGGCGAGCACCGTCTCCGTCTCGTCGCGGAAAGTGGCGATCACGAAGCGGACGCTACCGTCGTCGGATTTGCGCGGAACGAGAGTGGTGCTGATCGCGACGCGGCGACCTTCCGTTATGCCGAGGGTCTCGAGCTCGCGCGCATCGTACCAGAGCACGGGCAGCGTGACGGTCTCGCCCCGCCACGCGCGCTCGAGATCGGGCAGCACGCCGCAGCGTGCGAGGATCTCGTCGCTGCGCACGTCGTAGCCCGACGGAAGCTCGCTTCCGAACAGCCCCCGGCAGGCGTCGTTGCACAGAACCAGGCGGCCGTCGCTGCCGTAGATGGCCGTGGCGACAGGCGATCGCGCGAACACGTCCGCAAGCAGCGCGCCCGCATCGGGCAGCGCCGCGAGAGCCGCTTCGAGCTGCCGAGTCACCTGCGAAGACAACGGTGGCCTTCCCCCTGCGCCAGACTCGAACGTCTTGGCGCAGGGGCAGCAGTGACGCAAGGGCCGAAACCCGGCCTGCGGTGACGTCGTGCGACCCCGGCTCAGGCCGTTGCAGCCGCGGCGACCACTCGCGCCGCGGCAAGCATTCCCGCCTGCCTGCCGCTCGCTACAGCAGTGTCGGCAATCATCGACACGTTGCCGACCCAGTCGCCGGCGACCAGCAGCGACGGCGACCCAGGCACTTCCGGGCCGGGGCGTGCTTTTCCGGCTTCGACGAGCGCACCGCTGACCATCATCGACGGCAGGTAGCGCCGCGCACGAACTCGCTCGCGCCAGCCCGGCTGCACGACGTCGCAGAACGCCTCGAGCTCCTTCTCCACCGCTTTCGCATCCTGCTCTTCGCTACCGAGATACTTCGCGACGTGCACGACACTCGAGCCGTCGGGCGCGAGCTGCGCCGAAGCCGAATGCACGGAGAAGTAGTACGGACGGTCGATGCCGAGCGCGAAGGTCCGGCGCGGATCCGGCAGCGAGGAAAGGCCCAGGTCGAGACACGCGGCCTTGACCGCAACCGCACGCTCCGCCCACGAGCAGATGCTGCCCTCTCCTTCGCCTTCGACGAGCGCCGCCGCGACACCGGGCGGAACCGCCAGCACCACGACGCGCGCGCGGATCTTTTCCGTCGCGAGCTCGATCTCCACGTATCCGTTGCGCACGCGCACGTGGCGCACGCGCTGGCCACCGCGCACGTCCACTCCGGCGCCCTCCGCCACGCGCACGAGACCCGAGACGAGAGTCTTCCAGCCGCCGTCGAGATAGAGCACGCCTTTGCCGAGGCCGGCCTGCAGCTGCTCGACCGATGCTGCTGCGCACGATCGCGCCGGATCGTTGGCATAGGACGTCACGCGCATCAGCGATTCGATGAGGCCGCGAACCACCGGGTGACGGAACGACGAGTCCAGCCATTCGCGCAGGGTCCGGCCGCGCAAGGATGCCGCATCGACCTTGCCGAGGCCGCCGAGCGCCTTTCCGATTTCGAGCTTCCCGGGAAGCGGAACGAGATCCGTCGTCAGCAGGGAAACGAACCCGCCTGGCAACGCATGCAGCTTGCCGTCGTGATACGCGAGTCCGCCGGAAGCCGACGGACGACGTCCCGTGTACGTGACGCCGAGCTCCGCGAACGCGCGCGCCGCCGGGCCGCCGTCGTAAAGCGCGTGCGGCCCCACGTTGAACAGAAAGCCGTCCTCGTCATGCGTCGCCGCTCGCCCGCCGGCGCTCTCCGCGCGCTCGAGCACGATCACTTTCGCACCACCGCGCCCGGCAAATGCTGCAGCCGTCAGTCCTGCCAGGCCGCCGCCCACGACGACGACGTCTGCATCCACGGCCTGCCGCCCGGAAAACGGATGGTCTTCGATCCGAGTCATGACATCACCTCCTGCGATACCCCCAGCACGTGCGAGCGCGCGGAAAGGTTACGCACCCGGTGCCGGACGCGAGCGCGGAGCGAAGAAGAGAGTTGGAAGAGACGAGGGTCCGAGCGAGCCTCAGCTGCGACTCGCCCGGACGCCTCGCGGCGGAGAGGTGGGCTCCGCCTGTCGTAGTCGCATCCGGTGCCACCGGCCGCCGAGGGGCCGAAGGCCGCATCGATGCGACCCAGCAGAAACGCTGATGTGTGAAGAGTTTGGCCGCCCCGAACCGGTCATGAGGACGGGAAGGCCTCACACCCGGACGAGGTCTTGTCTCAGTTTTGCCGCTGGCTGTCCAGACCCGTTCGAGTAGCCCCGGGGGCGGATTCCCAGGCCACGAGGCGGGCAATTCGCAGCCGGATCATCGGATGGGTCGCGCGCGCGGCCGCAAGGCCGCGGTACTGGGGATACTTCTCGCGCAGGGCGGCCAGGCCGCGGGCATAGTCCGCATCGTCGTCGACGGTCTCGGCTTCGCCCTCGGCCATCACGAACCAGAGCCGCGACCAGTCTTCCTCGTAGTGATGCACGAGCAGGCTGGCGCGCGGGTTGGAGTCCAGGTTCCGCAGGCGGCGCAGGCCCGTGCGGCTGCGCTTCGGTTTCTCGTCGACCAGCGAGTAGGCGGTCTCGCCGGCCAGCGCGAAGCAGAACGGCACCACGTGCGGCCTTCCGTCGATGGTCGCGGTGGCGAAGTGCCCGACGCGCGCGGCAGCGAGCCGTTCGAAGTGGATGTGGTCGTCGGGGGTGCTCACGCGCGCCGGGAGCCGATCGTGCGCGACAGGAAGTCGATGACGGCGTCGCAGAAGATGTCGTTGCGGTCGCCCGCCACCATGTGCGAGGCGTCCTCGATGTCCACGTACTCGGCGTGAGGAACCATCTCGAGGAACTCACGCACGCCTTCTTCGCTGACGATCTCGCTCATGCGACCGCGCACGAGCAGAACCGGCACGTGAAGCGAGCGCGCCGCGGCGTTCATCTTGTCCGGATATTCGTGATGCCGGCTGCGCGGCGAGTCCGAGATGAAGCGCGGGTCCCAGTGCCAGCGCCAGCGGCCGTCGCTGCCGAGCCGCAGGTTCTTCGCGAGTCCCTTCGTGTCGCTCGGGCGCGGGCGGTGCGGCAGATACTCCGCGATCGCGTCGGCCGCATCCTCGATGGCCGCGAACCCGTCCGGATGCGCCTTCATGAATCCGACGATGCGCTGCACGCCTTCGGGATCCATGCGCGGCGTGATGTCGACGAGGACCACCGCCGTCGCGAGCGGATGCACGTGCTCGCAGAACATGCTCGCGATGCCGCCGAGCGAAGCGCCGACGAGGGCCGGCGGCGATGGCAGCTCCTGCGTGACCTCATGGATATCGGCGGCGAAAGTCGCGATGTCGTAGTCGCCATCGCTCGCCCATTCGCTTTCGCCATGGCCGCGCAGGTCGAGGGTGACCGCGTAAAACCCTGCGGCCGCGAGATTCGACGCCGTCGCGCCCCAGGCGTGACGCGTCTGCCCTCCGCCATGGAGAAGCAGCACGGGCGGCGCCGACGGATCTCCGTAGGCGTCGGCAACGAGGCAGATTCCGCCTGCACCGCGCAGATCGAGCCGGCGCGGCGCGCTGGAAGAAAGTTCGGCTGAGGCGGTGGTTTCCAAGGCTGGTTCGCAGGCCGGTCCGGTGCGCGCGGAGGCTACGTACCGAACCGGTGCGGGTCAAACCTGCACGGTGATCTGCGCGCTTACTTCTTCGCTCTGGCCTTGGCCTTTGCCTTTGCTTTGGCGGCCGGCGGCCGGACGACGAGCACAGGGCAAGGCGCCTCGCGAAGCACCCTCTCGGTGACGCTGCCGAGGATCACGTGGCCGAGGCCGCGGCGCCCGTGCGTCGCCATCACGATGAGGTTCGCGCCGGCCTCCCCGGCAACCTTGCAGATCACTTCGTGCGTGACTCCGGCCCGGATGACGATGCGCGCGCCGGGCTTGCCCTTCACGTGCCGCGCGACCCAGCCTTCGAGCGACTCGCGCGCGGCGGCTTCGATCGTGCGGTCGAGCGAGAGCAGGTCGACGGGCGGCGTGAAATCCGTGAACAGCAGCGTGGTCGTCTGCGGAACATGAACGACGGTGAGCTTCGCACCCTGGCCCTCGGCGAGATGAGCCGCGTACTGCACCGCGGAGAACGACTCCGGCGAAAGATCCGTCGTCGCAAGAATGTGCTTGAAGCGTTTCATGGCGCACCTCCAGGTCGGCCAGTCGTCCGTCCAACCGAGCTGCTGCAGGTGGCATGCCAACGGCCGGCTGGCGCAACCCTGCGTTCGCACTGGCAGGTGATCCCGGATTTTCGCAGCAGCGGGAACGGCCGCAGGGGATTTTCCCAGCGCTCGGAGGCGGCGGCAAGCGCATTGCCACGCGCTCGTTCGAGCGATACAGGGTGACGACGCTCACGACGGGCGCCTGCGGAGGATCAACGTGGAACCGACTGCCTACCAGTGCCTGAAGATCCGCACCGATCGAGGGGTGGCCTTCGCGACCATCGATCACCCTCCCATCAATCTGTTCGACGTCGCGCTGATGCAGGAAATGGACCGCTTCGGACGCGAGGTCGAGGCGGATCCCGCCATTCGTGTCATCGTGTTCGACAGCGCCGACCCGGATTTTTTCATCGCGCATGCGGACGTCTCGCTGATCCAGCAGCTTCCCGACGACACGCCGCCACGCGGCGCGCAGCTCGGCTTCTTCCACGCGATGGTCGACCGTTTCCGCACGATGCCGAAAGTCAGCATCGCGAAGATCGAAGGGCGTACGCGCGGAGGCGGCAGCGAATTCGTGCTGTCGCTCGACATGCGGTTCGCGGCGCTCGGCAAGGCGGTGCTCGGACAGCCGGAAGTGGCGCTCGGAATCCTTCCGGGCGGCAGCGGAACGCAGCGCCTGCCGCGACTGTGCGGTCGCGGCCGCGCGCTCGAGATCGTGCTCGGCTGCCAGGATTTCCCGGCCGACCTCGCCGAGCGCTATGGTTACGTGAACCGCGCGCTGCCGCCGCACGAGCTCGGTCCCTTCGTCGAGGACCTGGCCTACAAGATCGCGAGCTATCCCGTCGAAGCGGTGACTCTCGCGAAGCAGCTCGTGAACTCGGCCGAATACCGCGTCGAGGACGGGCTCCTCGACGAAGCCCACGCGTTCAACCTGACGCTGCCGACGCCCGAGGCGAAACGCCGCATGGCCGAGTTCCTCGCGCGCGGAGGGCAGACGCGGCAGATGGAAACCGGGGACCTCGGCGCGCTCGCGGGGACCCTGGCACCACAGAAAGCGGAATAGACCGGCCGGCTAGTCGTTCGCGCACACTCCCCAGCTCGGATACGGCGCGTCGCTCGGAAACACGGCGCTGGTTCCACACGTCGTATTTACGACGGCCGGCAGCGTCGGGGACGCCAGGTCCATCGCTGCTCCACCAAAGAGGTTGCCCGTGACCGTCGAGTTCGAGAGCTCGATACGCCCGGCAAAAATTCCACCACCCAATCCGAAAGCCGGGCCCGAGCCGTTGTCGTTTGCCGTCACGCCGTCGGCCTGGATGACTCCGGCGATGATTCCGCCGCGCGCGTTTCCGTTTGCCGTGATGCCCGTGCCTCGCAGCGGTGCCAGCGAAGCGAAGATTCCGAAGTCGCCCGTGCCCGTGACGCTGACGTTGCTCAGCAGCATGCGGCCGCCGTAGATACCGGTCGAGGATCCGCCTTCCACGCTGACGTCCCTGGCGCGCAGGATGCCGCGCTCGGCGAACGCAATGCCGTTCGTCGAGGTCGCGACGTGCACGTTCGATACGGTCAGGTGACGGTCGGAGAGGATGCCGACGGAGTTGCCGCGGATTTCTCCGGGCGCGCCGGTGCTCGTGACGAGGCAGCGCCCCATCGGTGGACGGCACGCCTCGCCGTGCGGAGTGTCCATGCAGCTCGGCTCGCCGAAATCGCACAGCACGGCGCCGGTCGTGTTGTCGCCTGTTGCGCCGGTCAGCGTGTGTCCCTGCAGGTCGAGCGACGCGTTGCGGGACAGGATCACCGCGCTGGTGCCTTCCGGTGCGCCGGAACAGTCGAGGTCGGCAACGAGCACGCCGGCTTCGCGCGGACCGACCACCTGGCCGCAGCTGGTGACATCGACGGCGAAGGCGACGCGTGCGGACAGGAGAATGAGAGCGGATGTGGCCGTGAGCTTGCCCATGACGAGCTCCCCCTTGCGGTGGAATGAACTCCGCTACTCCTGCGGCGGGGAGGCTGTCAAGAAGATCACAAATGCCGCGCACGGTGAGCGCGCTTCGCGGCCGCGGCGTTCGAAAAAGCGGCCGGAGTTGCAGAGAAAAATCGTGGAGCCGGGCTACGGCGCAGGACGCCGGAGCCCGGCTTCTCGAGCGCGGAGGGAGGAGGCTCTCCGCGCGTCAGGCCGAAGCGTCGAGATCCTCGAAGCCGAGGATGCCGAGCCTTCCGAACTGGCCGCGCAGCCGCTCGTTGAGGAGGCCCAGGCGCTTCACGTTCGGAACGATCTTCGAGAACAGCATGGTGCGGAACTGGCGCATCATTTCCGACTTGTCGCTGAGCTCTTCCATCTCCTTGACGGGCAGGCCGAGCTCTTCCCACAGCACCTTGGGCAGCAGGCGGTCGCGCATCAGGTAGCAGGCCTCGACGGCGAACTCTTCGCGCACCTTCAGCTCCGCATCCGACATGTCCTTGTAGGCTTCGCGCAGCGACAGCACGCCGAAGGCCACGTGGCGCGACTCGTCGCCCATGATGCGGGACGTGACGTCCTTGATGAGCGGCTCGCGCGTGATCTCGTTCTGCATGCCGAACGCCGCGAGCGCGAGGCCTTCGACGAGGATCTGCATGCCGAGATACTTGATGTCCCACTCCCTCGCCGTGAGGATGTGGTCGAGAAGCTTGCGCAGCTCCGGATGGCACGGGTATTCCATCTCGAGCTTGCGGCTCAGGTACAGCTCGTAGGCTTCGACGTGGCGTGCTTCGTCTGCGGCCTGCTGCGCAGCATAGAATTTCGCGTCGATGTCCGGCACGCAGTTGACGAGCTGGGCGGCGACGAGAAGCGCCCCCTGCTCGCCGTGCATGAACTGGCTGAGCGTCCACGACTGGCCGCGATGCCGAAGCTCGCGGATGTTGCGGTCGCTCATCTTGTTCCAGTAGGTGGTGCCGTACCAGGGGATGGTCTGGTCGGGCATGTTCTCGGCTTCGGGATCCACCTGGATCGACCAGTCGGGATCGATCTTCGCGTTCCAGTGGCCGACCTTCGACTTCTCGTAGAGATTGCGAAGGCCTTCTTCTTTGGAGCCGTAATCCCAGACGTAGTTGAGATCGAACTCGGTCGGCAGTTGCTCGGCAGCGCTGGATCCGAACATGGTCGTTGTCCTCCGGAAGTTGTTTTCAGGCGCCCTCTCGCGCCTGACCCACCCCTAGCAGCGCGCGAGAAGTAGATAGCTCCACTATCCATGTCAACGGAATTCGACCGTCCTTCCATAGAGATGTGGCGGCGGGCCCCCTCGCCGTGCGCTGCCATGGCGGGCAGAGGCGTGGCTGGGCCCACTCGGGCGAGCGGAACCGCGTGGAAGCCGGAGGGTCTGCTTCTAGGAGAGCAGCTCGAGGAGGCGGGTGCGGCGGTACGCGAAAATCAGGGCCACGTCGCGCTCGATCGTGCCGCCGATGAGCAGGTCGCCCAGGGGGCCCAGGGGCAGCTCGTAGCGCACGACGTCTCGCACGACGGTGCCGCCGTCGAGCTCCTCGAACTCGTGCGTGTGACGCCACGAACGGAACGGTCCGCGCGACTGCGTGTCGACGAAGGTGCGCGGCGGATCCCACACGTCGATGCGCGTGTGCCATCGCAGCGGGATGCGGTGCAGGCGCAGGCGGTAATCGATGGTCGCACCTTCGAACAACGTCTCGGGGGCCTTCAGGATGTGGAAGCGCAGGAACGAAGGCGTGATCATCTCGAGGTTGCGAGCATCCGCGAAGAACGAGAACACGTCTTCCTGGCTGTGCTCGATCCACAGCTCCTGCTCGAACACGCGCGACAGATCCGAGCACAGGTCGGCAAGCGCCAGCGCGATACCCGGGTAGTCGAACGCGAACCCCGCTTCCGAAGTGGCCGTGCACGCGACGCGCTGGCCGGTCAGCACGAGGCCGGAGCGCTCGCCGAGGAACATGTTGACGAGCGACGTCGGCACGGCCATCGGCGCGCGGTGTCCGACGGCCTTCGCGAGCGCGCTCGTGAATTCCGCGTTCGTCACCGGCCCGGGCGCGACCGCGTTGATGGGCCCCTCGTAGGTCCGGTTCTCGAGCGCGGCGACGTACAGCGACACGAGATCCTCGACGTGGATCCAGCTGACCCACTGCTTTCCGCTGCCGTGACGGCCGCCAGCACCCATGCGGAAGGCGGGCAGCATGCGCGGCAGCGCGCCGCCGTCACGCGCGAGCACGATTCCGGTTCGCAGCGCGACCCAGCGAAGGCCCAGCTCTTCCGCGCGGCGCGCCTCGGCTTCCCAGATCACGCAGACCTCGGCCAGGTAGCCTTCGCCGGTTGCGGAAGTCTCGTCCAGGATCTCGTCGCCGCGCTCACCGTAAATGCCGATGCCCGAGGCCGACACGAACACCCACGGCCTGTCCTCGGGCGCCCTCGCGGCAATCGCATTGACGAGCGTGCGCGTGCCGTCGACGCGCGATCGCAGCAGCGCCTCGCGCCGCTCGTCGCTCCATTTGCCGTCCGCCACGTTCTCGCCCGCCAGGTGAACGACGCCATCCACTCCGTCCAGCGCGCGGTCGTCGACCTGGCCGGCTTCGGGGAACCACTCGTGGATCACGCAGCGGACCGGCAGGTTGACGCTGGCGTCGTCGAGGTTTCGCGTCAGCGCCACCACTTCGTGGCCCGCCGAGAGCAGGCGTCGGACGAGATGACGACCTACCAGGCCGGTCGCACCGGATACGAGGACTTTCATGGGGAGGGCGTCATGGTACCCGCGGCGGGCCAGCCATGAAATTCGAAATCGTGTGGTCGCCCGCCCGATCGTGCTATCGGACGAGCATGAAGACCGTGGACGACGACGAAGCCGAAGCCGCGCTCGACCTCCTGCTCGCGAAGAGCGCGGAAGCCGCCGGCCCCGCGCTCGCCGATTCGGTGGGCTGGAAGCCGAGGCGCATGAGCGCGGCCGAGCTTGTCGCGTTCTGGAAGGATGTTCGCCTCGTGGCAATGGCCACTGTCGGCCCGGGTGGCCAGCCGCACATCGCGCCCGTCCATGCCGAGCTTCAAGGTGGCACGCTGCGCGTGCTCGTCTATGCGGACGCCGTGCGCCGCCGCGACGTGGCCGCCAATCCGCGCGTCGCATTCACCACGTGGAACGCCGACGGCGCCGTCGCGATGCTCTATGGCCGCGCCCGCGAGATCGAAGGCAGCCTGAAGGCGGCGCGCCCCGCGCAAAGCGGCCGCGCGCGCGAAGTGGTGGAGCTCGAGGTCACGCTGACGCGCGTGCACGCCATGAATCCCCGGGGACAGGCTCCAGGCTGTTCAACGCGCTGACGTCCAGGTCCAGCACGACACCGCTCTGTGCGGTGCCTGTCCCGTCTTCGCGACCTAACCCTTCGAGACGAGCCTCGCGTACAGGTCCTCGCGCCGGTCGCGGAAGAACCCGAACGCTGCGCGCGCCCGCGCGATCTCGTCGAGGTCGAAGCCTGCGCGCGCCACGCCTTCCTCGTCGGCGCCGAGCTCCGCCACGATCTCGCCTCGATGATCCGCGATGAACGAGTGGCCGTAGAACACCTGCCCGTCCTCGTTGCCGATGCGGTTTGCCGCGACCACGGGCACCACGTTCGAGACCGCGTGACCGACCATCGCGCGCTGCCATGGCTTGCGGGTGTCGAGGGTCGGGTCGTGCGGCTCGCTGCCGATCGCGGTCGGATAGAGCAGGATCTCCGCGCCGAGCAGCATCATCGAGCGCGCGCACTCCGGGAACCACTGGTCCCAGCACACGCCGGCTCCGATGATCGCTCCGCCCGCCTGCCACGCACGGAATCCCGTGTCGCCGGGGCGGAAGTAGAACTTCTCCTCGTAACCGGGCCCGTCGGGAATGTGGCTCTTGCGATAGATCCCGAGCACGCGGCCGTCGGCATCGATCATCGCGAGCGAGTTGTAGTAGTGCGGACCGTCCTTTTCGAAGAACGAGACCGGCAGCACGACGCCGAGCTCTTTCGCGACGCGCGAGAATCGCTCGATGGTCTGGTTGCCGGCAGCAGGCCGCGCTTCGGCGAACCAGTCCTCGGACTCGACCTTGCAGAAGTACGGGCCTTCGAACAGCTCGGGCGGAAGGATCACCTGCGCGCCGCTGGCCGCCGCTTCCCGCACCAGCTCTTCGACCCGTGCGACGTTCTTCTCGCGCGGCCCGCCGAGCGCACACTGCACGGCCGCGACTTCGAGGCGGCGGCTCATCGCAGTTCGATACCTGCGCGGGGCTCCTGCTGCGTGATGCAGTGGAAGGCGCCGCCGCCCGACAGGATCGCGCGGGCTGGACATCCGACGGTGCGACGACCGGGGAAACACGTGGAAATGATCGCGACCGCTTCCTCGTCGTGACGACTGCCGTACGTGGGCACCACCACCGACTGGTTCGCGACGTAGAAGTTCACGTAGCTGGCAGGCATCGGCTCGCCCTCTTCGTCCTCGACGAGGCCGGGCGAAGGAAGGCGCACGACGTCGAGACTGCGCCCGTTGGTGTCGCGTGCGGCCGCGAGATCGTCGATCACCGTCTCGAGCGCGTCGCGGTTCGGATCGTCCTCGTCACGCGGCTCCATGCAGAGCACGCGACCGGGCCCGGCAAAGCGTACGAGCGTATCGACGTGGCCGTCGGTGTGGTCGCCGATCAGGCCATCACCGAGCCAGATCAGCGTGTCGATGCCGAGCGCGTCCGAGAGATGACGCTCGATCTCTTCCTTCGACATGGCCGGGTTGCGATTCGGGTTGAGCAGGCACTGCATGGTCGTGATGGCAGTGCCCTGGCCGTCCACTTCGATGGCGCCGCCTTCGAAGATCATCGGCACGTCGAAGGAATGCAGGCCGCAGGCCTGGCGCAGCGCGCGCGACAGCGCGAGATCGGCCGCGAACAGGTACTTCTCTCCCCAGCCGTTGAAGCGGAAACACACGGCCGCGACTTCGCCGGAGTCGCTGCGCGTGAAGACGGGAGCGGTGTCGCGAAGCCAGATGTCGCCGTAACCGATGCGATGAAAACGCACCGGCACTCCGGCGAGCGCTGCCGCAGCATCCCGCTCGGCGTCCGCGTCCCGTACCAGGAGTTCGATCAGCTCGGACGCCGGGCCGCGCGCATTTGCGGTGCCGCCGCCATCGCCGGCAATCGCGCGGCACATGACGGCAAACTCCGCCTGGGCGGCAGCGAGGTTGTCCTGCCACAGGTCCGCAGCCGCGGGCCACGCCGTCCACACCGCACGATGCGGCTCCCATTCGGCGGGAGCCCGGAAGCCGGCGCCGCGGGGCGAATCCTGGCGGGCGCCGGACCACCCGGCTGCAGCATCGGCACGCATCGGCGCTTCATGCCTTCGGGCGACCGCGCGTTGCAAACGCCGGGACGAAACCAGGTGTGAAACTTAGTTTGAAACGAAGTTTCTCTCGGGATTCCAGCGCGCCACGCGCAGCAGCAGCAGCATTCCCGGGATCGCCAGCGCGAAGCACAGCAGGAAAAAATCCGTCCAGCCCAGCATCTCGACGAGCTTGCCGGCGCGCGAGCTGACGACGGTGCGCGGCACCGCCATGAGGCTCGTGAACAGCGCGTACTGCGTGGCCGTGTAGGCAGGGCTCGTCGTGCGGGCGATGTACGAGACGAAAGCCGTCGTGCCGAGACCGACTCCAAAGGCCTCGAAGCCGATCACGCAGCCGAGCTGCAGCAGTCGCGTCGCATCCGGCTCCGCCCTGCCCTGCGCCGCGAGCCACGCGAAGCCGAGGATGGACAGCGCCTGCACCACGCCGAAGACCCAAAGCGCTCGGTCGATGCCCAGCTTCATCATCCAGATCCCGCCCAGCATGCCGCCCGCCACGCTGCACCAGAGGCCTGCGTTCTTCGCGACGAGGCCGATGTCCGTCTTCGAGAAGCCCATGTCGATGTAGAACGGCGTCGCGATCGACGTCGCGAGCGAATCGCCGAGCTTGTAGAAGAACAGGAAGGCCAGCACGAAAGCCGCGCTCTCCCATCCGTGCCTGTTCATGAACTCGAGGAAGGGCTCGACTACCGCCTGGCGCATCGTGCGCGGCGCCATGCGATCCACGGCCGGCTCCTCGATGAGCAGGCACAGCACGATGCCGGGCAGGAGAAACGCAGCGGTGATCCCGAATACCTGCGACCACGGCAGGTGATCCGCCAGGATCATCGATACCGAGCCCGGAACCAGGCCCGCGACCTTGTAGGCGTTGACGAAGAACGCGTTTCCGAGCCCGAGCTCGTTCTCGTCCAGCAGCTCGCGGCGATAGGCATCGATCGCGATGTCCTGAGTGGCCGACAGGAAGGACACGAGGCTCGCAACGACTGCGATCGTGCGGATCTCGGTGGATGGGTTCAGCATCCCGAGGCCCGCGATGCCGGCGATGAGCGCAAGCTGCGACACCAGCATCCAGCTGCGCCGCCGCCCGAAGCCCGGAATCCCATAACGGTCGGCCAGCGGCGCCCACAGGAACTTCCACGTGTACGGGAGCTGAACCAACGCGAACCCGCCGATCGCTTCGAGCGAGATGCCTTCGGTCTTCAGCCAGGCCGGAACGAGATTGAGCTGCAGAAACAGCGGCAGGCCGGACGTAAATCCGGTGACCACGCACACCAGCAGCTTCTTCCACCGCTTCCCCGCCGCCACCGCGCGATCCTACACGCCGCCGCCCATCGCGGCGAGCACCGTCAGCGCCTGGTGCCCCAGGAATCCCAGTACGTGATCTCGCGCGCGGGGATGCGCTTGGCCGGCTTGAAGTCCTCGCCCTGGAAATACGCCACCGGCAGCAGCGCCGCCTGCGTGATCGTCGGCGGGATGCCGAGGATCTTCGCCGCTTCTTCCTCGAACATCAGATGGATCGTCGTCCACGCCGAGCCGAGCCCGCGCGCGCGCGCCGCGAGCATGAACGACCACACGGCCGGAAGGATCGATCCGTACATGGACGCCTGCGCGAACTGCGGCTGGTTCTCGAAGCGGCCCTCGACGCACGGGATCAGGAACACCGGCGCCTGGTCCATCGTCTGCGCCAGGTACACCGCCGAATCGATCACGCGCGGCATCTGCGCCGAGCGCGGATCGCTCGCCTCGCGCTCGGGCCGCGGCATCTGCGCATAGAGCTCGAAGCCCTTGCGATAGAGATCGGCGAGCGCCTTCTTCTTCGCCGCGTCGGTCACGACCATGAAGGACCAGCCCTGCTGGTTCGACCCCGTGGGAGCCTGGATCGCGATCTCGAGGCACTCCTGGATCACCTCGCGCGGAACCGGCCGCGAGTAGTCGAGCCTCTTGCGCACGGAGCGCGTGGACGTGAGCAGGCGGTCGGCTGCAGCGATGTCGATGTTCATCGTGATCTCCTTCTCTGCGTGATGAAACGTTACTGAGTACCGTACTTGGTACTGTACTGCGTGAGCCGCGCCATAGCAGCGAAGCCGCGGGCAGCAAAACGATGCGGCGGCGGCGACGACCCGCTTCGTTCAGCGCGACACGGTCGGCGAGAACTGCCCGATGAGGCGCCGCTTCCACCAGGCGCCGGTCTCGTACCAGTCCGGCAGGTCGGTCATCTGGTATTCGTAGAGCATCGCGCGCACGTAGCGCGGCGGCTCACCCTGGAAGGGGTCCGACTCGAACAGGCCGAGCACGGGCGCGGAGCCCTCGACCAGGCGGTGCTCGACATCGACGAGCCACGGGCTGCGACGCCAGTCGGCAAGCGGCGCGAACCACATCTGCCAGTCGAGGCGCGGCTGGTGCGGCGCGACGAACATCGGCGCCCTGCCCACATCGCCGGGCTTCCAGCGCATCGGGTACTCGCGCCAACTGGCGCCGTCGTTGCTGCCCTCGAGGATGACTTCGTTGCGGACCTTGGTCATGACCGAGAACAGGCCGTAGCTGCTCGTCAGGTGATACGGCTGGATTGCGGCAACGAGCTCGGCCACCGGCTTCGGCAGCGCGTCGTATCCTTCGAAGCGCGCGATCATCACCGCACCGCCGGCGATCGCGAGCGGCAGGGCCACCAGCGCGCCCGCCGCCATCCGCAGCGTGGCAGCGAGCGACCTGCGCGGGGCTTCGCCCGGCCATTGCGCGACGTAGTCGCGGCCGGGCCGCATGCGGTCTTTCAGCGCACCGATCGCGTCGTCGTCCAGCAGGGAGATGCACAGCACGATCGTCAGCAGGTTGAAGAACGTGTAGTTGCCCGTCGAAGCAATCAGCACCTGCAGCAGCACGAGCGCGAAGAAGGCGAACAGCCGCACCGCGCGCGGTCCGAAGATGAACCACGGGATGCCGAGCTCGATCACGAACATGCCGAAGCAGCACAAGCGCTGTACCACCCCGGGAAGCTGGTTCGCGAGCCAGGCCGTCCACGTGGGAAGAGGCTGGGTCCAGTAGTGATACTCGAGCGCGGTCAGGTGCCACCACGCATCGTCGCCGCTCAGCAGCTTGACCACGCCCGATGCGAACATCAGCCGGAACAGCAGCCAGCGCAGCATCCAGATGGTGACGGCCGGCGGCTCGGGCTCGTAGCCGCGCCGCACCACCAGGCGGAACGGCTCGAGGAAGATCGCGAGGAAGCCGGCTTCGAGCAGCAGGATGTCCCACTGGAAGCTGAGGAACACGCGGCCGATCTGGAACAGCGAGAAGTAGAGGATCCAGCACGCAGCGGCGGACAGCGCCGGCAGCAAGCCCGCGAACAGCAGCACGGAGGCGAGCGCGCCGGCCCAGCACGTGGCTGCGAGCGTGAAGTCGCGCGCGCCGGTCCACCAGAACAACGTCGGCACCTCGCGCGCCGCGCCCGCGCCGTAGTGGCTCGTCAGCGCCTGCAGGTAGTGCGCGGCGGGCAGGATGCCCTGGCTGCCGTACAGACCATCGATCTGCACGGCGAGCGAGACGAACGCGACGAAGTAGACCAGCGCGATGCCGCGCATCAGCAGGCGTCCGGTTCGTGCCCTGGGCCGCGCGGGTTTCATTGTCCTGCTTTCCCGCTGGGTGCTAGCTTCGGCGCATGGCCTCGCAGGACATCATCGTGTGCCGCGACGACGCGCTCGCCGAGAAGCAGACCGCGAAGTTCCGCATCGGCGCCGGCAAGGATGCGCGCGAGGGATTCGTGATCCGCGAAAACGGAGTGCTGCATGCCTATCGCAACGAATGCAGGCACGTGCCCCTGACGATGGACTGGGTCGAGAACCGCTTCCTTTCGCGCGACGGCTGCTGGATCCAGTGCTCGACGCACGGGGCGCTCTACGAGATCTCGACCGGGCTGTGCGTGGCGGGCCCGCCCGCAGGCCGCAGCCTCCACCGTCTCGAAGTCGAAGTAGTGGGCGGCGACATCGTGGTGCACGTGCCGCAATAAGTGCGCGTCAGAACAGCGGACAGGAAAGCTGGATGTCCTGTCCCACCATGCGCTTGAGAAGCACGAGCCCATCGGCCGTCGTCACCCCTCCGGAAGAGTTCACGTCGCAACTGGTCGCCGGACAGCTCCTCAGCCCGACCGCGGCCTGCAGCGCGAATGCGGCATCCGTCGTGGTGCGTTTTCCATCGCCGTTGGCGTCACCGCAATCGGTGACGTCGGCTGCCGTCCACCCGGTGTCCACCAGCATGCCGAGCGTGATGGCGGGATCGTGCGTGGGAGGATTCTGGATGTACGGCTCCATCAGCTCGTTCGGTGTGGCGCGCGTGTCGACGTGGTCGACCGACGAGCCGACGATGAACTGCGTCGGCGCGAACATCAGCAGGCCGCCGCCGGGCAGCGTGCCGGCCGTAAGGAAGGACGACTTGGCAACCGCGGCGGCTCCGGCCCAGGCCAGATGGCCGTCGTCGCGCATTGCGGTCTTTCTTTGCGCGTCCGTCATGCTGATGAACCGTTTCGGGTCGATGCGCGAGTCCTTCAGCCGGTAGATGAACGCGTCGTCGAAGCCGAAGTACTTGGCGCCCGTGCCGGCGTCGACGAGATCGAGCAGGCCGAGACCGTGCGGGAGCTCGTGCAGCACCACCGCGAGGAAGTCCACGTGGTTGCCGCTTTTGCCGTCGATTCCGTAGTAGAAGTCGATGCCGCCCAGCACGCTGCCGGTGTCCACGCTGCTGTTGAACTGCGCGATGATCTCCGGGCAGTGGCCCGCGACGAGCTGCTCCGGGCAGGTGCCGGAGTCGAGGTCGTTCAGATCGTCGCCGTAGAGCTGGTTCGCAAGAGCAGACACGAACCAGGTGCCCGCGATCGGCGCGCCCGTGAAGTCGCGGTGCACCGTCGTGGGCGACGTGTAGCCGAGGGTCGCGCTCGCATCGTCGCCGCCAAGCGGATCGAAGCTGGCCGCGACGACGATCGGAATGTCACCGACCAGGCGCTTGCTCCACGCGGTTGCCGCGTGCTCCAGCACGAACAGGCGCTGGGCCCCGAGCGTCGTGCCGGGATTTCCGCCCACCGGGTCGCGCGGCGCCTGGTCGAGAAAACCCTCGCCGGCGCTGTCCGTGGGATGAATGCTGATCGCGACCGCCGGGGCGTTCGACGCAGCGAGCAGGATCGAGGAGGCCAGGGCCGCGGCCGCGAGGCCGCGGCGCGGCGTGAGCAAAGAAGCTAGAGATAGGGGCACGTCAGCGCCACGTCCTGTCCGACGGCGCGCTTGAGCACCAGAAGTGCATCCGCAGGTGTCACGCCGCCCGCAAAATTCACGTTGCAGGCATACGCGGGACAGTTGCGCGTTCCAACTGCGACCTTGAGAACGATCAGGGCATCGGGCGTGGAAACGATGCCGTCGTCGTTGGCGTCTCCGCAGGTCGGCACGTCGAAGGTGTCCCAACCGATGTCCGTGAGCATCGCGCGCGTGATCGACAGGTCGCGCGCCGGCGGCAGGTTGCGGAACGGCTCCATCAGCTCGTCAGGCGTGGCGACCGTATCGACGTGCGAGACCGAGAAGCCCTGCAGGAAGCTCGTCGGCGTGTAGATGCGCAGCGCGCCATCGCCGCGCGCGCCGGCCGTGAGCGATCCCGTCGCGGCCTTGACCGCCGGGCCGGTCCAGAACACGTGGCCGTTGTCGACGATCGCGCTCTTGCGCTGCGCATTGGTCATGTCGGACAGCCGCTTGGGGCTGAACCCCGCGTCCTCGAGATGGTTGGTGTACGCGTCGTTGAAGCCGAGCAGCAAGCCGCCGGTCGAGGAATCGATGAACGGGAACAGGCCGAGGCCGTGCGCGATCTCGTGCAGCGCCTGCGAGAGGAAATCCAGGTCGGAGCCGCCGGCGGCCTTGTAGCCATAGTAGTAGTCGATGTTGCCGAGCACGACGGCGCCATCGATGTCGCTGTTGAACTGCAGGACGATATCCGGGCACTTGCCGCCGATCAGGTCTTCGGGGCATCCCTCGGGAGCGAGGTCGTTCAGGTCGTCGCCGTAGAACTGGTTCGCGAGCGCGGCGACGAACCAGGTGTCCGCGATCGGCGTATGCAGGAAGTTCTTGTGCTCGGTGGTCGGCCGCCCGCCGCCGAGGCTCGCGCTCCCGGCCGTCCCGCCAAGATGGTCGAAGCTGACGGCCACGAGTATCGGAACGTCTCCCTGCAGGCGCAGGCCCCAGGCGTCCGCCGCGTACTGCAGCGCGAATTTGCGCTGCTCGCCGAGCGTCGTGCCGGGGTTCCCGTCGATCGGCGATCGCGGCGACGGGTCGTTCAGGCCTTCGCCCGGACCGTCGGTGTTCGCGATCGTGATCGAGACCGCGTGCGCAGGCGCAGCGGCAAAGGCCATTGCCAGAGTGATCGCGAGAGCCGGCAGGAGCGGACGTCTCGCCCTCGAGGAGTCGTTGGTGCTCATGTTCGACACGCGAGGTTAGCAGACCCTCTCGCGGCGAACAGCGGGTTTCGGGGCGTTCGCGCCGTCAGGAGAGCTCCGAGCGGAAAAGATCCTTGACTCTTCTCCATGCATCCGAAGCGGCCGTCTCGCTGTAGTCACCGCGCTCGTCGCAGAAGAAGCCGTGACCGACGCCGGGGTAAACGATCACTTCGTGGCGCACGCCGGCAGCCGCCAGCTCGGTGCGGATCTTGTCCACCGCAGGGGGCGGGATGTAGCCGTCGTTCTCGCCGAAGAAGCACAGGATGCGTCCGCGGATTCCGGGAGTCAGGTCCACCGTTGCCGGTCCCGGGCCGCCCGTGCCCGCGATGCCTCCGCCGTAGAAGCTCGCGGCGGCGGCGATCGGCAGCACGCAGGCCGCGCGATACGTGACGTGCCCGCCGAAGCAGAATCCCATCGCGCCGATCCCCTTGCCCGCGACGTCGTTGCGCGTACGCAGCCAGTCGAAGGCCGCGGTCACGTCGGATTCGATGAGCGCCGGCGTCAGCGACGACATCAGCTCGATGCCCTTGGTGAGGCCTTCGCCGTCGTAACCCAGCTCGATGCCCGGCGCGTTGCGGTAGAACATCTCGGGCGCGAGCGCGACGTAGCCTTCGGCAGCAACGCGATCTGCAATCGAGCGAATGTGACGATTGACGCCGAAGATCTCCTGGAAGACCAGCACTCCGGGATAGTTGCCGCCATCATCGGGCCGTGACAGGTACGCCGGCATCGAAGCGCCGCCGGCGGAAATCGTTACCCGCTCGCTTTTCGTGTTCATCGCTGGTCCTCCGCTGGCGCGCAGCTAGCACGGAGAAAGGACCGAGGCGAGAAGCACGCCGGCCTTACGCAGACGAGGAGACCAACATGGAGCGCAGGCAAACCCTCTACGAAGTGGACCGCGGCGTCGCAGTCCTCACGCTGAACCGGCCCGACCGCATGAATGCGTTCACCAATACGATGCTCCGCGAGATGATCGATGCGATCCGCGAGGCGAACCGTGACGACTCGGTACGCGCCATCGTGGTCACCGGCGCGGGCAAGGCGTTCTGCGCGGGCGCCGACCTTGGCGCGGGCGGCAAGACCTTCGATGCGGAGGCTGCCGGCGAGGACGTGGGTCTTACGGGTCACCGCGATGGCGGCGGCCAGGTGACCCTCGAGATCTTCGCGAGCCGCAAGCCCGTGATCGCCGCGATGAACGGATCGGCCGTCGGCGTCGGCGTCACGATGACGCTGCCGATGGACATCCGGGTGGTCGCCGAAGACGCCAAGATCGGCTTCGTGTTCGCACGGCGCGGCATCGTCCCGGAAGCCTGCTCGTCGTGGTTTCTCCCGAGGATCGTCGGCATCTCGAAAGCCGCGGAGCTCTGCATGACCGGCCGCGTCTTCCGCGCGTCCGAAGAAGCGGCCTCGGGCCTGTTCACGCACATCGTCCCCGCGGACCAGGTCCTGCCCAAGGCAATGTCGATCGCACGCGAGATCGCCGAGAATACCAGCGCGGTCTCCGTCGCGCTTGCGCGCGCGCTGCTCTGGCACGGCCTCAGCCTGCCCGATCCCCAGCACGCGCACATCATCGACTCGAAATGCATCTTCTGGACCGGCCGCGGCCCGGACGCCTACGAAGGAGTGCAGTCATTCCTCGAGAAGCGCCCCGCAAAATTCACGATGAGCGCCTGGAACGACATGCCGGACTTCTATCCCTGGTGGATCGAACCAAAAGTCTGATCGCCGCTATCTGATCGCCGCTATTGGAGGGCGTCCGCGGCCGTGTGCGATCCGAACCGCTCGCCGAAAGTCTGATGGCCACTCTTGGAGGGCGGCCGCGGCTGTGTGCGATCCGAACGGCTCGCCGAGCGCAAAAAAGGCCACGGAGAAGCACAGCGATAGCCGCGAGGCGCTAGTGAGGAGCGCACACAGCCGCGGCCGCCCGATACAAACGCAGCCTCTATGCCGCGCGGCACTCGGCGAAGTCGGCGATCTCGCGCAGCCACTCGTACGAGTACATGCCGGTCGAGTGGCCATCGGCCCACAGGAAACGCAGCGCGTAGCGACCGATGCCTTCGTAGCCCGTCGGCCGCGGATTCGGCGTATCGATGAAATGCGCGCCGCCTTCGTGGCCCTGGCACTGCGCGCACGGGCACCAGCCGCGCAGACCGCGGAACGTGTACGCGGTGCGCGCGCCGTCGCTCCATCGCATGCGAACCTGCTTCGCCTGATCGTCGATCACCACTTCGACCGGCTCGGGGCCGTAAAGCTCTTCGCGAAGATTCGACAGGCTGCCTTCGACCGCTGCCGCCAGATCGACGTACGCTCTTGCCGCCGCGCTGGACGGATCGGCAGCCACGATCGGCTTTCCCCTGTCTCCACTTTCGCGCGTGCTCTCGTCGATCGGGAACTGCGCGAGCACGGGCGCACCGATCGCCTGCGCGATGCGCTCGGCGGAAAGTGATCCGAACACGTCGTCGCGCGTGCCGCAGCTCGGGCACGTGTAGCCGGCCATGTTGATCGCGACTCCGAGAATGGGCGTGTTCACGCGCCGGAACATCGCCACGCCGCGCGTCACGTCGGCAAGAGCGAGATCCTGCGGCGTGGTCACGATGAGGCCGCCGTCGATCGGCACCTCCTGCGCGAGCGTCAGCGGAATGTCGCCGGTTCCCGGCGGCAGGTCGACGATGAGGTAGTCGAGAGCGCCCCAGGCAACTCCGCGCAGGAACTGCTTGGTCGCGCTCATCGCCATCGGTCCGCGCCATACGACGGGCGCCTGTTCGTCGAGGAAGAAACCCATCGACATGATTCGCACGCCGCACGACTCGAGCGGCTCGAGCAGGCGCGTCTCGCCGCTCGGGTGCGGCAGCTCGTGGATGCCGAACATGATCGGGGCGCTTGGCCCGTAGATGTCGACGTCGGCGAGGCCCACCTTTCTCCCCATGGCCGAGAGCGCGACGGCGAGGTTCGCGGCCACCGTGGACTTGCCGACGCCGCCCTTGCCGCTGGCGACCGCGACGATCCTGGCGACCCCGTCGATGCGAGGCTGGCGGGAGGCCTGGGCGGGCTGGGCCTCAGGCATGGCCGGCTGCCTGGCCGCGCGCAGCGACTTCGGCCGCCACCATCGACGCGAGGTCGCGGAACGCGGCGGCCACGGGACTGGCCGGATCGGACGCGACGATGGGCGAGCCGGCGTCGCCGGACTCACGGATCGGGCGCGCCAGCGGAATGCCGCCGAGCAGCGGCAGCGCGAAGCGGTTCGCGACACGTGCCGCGCCGCCGTCGCCGAACAGGTGAGCCGTGCGGCCGCAGCCCGGGCAGACGTGGAAGCTCATGTTCTCGATCACACCGAGGACCGGCACCTCGGCCTGCTGGAACATCTTGACGCCCCTCTCGACGTCCGCGAGGGCGACGTCCTGGGGCGTGGTGACGATGATGCCGCCGGACAGCGCGACACTCTGCGTGACGGTCATCTGCACGTCGCCGGTACCGGGCGGCAGGTCCATCACGAGAATGTCGAGGTCTCCCCAGGCAACATCCTGTAAAAACTGGCGAAGAGCTTTGGTCAGCATCGGGCCGCGCCAGATCAGCGGCGCGCCCTCGGCAACGAAGAATCCCATCGAGACGAGGCGCACGCCATGGCGCTCGGCCGGGATGAAGCGGCCCTCGGAATCACTGCCGCCGGCCTCGCGGCGATCGATGCCGAACAGGATCGGAACGCTCGGTCCGTAGATGTCGGCGTCGAGCAGGCCGACGCGCAGTCCGCGCTGCGCCAGGGCCACGGCCAGGTTGGCCGCGACGGTGGACTTGCCGACGCCACCCTTGCCGCTGGCCACGGCGATCACGCTCGCGATGCCCGGAATCCCGGCAGGGCCGCGACCGAGGGCCTTGGCGACTTCCTTCGGCTTGTCGGCCCGCGGCTTCTCGACGATGACGTCGACGTGACCGAGCCCCGGCAGACCGGCCAGCGCCTTCTCGACGTCGGCCACGATCTGACGCACCACGTCCTGGTCATCGCTGAGGATGCTGAGACGTACTTCGCAATGGCCGGAGCCGAGGACGATGCTCTTGACGAGACCGAAGGAAACGATGTCCCTGCTGAAGCCCGGGTACTTTACCCCCTTCAGGCAATCCTTGATCTCAGCTTCGTTCATTTCGAGACGATCCCTCGTGATTTCGTGAGGTCGTCGTGGTTTTCAATGGGCGGGAAATCTGTAATGCTCGCCGGGACTCAGGGGACGTCGGTCACAGGCTGATGTCAAATGGTACGGGCGCTTAGCGCACGTCGGGGGGACGCGCCGGTAAGTTGGAGGGGAAATCTCTCAGTTTCTTGACGCACCCTCGGATTTGGGGCTAACGTCCGGCGCGGGCGTGTCGCCCGCTACCGCGACGAGTTCAGGGAAAAGGATAATGGCATCGCTACGTTACCTACGCTCCACGGCCATCGGCTTCTCTGTTGTCGCGCTTCTGGCCCCGACCCTCGCACATGCAGTGGTCATCAGCTGCCCCGGAGGAGAGGAATTTCCCTTCCTCACCGACGACGAGTTCCAGTGCCAGCGCGTCAGCTTCAATGCGACGCTGGACTACTTCAACAGCTTCATCTCGGCCCGCGAGGACTGCTTCCAGGAGATGCTCTCGGGCCAGGTCGCTCCGAACTCCCTGAACTGCCTCGCGGACGTAACCGGAGAGGGCCCGGGCACCACGGGCGATGAGGACATCGACCGGCGCCTGCGCGCAGCCGAAGCCCAGATGACCAGCGCCATCCTCGGCAAGTGCACGAACGTCGCGCTCGACCACCTCGGCTTCCCGGGCTTCTGTCACGACGCCACGCCGAACGACCCGTACAACGCCTTCGATCACCTGGAATGCCTGCTGGACCGCGCCAAGCGGATCGGCACCTTCATCATCGACACCGAGCATCCTCCGATCCCGCCGCACCTGAGCGGCGCGGAAGCCAGCTGTGCGGACCAGATCGCGCGGCTGTCGGCTTCGATGACGAGCAACGAGTTCGAAGCGCGCGGCCACTGCCTCGTGCTGCAGGCCAAGCGCGACATCGACCTTCCGCCCACGATCGACTGCCGTCGCGAGCGCGATCCGCAGGATCCGCAGACCGGCCGCACCGACACCGACGAAGCGATCGTCGCCGCGCACAACAACATCCTCCGCGGGATCGCCAACACCTGCCCGGGCATCGATCCAGAGGCGCTCGGCTTCCCGTGGCGCTGCGACTTCCCCGACAACGACTCGGTGTTCCCTCTGCACGAGCTCGTGCAGTGCATGTTCGATTTCCACCATCGCGACATCTTCCGTTTCCTCGACGTGATCTTCCCGTGCAGCACGCACTGCGGAAACGGCGTCCTCAACGTCGAAGAGCAGTGCGACGACGGCGACAACGACTGGATGAAGGGCGACTTCTGCCGCGAGGACTGCAGCAAGGTCGATTGCGGCGACACGGACGATGACGGCGACGTGGACATCGTCGACGCGCTCTACATCCTGCGCGCCGCGGTGAACCTCGAGAGCTGCACGCTGCTCGTCTGCGACCTGACGGGAGACTTGAAGGTCCGCGTCTCGGATGCGCTGCGCGCCCTCCAGCACTCGGTCGGCCTGCCGGTGGTGCTCAACTGCCCGGACGTCAGCGTCACCTGCGGCAACGGCTTCCTCGAGACCAAGGAGACCTGCGACGACGGTGATGCGCTCTTCTCGAAGGGCGACTTCTGCAACGCCGCCTGCCTGCTCGTGGGCTGCGGCGACACGGACGACAGCGGCGACGTCACCATCGTCGACGCGCAGTACATCCTGAACGCCAGCGTCGGGAACCTGCCGTGCGACAAATCCGTCTGCGACATGACGGGCAACGGCGTCATCAATTCGACCGACGCGCTGCGCGCCCTGCTGCATGCGGTGGGCCTGCCGATCGACTTTGATTGCCCGGCTCCGCCGCCGACTCCGCCGGCGCCGCCGATCGAATAGTGGTCGACGCTTCGCGCTGACGAAAGAACGAAACCGAAGGGGGCGCTTCCGAAAGGAAGCGCCCTTTTCGTTGCAGCAAGGAGAACGACATGGATCTCGGCCTTCGCGGCAAGTCCGCCCTGATCACCGGCGGAGCATCGGGGCTCGGCAAGGAAACCGCGGCGACTCTCGCCGCAGAAGGCGTGCGCGTGATGATCGCGGACGTCAACGAGGCAACGCTCGACGGCGCTTGCCGCGAGCTGGCGGACGCGGGCGCCGACATCGCATCGGTGCAGCTCGACGTGCGCAGCGTCGAGGCCTGCGAAACGGCCGTGGCCGCGACCATCGACCGGTTCGGGCAGCTCGACATCCTCGTCAATTCGGCGGGCATCGGCGGGCCGAGCGAGTTCTTCGCGAATACCGGCCCCGGCGACTGGAACGATCTCGTGGCGATCAACCTGCTCGGCGTCATCCACTGCTGCCACGCGGTGACGGCGCACATGATCGAGCGCCGCTCGGGCCGCATCATCTCGATCGCATCCGAAGCCGGCAAGGCGAACGAGAAGCGCATGGTCGTGTACGGCGCGACCAAAGGCGGCGTCATCTCGCTGACGCGCGGGCTCGCGGCCGAGCTCGGACGTTACGGCATCTGCGTCAACGCGGTCTGCCCCGGCGTCACGCATACGCCAATGACGGCCTACATCGACGCCGAGATGGAGAAACAGGCCGCGAAGTTTTATCCGCTGGGACGACTGGGCGATCCGCAGGACATCGCCCCGATGATCACGTTCCTCGCGTCCGAGCGCGCGTCCTGGATCACCGGACAAGCCATCAGTATCAGCGGCGGCTTCGGGCGAAGCTGACGCGCGGCGCTTTCCTCGGACGCAGGCACGAAGCTATAAGCCGCCCATGGCCTCCTCTTCCGACCTCGACCGCACGCTGCTCCGGATGCTGCTCGACGACCAGATCGAAAAGTTCCGCCAGAGCCTCGAGCGCGAGAGCCCGGGGCTCTCCGCGACCGAACGACAGCGTTACCTGCGCGCCGTCCGCCTGTTCTGCAGCCAGCTTCTGGGAGCGAAGCCGAAGACGCACGGCCGCAAGTCTCGCTCGCAGAGTGCTTAGGCAATCGGGGCAACATTTCCCAAGTACATACGCCGGCCGTCGAGAAGGGCCGAGATGCAAGGCAGGGCTGGCGACTACGCTCGCAGCCTTGCCAGCCACGACAGGAAGAAGGCGCTGACGGCCACGAGGACGATCGCGGCGCCTGCAGCCACGTCGAAGGCGAACGACAACCATAGCCCGACGAAAGCGCTCGTCGCCCCCAGCCCCATCGAGAGAGCGACCTGCCTTCGGAAATCCAGCGTCCACAGCGCTGCGGTCGCGGCGGGCACCACGAGCAGCGCTTCGACGAGCAGCACGCCGACGACGCGTACGCCGGCCACGACCGTCAGCGCCAGCATCACGATCAGCGTTGCGTCGAGCAGGTCGACGCGGCGGCCGTAGGCGCGCGCGACCTCGGCATCGAAGGCCACGAACAGCATTTCGCGGAAGGTCGTCGCGACGACGAATGCGAGAACCAGCGCCAGGCCCGACAGAACCGCGAGATCCGCCGGCGATACCGACAGCAGGCTTCCGAAGAGGTAGGCGAAGAGGTCCTGCTGGTAGCCATGGCGCATGCCCATCAGCAGCAGGCCGAGCGCCATCGAGCCGGACAGGAACACGCCGATCGCCGCGTCTTCCGACACGCGCCTGCCGCGCGCCACCTGGAACATGCCGAGCGCGACCAGCACCGAGAACACCGACGCCGCAATCGAAGGGCTGACTCCCAGCATCAGGCCGATCGCCACGCCGCCGATCGCCGCGTGCGAGATGCCGACGCCGATGAACGCGAGCCGGCGGAGGATGACGAAGAAACCGAGAAGCCCGCATAGCAGGCCCACGACCAGCGCGGCCACCAGCGCGCGCTCGGCGAATGCGTATTGCAGCATCAGTGGCTGCCGTGCGCGTGGCGGTCGTGGTGGGCGATCTCGCCGGCGAGGAAATCGAACTCGCACGAATAGGCTTCGCGCAGCGCGTGGCTGTGCACCACTTCCTCGGGGTTGCCGTGCACGTGCATGCGGCGGTTGATGCAGATGAGCTCGCTGGCCTGGCCGGCGAGAGCGAGCAGGTCGTGCGAGACGCATACGATCGTGATGCCGCGATCGCGCTGCAGCCGGCGAAGCAGGCCATAGAACTCGAGCTCGGCCGGAAGATCGAGGCCGACGGTAGGCTCGTCCAGCACGAGAAGCTTCGTCCCGGCGCAGAGCGCCTGCGCGAGCAGCGCACGCCGCACCTCTCCGCCCGAAAGCCGCCCGATCGGCCGCTCGGCGAGATGACCGATGCCGATCTCGTCCAGCTCGGCCTGCACGCGCCGCCAGTCGGCAGCCGTGGCCCAGCGCGTACGGCCGATGCAGCACACGCGGCCCATCATCACGATGTCGGCGACGGTCGCGGGAAAAGTGCGTGCGATGGTCTCGCGCTGCGGCACGTATCCGATCGCATGCGCGTCCGCGCCGTGCGACCCCGGCACGCGGCCGAGCACTTCGATGCGCCCCGAAGATATGGGCACCAGGCCGAGCAGCGCGCGAAGCAGCGTGGTCTTGCCCGCGCCGTTCGGACCGATCACGCCGAGGAACGCGCCCTCGCGCACGTGAAACGAAATGTTTTCGAGGACCGGACGCCCGTCGAGCTCGACACTGACCCGTTCGAAGACCGCGGCATCCATGGAAGGCTCCGCGCGAGGCGGAAGCTCGCGAATATGTTCGCTGCGCGCACGACAGGCAAGCCGGAGCTGCGGCTGGCCCGCTCGCGACTCGTCCGCTACAAGCGTCCCGGTGGGTCGCAAGAGCCGCGAAAAAACGTCGCGTCCCGCGGCGCCGGAGCCATCGCCCGTCGAAGGATCCACCGCATCCATCGCGGCGCAGACGCCTCGGAACAACGCCGGCGTGTTCGCCTCATGGCAGACCTGGTTGTGGCTCGCCGGGCTCATCGTCGTGACGACCATCACGTATTCCGGCGCTCTCGACACGCCGTTCCTGCTCGACGACCCGATCAACATCACCAAGAACGAGACGATCTCCCACCCTCTCGGCATCGCTGCGCTGCTGCGCGACCCGAGGGCCGTGGTCACGGCGTCGCTGCGCTGGAACTACCTCGCCGGCGGTTTCACGGAGCACGGCTACCACGTGCTCAACGTCGCAGCGCATGCGCTCACGGGGTGTCTCGTCTTCGTGCTGTCGCTCGCGACCTTGCGCCTCGGCGTGTTCGAAGACCGCTATCGCGCGGCGGCCGTCCCGCTTGCCGGAGTGGCTGCAGCAATCTTCCTGCTGCATCCGATGCAGACCGAGAGCGTCACCTACGTGATCCAGCGTGCGGAAATCTTCGTCAGCGCCGGGCTGCTGGGCGCGCTGCTTTCGCTGGTGGCGATGCGCGGCGGCATTTCGCTCGCGGGCATCGTCGGGCTCGTGGTCTCGTGCGTCATCGGCATGTACTCGAAGCCATCGTTCGCGGTGGTTCCGGCGCTGCTGCTCGCGTACGACGTCTGCTTTCTCTCGCGCGGCCGCATGGCCGGCGTGGTTTCCCGTTGGCCGGTCTACGCGATCTCCGCCGCCGCCATGGCGCTCACCTTCGCGATCACGAAGCTCGCCGGCAGCTTCGAAGGCCCCACCCAGGGATTCGACATCGAGGGCATCACTCCGTTCGGCTACCTGGCGGCGCAACCCGGCGTCGTCGTCCACTACCTGCGGACGGCGCTCTGGCCTGCGCATCTCTGCTTCGACTGCGGCTATCGCGGGCCGTGGCCCGTCGTCGCGACGTTTCTCGGCAGCTCGGTAGCAGTGCCCGCGCTGATCCTGGCGCTGGTTGCCGCGGGCTCCCTCGCGGCATGGAAGAAGCAGCCGCTGGTCACCTTTGCGGTGTTCGGCTCCGCGATCGTGCTTGCGCCTACGTCCACCGTCATTCCGCTCGCGGACTTCTACGTGGAGCACCGCATGTACCTGCCGATCGCGTTCCTCGCGATGGCGCTGGTGCCGGGCGCGTACGACGGCCTGCGCGCGCTCGCATCGCGCTTCGCGCTGCCGGCGACGGGCGCTCGCATCGCTGGTGCTGCGCTCGGCGTGCTCGCGTGCGCTTCGCTCGCGGTCGCGACGACGCGCCGCAACGACCTGCTCGGAAACCCCACGGCGCTGATGGAAGACGCCGTACGCCAGGCGCCGCAGAACGAGCGCCTGCAGTACAACCTCGCCAACGCGTACAAGCGCGAAGGCCGGCTCGACGACGCGATTCCGCACTACGAAGCGGCGATCCGCCTGCTGCCCAACGTGATCCGCTCCTACCAGAACCTCGGAACGCTGTACCTGTCGCAGAACAGGCTCGACGACGCGCTGCGGGTGTTCCTCGCGGGCGTCAAGGCGAAGCCGGACGTGGGCATGGCGCATCGCAATCTCGCGACCACGTATCTTCGGCTCGGCAGGAACGAAGAAGCGCTCGAGGCTGCGCGCGAGGCCGTGCGCGTCGAGCCCGCCCAGCCGAACGGCCTCAAGCTCGTAGGCGACGCGCTTCTGGCCCTGGGCCGCAGGGACGAAGCCGAGCGCACGTGGCGCGAAGGTCAGTCGCAGTTTCCGAACGACAGCAGCTTCAGCGAGCGTCTTTCGAGGCTGGGACCGGGCTGACCGGCGCGGGCGCCGGCCGCGTCTCGTCTCTCTCGACGGCGAGCGCGCGTGCAAAGGCGTGCGCGTTGAAGAGCATCAGCGTCCGATACGTGCTGCGGTCGATGCTCCACGCATCGCCGAACGGATCGACGGTGACGAGCGGCACGTCGAGCTCGTCCGCGATCACCTTCGCCTGCCGCGTCTCCATCTGCGGCTCGACCAGCACTGCGCGCACCCCGGCAGCGCGGCCGGCCTGCACCGCCTGGATCATCGTGCGCAGCGACGGCTCGCGGCCCTCGCTCTCGCCGATGTTCGCAACCGCGTGCAGCCCGAATCGCTTCGCGAAATGCTCCCACGCAGGGTGCCACGCCAGATAGCCGTAAGTGGCGGCGCCGGTCAGCTCGGCGCGCACGTCTTCCTCGAGATCGGCGAGGTCTTCGGCCGCCGCGCGCGCCGAGTATCCATATCGCGGCGCGCCGGCCGGATCGGCCTCGGCAAGCGCGCGCTGGATCGGAGCGACGGCGTGCTCGCGCATCCACGAAGGATCGAGCCACACGTGGGGATCGCGACCTTCGTCGTCGCCGGCCGCACCATCGTCGAGACGCACGACGGTGACGTGAGCCGGCGGCACGAGCCGGTCGCCGAGCCAGCGATCGATCGAGGATCCGAGCATCACGATGATGTCCGCATCGGCCACGGCCGCGGCGTCGGACGGCCGGGGCTCGAAGGTGTGCGCGTCGGCGCCGGGCGGAAGGATCGCATGCACGACGACCCGGTCGCCGCCGATCTGCGCCGCCAGCATTGCGAGCGGCGGAATGGACGTGACGACGCGAAGCGGAACGTTCGCAGCCTGCGCCGGCCCGCGCAGCGACATGGCAAGCGCAAGGAGCGCGAGCGCGGCAATGCGCCGGACGGGCATGCGGCGAAGCTATCCTTTCGTCAGCACGAGGTCGACGACCGCGCGGATCTGCTCCGCGTCGATGTACGTGTCTGCGCTGGCCGCAGCGTCGCCGGTCTTCGCAGTCACGTGATAGTCCAGCCCGGGCCTGAGGCGGCAGAAGCTGAACCTGCCGTCTTCGCGGGAGAATCGCCGGCGGCCTCGCTCGCCGTCGGCCTTGAGGATCACGCGCGCGCCGCCGACGGGCTCGCCGTCCTGCGAGACCACGCCGCGGATGCATCCGAGCGCGGTCGAATGGATTGCGGCGGCCGCATCGAGGTCGAAGCCGCCCTTGGTGCCGGCAAATGCATGATTGCCGGCGTCGTCGACGAGAGCGCCGGCATCGGTGATGCGCACGAAGCGCACGAACTCGAGGCCCACGTCCGCAAGGTCGAAACGGTCGCCACCGGATTCCGGATCGAGAGGATCGAGGCCGTTCGTGCTGTTTGCGAGCACAGGCACGCGGCCCGCGAGGCCTTCGCCCGTATCGGCATCATAGGGAAACTGCTTCCACTCGCGGCCGTCGCTGCTCACTTCGACGAAAGCGAGCTCGTCGAACAGGAAATCCCCCGAGTAGAAAGGATTCTCGAAGATCACGAGATCGTCGCCGGGTCCGTCGACGACGCCGTTGTCGTCGAACGACACAACGATGCGCCCGCCGTTGCCGAGCGAGACGACGTCTGTCGATCCCTGGTCCATGCCCAGCCCTTCGGGCGGACCGAGCACGATGCCGGGAAGTCCGTCGGCGCCGAAGCCGGCGGAAGTCCCCGGCTCGAACGCGCGCACGCGATCGAGCCAGGGATCTTCCGCCGCCATCGCGGCCCGCGCAGTTGCCGAAGCAAGGCACGCAAGCACGAGGGCAACGCGCTTCATCGATGCTCGATGCTTCATGGTCTCCGGCGGCAGGCTCCCCGACGATCCGCGTTACGGGGCCGGCTCACAGACGAGCTTGATTGTGTCTGTGTCCTTGCGTGAGTGCTCGCCGTTCATGACGGCTCGCAGCCGCAACACGCCGCGCCCGCGCCGCGGCTCACCCGAGGAGGTCATCCCGAGCGCGACCTTCATCCCGTCGCTGAAGAAGCAGGCGCCGTCCGCCGCCGGCACAGCGGCGGAAACAGCGTTCACGAGCGCCTGCATCTCGTCGCTCTCCGGACTGACGGCAAGGAGCTGGACAGCAGCCACTCCGGTTGGAGCGCATTCGCCATTCAGCCGGTAGTCCTGCACGTTGAGGCAGACTCCGATCGGGAAGGTGCACGTACCGTCCGCCTGCCCGTCCGCGTCACAAGCGTCTCCATCCGTGCAGATTGCAGTGTGTGACGGCTTTCCACTGGCCGTTGGCGCGAGCTGCAGACCGTAGATCTCCATCGCGCAGTCCGTCGAGGGATTGCCCCCTCCTTCCACGAGGCGATCAACGTTGACGAGGCGGTGAATGCTTTTGTCGTCATCGGCTCCGGTAAACGTGGAAGCGAGGAAATCGATGCGGCCGGTAAAATCGTTCACGTTGAGGCCGCCTCCGAAGGCATCCGACGCTCCCCCGCCGTTGATACCGGTGACCATCGGCCGCACCATGCCATCGAAGTCGTCGATCACCGCGAGTGTCGGCGACCCGGTCATCATGGGTTCGCCTTCATAGTTGATGTCGACGTCGATCGAGCCGTGATCGTAAGACGGGCCGTGGAGCGTGCTTTCGTACGCGCCTCCATCCGAATACGAATAAATCACGCTCTCGAAGCTGGGACTGACCGCTTGGCTGATCAGCACGTGACTCCCGTTCACCGTAATGCCGCCCGTGTAGTCGAACCCTGACGCAAAGGTGGTCGCTGACGGTGGGTCATCGGCAAGGTCGATCCGTATGACTCTTCCGTTTCCTCCTCCGGTGGCGTCGGAAACGAGCAGGTCCCCATCGAGGAGATCGATCGAGAAGGCCGCCGGGATGCTGCCGCTCGGCAGCACCTCGTGACCGGCGACGGGGAGGTTCGTCGAATCACCAGGGATTGCGAACACGGTATCGCCGGTGGTTGCGCCGGAGAACTCGAGCCCGCTGTCAGTGACGTACAGGACGTCGGCGTTCGGGTCATAGACACAATCACCGATGGAGTTGAGGCCGGTCGCGACCGTGCGGACCGTACCGCCGCCGCTGACGAACAGGATGCTGCGGGTTCCACCTGCCGGCGGATACGCAAGGGCCGGCCCGACGCCGACGAAAGCCCCGCCCTGGGTCTGAGCAATGCAGCCTTCCGTCAGCTGGCCGAGCACCTGTCGCGAGTATTGGTAGTTGTACTGGGTCAGGACTGCGTACGCAGGCCCGTGAATGAGAAGCGTGACGATCGTCGCAACTATGGACGTCGCGACAATTGGCGGCGCGACGTTCGTCGCGACAATTGGCGGCGCGACATTCGTCGCGACAATTGGCGGCGCGACATTCGTCGCGACAATTGGCGGCGCGACATTCGTCGCGACAATTGGCGGCGCGACATTCGTCGCGACAATTGGCGGCGCGACATTCGTCGCGACAATTGGCGGCGCGACATTCGTCGCGCCTTTGGCGGCTCGTTTCATTGGTTCGTTCTCCTTCCGGCCCTCGCCGGGATTTGTGGGGAAGAACCTGGCGCCGGAAAAAAAGAAGAGATTCGGGACGAGAGATCGCGCACGGCGGCTCGTCCCGGTCGCTCCTTCCCCGTCGGAAGGTTCAACCAGTGCAAGCCGCGTCGATATCCTGACTTTGGGATCGTCCGGTCTGCCGCGCCTTCCCAGACGCTTGCTCGCGTCCAGTGGCCTCGTGCGACGACCGTCCCCCTTCACAGTTGCGGGGCAGTCGAGGAGTTTCACCTCGTTCCCGACGGAGACGCGAAATTGCTTCTCTGTCGGCTTGCGGGCCGGACCGTAGGAGTCTGCCGGCTCGTTGTCAATCTTCGCGAGTCTTACGAACGCTTACGGAGTCGCGGCACGGCGCGAAGCCGAGCCGCACGGCGTTCCCGTCGTTTTCGATGTTGCGTTGTCGGGTCCGGAAGATATACGACCGGTTTTGCGACAATCCGACAGATAATCCCATGCGACGGCCGCCTCTGCCGCCGCGAACGCAAAGAGGACAGACGATGGACGGTGGAAAGCTCGTTGCACGGGCACTCAAAAAGGCTGGCGTAGACTGCATCTTCACGCTCTCCGGCGGTCACGTCATGGCCATCTACGACGGCTGCCTGAACGAAGGCATCCGCGTCGTCGACGTGCGCCACGAGCAGGCGGCCGTGCACGCAGCCGACGCCTACGCGCGGCTGCATCCGGGGCGCGTCGGCGTTGCGGTTCTCACGGCAGGCCCCGGCGCAACGGACGGCGTCACGGGCATCGCCAATGCGTGGCGCGCAAACTCGCCGATCCTCGTGATCGGCGGCCAGGGTCCTCTCGCCAATCTGCGGCGCGGATCGCTGCAGGAGATGGACCACATCTCCGTGATGCGCCCGATCTCCAAATGGGCCAATGCGTGCTACGCGGCCGACCGTCTCGGCGAGTTCGTCGAGGAAGCGATCCGCTTCGCGCTGGCCGGCAATCCGGGCCCTTCGTATCTCGAGGTTCCGATCGACGTGCTCGGCGGCGCCGTCGACATGGAGAAGGCGTACTGCCCCGCTCCCCTCGCGCCGCCGCGAGTGCGTCCCGACGAGCAGCTGGTGCGCGATGCCGTCGCGCTGCTGCGCAACGCGAAGACGCCGATGGTCATGTCGGGCACCGGCGTCAAATGGTCGAACGGCGCCGCGGCTCTGAACCGTTTCCTCGCCGCCACGAAAATGCCCTGCTACTGCAACGGCATGGGACGCGGCACCGTCCCGCACGACTCGCCGTACTTCTTCAACCGCACCCGCCGCGACTACATGGAAGCGACCGACTGCGTGCTGCTTGCGGGATCCCTGCTCGATTTCCGGATGCGCTTCGGCAAATCCATTCCCACCAGCGCGAAGATCATCCAGATGGACCTCGACGCCACGCTGATCGGCCAGAATCGCCGCGCGGATGTCGGCATGGTCGGCGACATCGGCCTGATCTTCGACAGCATGCTCGAGGTGATGGCGAAGGACGGCATCAAGCTCGACTTCCATCACCTGGTCGAAGAGTGGCGCGCGAAGGAGAACGCGGAGGAAGAAGCCCTGGCGTCGAACCTCACGTCGAGCGAGGTGCCGATCGATCCGATGCGGCTCTGCAAGGAGATTGCGGACTTCGTCACCGACGACATGATTCTCGTGGGCGACGGTGGCGACATCGTCGCGAAGGCTGCCAAGGTGGTGCCGGTTCCGAAGAACGGCCTGTGGATGGACCCGGGTCCGCTCGGGACCCTGGGCGTCGGCATGCCGTTCGCGATCGCGGCGCAGCTCGCGAATCCCGGCAAGCGCGTGCTGATCATCTACGGCGACGGCAGCTTCGGCCTCAACGGCTTCGAGTACGACACCGCGATCCGCCACAACCTGCCGATCGTCGGCATCGTCGGCAACGACGCCGCATGGGGCCAGATGATGCGCCCGCAGGTGATGATGTACGGCCGCGAGCGCCTCGTCGCGACCGAGCTCGCGCCGACGCGTTACGACAAGGTGGTCGAAGCGCTCGGCGGACACGGCGAGCTCGTCACCGAGCCCGACCAGATCCGCCCTGCCCTCGAGCGCGCCTACGCCAGCGGCAAGGCCGCCTGCGTGAACGTGATGATCCGCAAGGACTTCGACTTCATGGGCGGGATCTACATCTGAGCCGACAAGGCAGTCGACGCCTCGAGCGGGGTGCGCATTCGCTCAGCTTCCGTGATTGCGGATCGCTGGCACGAATTCCCAGGTGAAACGATTTGCCGCATCGTCGAGCGCCTGGTCCACGAGGTACTCGGGCGTGGGAACCATTCCGAGCTCGACTCTGGACGCGGTCGTGCTGCGCACGTCGAAGCTCTCCAGGAACTTTGCACCTTCCGCGTCGAACACCCGCACGGAGAATGCCGCGTCCATTTTGCTCTCCGTCCTGTAGTCGCGCCCTGTGATCTGCGTGAGCTCGAAAGTCGCGAGATCGACGTCGAGGGTAAGCACAGGCGTCGGGTGGTCGTCGGGGGGAGCGCATTGATGAAGTGTCTTCGAAAGCGCTTCGTTCAACATCTCCGCCGGCGGACGCTGCGTGACGATGCCCGCCGAAATGCGTCCGCCGAGCTGATTGATGGGTTGCGACTTCTGCACTCCGATCTCGGTCGGGGCCGGGGCGCGACGGCGATCGGTGACGGCGCGGATCCTGGCCCGGACCGGCACGACACAGGTCGACGGATGCAGGTTGTGTCCCGGGTCGATGACGAGAGGGCCTGTGCTGCAACCGCACGCGAAAGACACGAGAAGCGCTGCCACAGCTGACGCCGAGGACCGGCGGATGGCGATGTGTTTCACTTTCGGTTCCCCAGGCGCCCGAATCTCGTCGATGCGGGCCGGGCGAACCATGTCATGCCGTCGCGCCTGCGTCACCCGCCCGGCGCAGTCGTCTTCGCGTGATCCCAGCTCGAGGTCTTTTCGGGATGGAAGACGAGCGCGACGCGCTTGCGGATGTAGTAGCGCAGCGCCGTGCCGGCCGTGTCCTCGTCGAGTCCCTGGTACTTCTTCGCTGACGCGACGGCGATCCGGTAGCAGAGCTCCTGGTCGTCGACGATCTCGAAGCGGCCGCGGATGAAGACGCCGCGCAGCTTGTCGTACTCGGTACCGTCCTCCACGAGGATCGAGCCGCGCGCATCGCGCTGGATGTTCTTGACCTTCTGCGAGGTCTTGTAGGTATGCATGTGCACGAGGCCGTCGAGCATGCTGTACCACATGGGAACCAGATGCGGGTATCCGTCGTGGTTCATCGTGCCCATCACGACGGTCTTGCTCGACTCGAGGAAGTCGCGGATTTCGTCGCTGGAAAGGCGGATCTTGTCGCGGACGTTCGGCATCGCTTACTCGTCTCCCGGATCGGCAGCTTCCTTGTCGTAGTCGTGGTCGCTCTTGTCGAGCGGTGACGGTTCGTCCTCTTCGGGCTCCACGTCGGACGGCTCGTCTTCCTCGGGCTGGAACGCGTCGTCCGGGTCGTGTGCGGCCGCTGGCGATCCCGCTTCGTGCTTCGCCTCGCCGCCGCCAGCCGCTGGTGCGGGCGGCATTCTCAGTGGATCCGCCGGCGCGGCTGCAGGCTGCTTCGGTGCGTGCTCCTCGCGGAACGGATCCAGCTTGTCCTCGTCGTCTTCCACTTTCGGCACGACGACTTTCTCGCCCGGCTTGGGGCCCACCCATTTCCGGTCGAGCACGGGATCGGGAAGCGAAAGCTCGTGGTCGCTGCCGTCATCGGGTTTGACGCCGAACTCGTCGCGCGGCTTCGCCTCCGGAGGCCGCTTTACGGCCGGCTCCTCGACGGCATCGTCGGACTCGTCATCGCCATCGGTATCGGCAACCGCCGATACGGCGACGGCCGTGATCGAAGCCGCAACCAGCAGCGCAAAAAAGCGCGCGCCCGCGCTTCGCTCCGACCTGCGCCACATGTTGCGCCCCGCAGCCATCAGCGGCGGTCTGCCGGCGTCTGGTCGCGCTGGCGTTTCTCGACGATCGAAAGGAACAGGCTGCGCGGCAGGAAGCGCGCCGCGAACATCGACAGGCGGTTCTCGAATCCCGGGATGACCATGGTGCGGCGGCCGAGACCCGCCAGCGTTTCCGAGACCACGTCCTCGACGCTCGACCATTTGGTGGACATCTCGCCGGCCACTTCCTGGAATCCGGTCTTGGTATCGCCGGGCGCACACACGAGGATGTCCACGCCGGTCCCGCGCATTTCCATCGCGAGCGCTTCGCCCCAGTTCTGGAGCAGCGCCTTGGTGCCGCTGTAGACGGCGTAATACGGCAGTGGCACGAGTCCGCCCATGGAGGAGACGATGATGACGCCGCCGCGGCCGCGTTTCTTCATCGCAGGCAGAAGCCGCGCCGTCAGCTCCACGTGCATCTCGCAGTGAAGCCGGATCAGGGACGCGTGCGACTCCGGCGCCTGGCCGTCGAAACGCCCGATCCAGCCGGTGCCAGCGTTCGCGATGAGCAGCCCGATCTCGAGGTCGGAAACTTTGTCGGCCAGACGCGCCGCGGCGCCGGGCTCGGCCAGGTCCATCTCGATCACGCTGCACGACACGTGGTGCGCGCTCTCGAGCTCGCGAGCCAGGTCTTCGAGCGCCGCGCGCCTGCGCGCGACCACGGCAATGTTGAGACCCGCAGCGCCGAGCCGGCGTGCGAACTCCCTGCCGATCCCCGAGGATGCCCCGGTAACGAGCACCCACGGGCCGTATTTCTGGCGCAGGTCGCCGCTCACGCGACGAAGATGGAGTTGGTGCTCCAGTCCGGTTTCATCATGCCGTTCTCCATGTTCACCGCGGGCAGGTAGTTGCGCAGGATGCGCACCCTTCCCAGCAGGCGGATCGTCGAGATGTCCTCGATCGAATCCTTGCCGTGATTTTTCTGCAACGACGGCACGATCTTCTGCTGGAAACTCTCGACCACGTTCGAATCGGAGGTTCCCTCCACCACCATCACCAGCGCCACGCGGCCGTCGATCTCGGCGATGTGCGACTCGCGGATCAGCTCCGTGAAGACCGTGACGACGTTCGGCTCGTTGCGGATCTCGTCCTGGATCTGGCTGACCGTGACACCCACCTTGAAGCGGATGATGTAGAGATGGCTGCACGGGAAATAGCCCGTGCCGTCTGCCGACATGTCGACCTCGGCGAAGTAACGCAGCAGGCCTTCGCGCTCGAGCCTCGCCCTCTTGCGGCTCACGGTCCGGATCGGGATGTCGTAAAGCTCCCCCAGACGGTTGTCCGACAGGCGGGGATTCCGGGTAAGGGCCTTCGCGATCTTGAGCTCCTGCTCGTCGAGCTTTCTCATGGTTCACCTTTTGGCCACGTGGCCCGCTGAAACGTAGAATTTAGGCCAGATTGTGCGAAGGTGCAACTTATTTCAGGCCGAACGCGAGGAAACGTTGACATCTTTAGGCTCGTTGAGTAAGCAAGCCGACCGCCGTGTGGAAGCGGACATCCATTGAGCACGTCATGGCGTCTTCGATAGTCGCGTGACGGGCCTTCGAGACCGGTGGTGGTGTGGAACGGCGGAACCCTGGAACGAAGGACGACGACCATGCGAGAACCGACCGGCAGAGAGAAGGGCCTTACCGCCTCCCTCATCGAACGCGACGCCTGCGGCGTCGGGTTCGCGGCCAACATCCGTGGCGAAGCCAGCCACGCGATCGTCGAAACGGGTCTCGAAGTGCTCAAGCGCCTCGAGCACCGCGGTGCCTGCGGTTGTGATTCGGAAACCGGCGACGGTGCCGGCGTTCTCCTCCAGGTTCCCGACAAGCTTCTGCGCACGCGCGCAGGCGAACAGAACATCGAGCTTCCCGCTGCCGGACGCTACGGCGTCGCGATGGTCTTCCTGCCGCCTCCCGCAAAGGAGCGCGAGTGGGCGATGGGCGCGATCGAAGCCGCGTGCAGGAAGAGCGGCCTTCGCGTGCTCGGCTGGCGCGACGTTCCGGTGCGGATCTCCGATCCCGAAACCGGCGTGCGCTTCGTCGGCAGCGTCGCCGACAGCAAGCGCCCCCACATCGCGCAGATGTTCGTCGCGCCCGAGCGCGAGATGGGCGATGAGGAGCTCGAGCGCCACCTCTACGTCGCGCGTCGCATCGCCGAGCACCAGCTGGCGGCCGAGGGCGGCGAGATCGCGTACCACAGCTACTTCTGCAGCTTCTCGTCACGCACCATCGTGTACAAGGGAATGCTCGTGTCGTCGCAGCTGGACGGGTTCTTCCCGGACCTGCAGGACCCGCTGTGCGAGAGCGCGCTCGCGCTGATCCACTCGCGCTTCAGCACCAACACGCTGCCTACCTGGCGCCTCGCGCATCCGTTCCGCTTCATGGCGCACAACGGCGAGATCAACACCCTGCGCGGCAACTGCAACTGGATGACGGCGCGAGAGAAGCAGTTCGAGTCGCCGGTGTACGGCGAGGAGATGGCGCACCTGCTGCCGGTCATTGCACCGGGCCAGAGCGACTCGGCGTCGTTCGACAACGCGCTCGAGCTGCTGACGCGCACGGGCCGCTCCCTGCCCCACGCGATCACGATGATGATCCCGGAGGCCTGGGAAAAGCACGAATCCATGCCCCGCGAGCGCAAGGCCTTCTACCAGTACCACGCCTCGCTGATGGAGCCGTGGGACGGCCCCGCTTCGATCGCGTTCTCCGACGGCCGCCGCATCGGCGCCGTGCTGGACCGCAACGGCCTGCGCCCGTCGCGTTACCTCGTGACGAAGTGCGGCCTCGTCGTGATGGCCTCCGAGACCGGCGTGGTCGACGTCGCGCCGGAAGACATCCTCGTCAAGGACCGTCTGACTCCGGGACGCATCTTCTGCGTGGACCTCGACGAGAAGCGCATTGTCACTGACGACGAGCTGAAGCTGAAGATGTCGGCACGCCATCCGTATGGCGTGTGGCTGCGCGAGCAGGGCGTGGACCTGGACGACCTGCCCACGGCCGAGAGCGTGGACTGGCACGTCGAGGGCGCCGAGCTCGAGCGCCTGCAGAACCTGTTCGGCTACTCGATCGAAGACCTGCACATCCTGCTGTCACCCGTCGCGCTGAACGGACAGGAGCCCGTGGGCTCGATGGGAACCGACACGCCGCTTGCGTGCCTGTCGGACCAGCCGCAGCTCGTCTTCAACTACTTCAAGCAGCTGTTCGCGCAGGTGACGAACCCGCCGATCGACCCGATCCGCGAGGAGCTCGTGATGTCGCTCGGCACGGCCGTCGGCCGCCAGAACAACATCTTCGAGGAGACGCCCGAGCACTGCCGTCAGCTTCACGTTCCGCACCCGATCCTGACGAACGAGGATCTCGCGAAGATCCGCGAGGTCAACGCCAAGGGCATCCGCAGCCGCACGATCTCGATCCTGTTCCCCGCCGGCAGCGGCAAGCAGGGCCTCGTCGCGGCGCTCGACCGCATCTGCGAGGAAGCATCGCGCGCCGTCAGCGAAGGCTGCGAGATCCTGATCCTGTCGGACCGCGGCGTGACGAAGACACTCGACCCGGTGCCGTCGCTGCTCGCCGTGGGCGCCGTGCATCACCACCTGATCCGCACGGGCCAGCGCATGCTGACCGGCATCGTTCTCGAGTCCGCGGAGCCGCGCGAGGTCATGCACTTTGCGCTCCTGACCGGTTACGGCTGCAGCGCGATCAACCCGTACCTGGCGATCGACACGCTCGTCGACATGTCCGAAGCCGGTAACCTGCACGGCCTGAAGGAGCCCGAGGCCGTCGAGCACTTCCGCAAGGCGATCGGCAAGGGCCTGCTCAAGACGATGTCCAAGATGGGCATCTCGACGCTCGCGAGCTATCGAGGCGCGCAGATCTTCGAGGCTATCGGTCTTTCCGAGGAAGTGATCGACCGCTGCTTCACGTGGACGCCGTCGCGCATCAGGGGCGTGGGCTTCGACGTGCTCGCGAAGGAAATCGACATGCGCCACGCGCGCGCGTGGCGGACCGAAGTGGGCGATGACGCCGGCCTCGTGCCCGGCGGCCAGTACCAGTGGCGCCGGCGCGGCGAGTTCCACCTGTTCAACCCGGAGACGATTGCGCGCCTGCAGCACGCGGTGCGCTCGGCCGACTACAAGGCGTTCCGGAGCTACAGCAAGCTCGTCAACGAGCAGGACAGGCACCTGTGTACGTTGAGGAGCCTGCTCGAGTTCGTGCCCGCCGCCGAGCCGCTGTCCATCGACGAAGTCGAGCCGGCGTCCGAGATCGTCAAGCGCTTCAAGACCGGCGCGATGAGCTTCGGCTCGATCTCCCGCGAGGCGCACACCACGCTCGCGATCGCGATGAACCGCATCGGCGGCAAGTCGAACACCGGCGAAGGCGGCGAAGAGCCGTGGCGCTACGAGCCGATGCCGAACGGCGATTCGGCGCGCAGCGCGATCAAGCAGGTTGCATCCGGACGCTTCGGCGTGACGGCGGCGTACCTCAGCAACGCCAGCGAGCTGCAGATCAAGATGGCGCAGGGCGCGAAGCCCGGCGAGGGCGGACAGCTTCCGGGCCACAAGGTGGACGAGACCATCGCGAAGACGCGCTACTCGACACCCGGCGTGGGACTGATCTCGCCGCCGCCGCACCACGACATCTATTCGATCGAGGATCTCGCGCAGCTGATCCACGACCTCAAGAACGCGAACCCCGCGGCGCGCGTCAGTGTGAAGCTGGTTGCCGAAGTGGGCGTCGGAACCATCGCAGCAGGCGTCGCGAAGGCGAAGGCCGACGTCGTGCTGATCAGCGGGCACGATGGCGGCACCGGCGCCTCGCCGCTCAGCTCGATCAAGCACGCGGGCATTCCGTGGGAGCTCGGCCTGGCCGAGACGCAGCAGGTGCTGGTCGAGAACGGCCTGCGCAGCCGCATCCGCGTGGAGACCGACGGCCAGCTCAAGACCGGGCGTGACGTCGCCATCGCAGCGCTGCTCGGCGCCGACGAGTTCGGTTTCGCGACCGCGGCGCTCGTGGCCGAAGGCTGCATCATGATGCGCAAGTGCCACCTGAACACCTGTCCGGTCGGCATTGCCACGCAGGACCCGGAGCTGCGCAAGCGCTTCACGGGCCAGCCCGAGCACGTCATCAGCTTCATGACCTTCGTGGCCGAGGAGCTTCGCGAGATCATGGCGATGCTCGGCGTGCGCACGGTGCAGGAGATGACGGGACACGTGGAGAAGCTGCGCGTGCGCAGCGACATCACGCACTGGAAGGCCAGCGGCATCGACTTCTCGCCGATCCTGCACCGGCCGGAAGTCGGCCCGGAGATCGGCATCAGCGGCTACGAGGCCCAGGATCACGGCCTCGAGAAGGCTCTCGACAACGAGCTGATCCGGCTCGCCGAGGCGGCCATCGAGCACAAGAAGCCGGTGAGCCTCGAGCTGCCGATCCGCAACACGAACCGGACGGTCTGCACCACGCTGTCGCACGAGATCACCAAGCGTCACGGCGAGGACGGCCTGCCGCCGTACACGCTGAAGATCGCGTTCACGGGATCCGCGGGCCAGAGCTTCGCGGCGTTCCTCGCGCGCGGCGTGTCGCTGTCGATCAAGGGCGACGCCAACGACTATTTCTGCAAGGGCATGTCGGGCGGACAGGTGGTGATCCAGCCGCCGGACGGCACGGTGTTCGCGGCCGAGGACAACATCGTGATCGGCAACGTCGCGCTTTACGGCGCGACGGGTGGCGAGGTATTCATCCGCGGGCGGGCCGGCGAGCGATTCTGCGTGCGCAACAGCGGCGCCACGGCCGTCGTCGAAGGCGTGGGCGACCATGGTTGCGAGTACATGACGCGCGGGATCGTGGTGGTGCTGGGCGCGACCGGCCGCAACTTCGCGGCCGGCATGAGCGGCGGCATCGCGTACGTTCTCGACGAGGACGGCAGCTTCCGCTCGCACTGCAACCGTGGGATGGTCGAGCTGACGACGCTCGAGACCGAGGAAGACCGGCGCCGCGTGCACCAGCTCCTCGTGCGGCATCACCAGTACACGGGCAGCGAAGTGGCCCACCGACTGCTCGACGAATGGGACGACGTGCGCGGCTCCTTCGTCAGGGTGATGCCCACCGAGTACCGCAAGGTGCTCGAGTCGATGCATCTCGACGCGGAGGCGCAGAAGCTCGCGGCAGTCTGAAACACGCGCGACACGCCGAGATCAAAGTGGCCACGAAGCGGCCAGGCAGCACCGTCCGTGCTGCCTGGCCACGTCCACGAACTACGAATGGCAGGCTGGGTTTTTATGGGAAAGATCACTGGCTTCATGGAGTATCCGCGCGAGATGCCGCAGCGGCGTCCCGTCGAGGAGCGGCTCCGCGACTGGAAGGAGTTCGAGGGCAAGCCGTCCGAGGACGTCCTGAAAAGCCAGGGTGCGCGCTGCATGGATTGCGGCATTCCGTTCTGTCACAACGGTTGTCCGCTCGGCAACGTGATTCCCGACTGGAACGACCTCGTCTGGCGCGGCAAGTGGAAGGAGGCCATCCAGGCCCTTCACGCCACCAACAACTTCCCCGAGTTCACGGGCCGCATCTGCCCGGCGCCTTGCGAAGAAGCCTGCGTGCTCGGCATCAACGACGACCCGGTCGCGATCAAGCTGATCGAGAAGAACGTGATCGATCACGCGTGGAAGGCCGGTTACGTGCGGCCTCAGCCCGCGCTCGTCGAGAGTGGCAGGAAGGTGGCGGTGATCGGCTCCGGTCCGGCCGGGCTCGCGTGCTCGCAGCAGCTGGCGCGCGCGGGACACGCAGTGACCTTGTTCGAGCGCGAAGACCGGATCGGCGGACTGCTGCGCTACGGCATTCCCGACTTCAAGATGGAGAAGCATCTGATCGACCGGCGCATGGAGCAGATGTCGGCCGAAGGCGTGACGTTCCGTACGGGCGTGGTCGTCGGCCGTGACATCACCGCCGAGCAGCTCCGCTCCGAGTTCGATGCCGTCGTCCTGTCCGTCGGCGCGACGCAGCCTCGCGACCTGCCCGTGCCCGGCCGCGACCTGGACGGCGTGCACTACGCGATGCACTTCCTGCCGCAGCAGAACAAGCGCGGCGCCGGTGACCCGGACACCAAGGCCGGCACGCTCTATGCCACCGGCAAGCACGTGGTCGTGATCGGCGGCGGCGACACCGGGTCCGACTGCATCGGCACGTCCAATCGCCAGGGCGCCGCCAGCATCACGCAGATCGAAATCCTGCCGAAGCCGCCGCTCGCGCGTACGCAGGACATGCCGTGGCCGTACTGGCCGATGATCTACCGCACCTCGAGCTCGCAGGAAGAAGGCGCCAAGCGCGACTTCGCGATCAACACGCGCCGCTTCATCGGCGAGAACGGCAAGCTGAAGGCCATCGAGTGCGTGCGCGTCGAGTGGTTCAAGGACACCGACGGCCGCACGAAGATGCGCGACGTGCCGGGCTCGGAGTTCGAGATCCAGGCGGATCTCGTGCTGCTCGCGATGGGTTTCCTCGGGCCGGAGCGCGCACCGCTTCTCGAAGGCCTCGGCGTGGAGCTCGACGAGCGCAGCAACGTCAAGGTGACCAACTGGGAGACCTCCGTCGGCGGCGTGTTCTCGTGCGGCGACGCGCGCCGCGGCCAGTCGCTGGTGGTTTGGGCCATCTGGGAAGGCCGCGAATGCGCGCGAGCGGTCGACGAATACCTGTCGGGCGTGAGCAAGCTTCCCTCGATGCCGCAGCTGCTCTGAGCAGGTGACCGAGGCGCAACCTCCAGGCCGAAGCGCCGCTCCCGGCACGGCAGTGCCGCTGGATGCGGAGCGCTTCGCGGCGTTTTATGCGCGCGCGGGCGTGCGTGTGGCACGCAGCGAGAGCGCGTGGTGGTACGAAGCCGCGCCGCGCTTCCTTCTCGCGCTGCCGAGCCACCGGCCGGTTGCGCTGCAACCCGGAGAAGCAGCGGACCTCATCCGTCGCGAGAAGCTGGCGGGCCTTCGCTACATCGCGACCGAGAGCGAAGGCGGCCGTCCGAGCTTCCATCTCGTCTGCGACACGCGCGACTACGGTCTCGATAAGCTGTCCGCCAATGCGCGCAGCAAGATCCGCCGCGGGCTCTCGCGCAACGAGCTCAGGCGCATCACCGGCAAGGAGCTCGCGTCGATTGCCGGGAAAGCCTTCGTCGAAACGATGGAGCGGCAGAACCGCGCATCGACGGCAGCCGTCGACGCGTGGCATCGCATGCTGGCCGCCGCGGACAGCGAGCCTGCGATCGAGATCTGGAGCGCGTGGCACGAAGGCGAGTTCGCGTGCTACCTGATCGCCGTGCTGATCGACGACGTCTGCGAGTTCTTCCAGGCGCGCTCGGCGAGCCACCTGCTCAAGCACTACCCGAACAACGCGCTGATCTACTGGCTCACCGAGGAAATGCTGGTGCGCCGCGGACTGCGCGAGGTGACCTTCGGCATCGAGTCGCCGGAGCCGGTCGAAGAACTGGATACGTTCAAGCTGCAGATGGGCTTTCGCAAGAAGCCGGTGCGGCAGAAAGTGATCTTCCATGGCGCGCTCGCGGCGGCATTCGCAGTTGCGCCGGTGCGCCGGCTGCTGGTGTGGGCGGGAAGCAGGCCGACGGCCGACGTGCGGCTGCGCAAAGCGGCCGGCATCCTGAAATTCGCAGGAGGCTCGGCAACGGGCGAGCCAAGCCCGGTCGCTGATGACGAGCCCATCGACGAGGATCAGCCGTGACGCTGGCCCGTCCAACGGCCGTCGTCTTCCCGGACAACCTCGGCGCTCTTGCTGCCGCAAGGGAGCTCGGCGCCGCCGGCATTCCGGTTGTCGTCGCAGGACCGCGCGAGGCCCAGGCCGCACGCTCGCGCTTCGCCACCTTCGTCCAGATGCCCGACCTGTACGAGAACACCGCGCGCTGGGCAGCCGCGATGTGCGAGTGGGCGTCGAGGCAACCAGGCAAGCCCGTCCTGTTCGCGAGCGAAGATGCAGGCCTGATCGCAGCGGAGACGCATCACGACGAGCTCTCCCGGCATTTCGTGAAGCCCTACCCCGCTCCCGGCGTCGCGCTCGCCATCGTCGACAAGCGAAGCCTCTACGCAGCAGCCGAGCGCGTGAACGTGGCGGTGCCGCGCTGGCGCGAGGTGACGAGCCCGGAAGACGTCGGCAACGCGAAGGCGAGCGGCTGGCTCATCAAGCCGGCAATGCGCTACCGGCAAAACGAAACCGGCGGCATCACGACTTTCCTGCAGGCCACCGGCGCCACCAAGGCCATCGCAGGCGATCCGGCCGCGGCCGCCAAGGCCTGCATCGACGCGGGTTTTCCGACCATGCTTCAGGAAGCGGTTCCGGGGCCGTTCGAGAACCTCGTGACCCTGGCGCTGTCGATCGACCGCGGCGGCCGCGTGCTCGACTACTTTGCCGCCCACAAGCAGTACGAGTACCCGGAGCCGTTCGGCGACGGCCTCATCGTGCGCACCACGCGCGACCCGGGCCTGCTCGAGCCCTGCGTGCGGCTGCTTCGCGAGCTCGGCTACTGGGGAATCTGCGACATCGAATTCAAGCGCGACTCCGCGAGCGGCCAGTACAAGCTCCTCGACGCCAATCCGCGGACCTGGCTGTGGCTGAACCTCGGAACCAGGAGCGGCCACAACCTGCTGCTCAAGGCCTATGGAGAGGCGACCGGGCTCGCGATCCAGCCTCCTGCCACCCCTGCGGGCGAGCGTGAGTGGGTCTCGCCACGCGGAACAATGGCTTTCCTGACGCGGTGTTATCGCCCCCGAAGGCACGGACTGGCATTACCCCCGCGCTTGATGATAGGTGCCCTTTCGACCATGATGCGGACCTGGTGGACCTTCCGGGATCCCCTCTATCTGCGGCCTTCCTCGTGGCCGGGGCTCGTGCGGGCGAGCGGCCGGACAAAAAGAGGAAGCTGAGCAAAGAGGCACTGGCAGGGTGACTGATCCGGGGGGACCAATCACCGATACCTCGGCAAACAGGCACCTTGGCGGCGACGCGCGCCCCCGGACCACACTCATCAATCTGAGGAGACTACACGGATGACGGTTGCGAAAATGGCGGATCATTTCGTTTGGGAGCCTACGGGCAAGGCGTCGATCGACGGCTATGACCTGGCGGAGCTCGCGCAGACGTATCCGACCCCCTTCTACCTGATCTCGCAGGGCCAGCTCCGCGACAACTATCGCAGGCTGCGCCAGGCCTTCGCGAGCGTCGAAGGCCTCGAGACCTACTACTCGGTCAAGTCCAACTTCGAGAGCATCGTGCTGCGCACGCTGGCCGACGAAGGCTGCGGGGCCGAGATCTCCGGCGCGCTCGACATGGAGCTGGCGCGCCGCGCCGGCATGCAGCCGGGCAAGGTGGTCTACGACGGCCCCGTCAAGCCCGAAGCCGACCTCCGCGCCGCCATCGAATGGGGCGTGCGTTTCATCAACATCGAGTCGATGACCGAAGCGCGGCTCATCAGCCGCATCGCCACCGAGACCGGCAGGAAAGTGAAGGTCGGGCTTCGTATCGATCCGCAGCTGTCGAAGCCGTACTACGACAAGGTCATCTCCACCTACAAGGAGAAGTTCGGGCTGCCGATCGAGCAGGCCGAAGCGGCCGTGGTCGAGATCGCCAAGCTGCCGGGCCTCGACTTCCGCTGCATCATGACCCACATCGGCTCGCAGATCTTCACGCCGAGCCGCTACCTGGTGACGCTCGAGAAGATCTTCGCCCTGGTGGGCGCGCTCGAGAAGCGTGGCGTCCACATCGAGGAGATCAACATGGGCGGCGGCTATCCCGCCCAGAGCATGAGGAACCTGCGCATGTCGCGGCGCTTCGTGTTCGCGCAGGTGATGGAGCGCTTCGGCCGCATCGAGAAGAAGACGTCTTCAATCGACGACTTCGGCGCCGCGATCTCCGGCAAGTACCACGAGCTGGTCAAGTCCACGGGCCTCAAGCCGCGCCTGACGCTCGAGCCAGGCCGCTGCCTCTGCGCCAACGCGCAGACCGTCGTCGGCAACATCAAGATCGTAAAGAACGACTGGGTGTTCACCGACATCTCGATCAACGACGTTCCCGAGAATCTGTTCTTCTCCGAGTGGCGCCTCGTGGTGCCGGGGGAGAAGCCGGAGGCCAAGGGCAAGCCGTACAACGTCGCCGGTCCGACGCTCGCGACCCAGGATGTGCTCTACTTCAAGCGCGAGGTGCCGGGCGCGGCCGAAGGGCGCGCGGTGTGCATCCTCGACGCGGGCGCCTACTCGATCGCGCGCGCCAACCAGTTCACGCGGCCTCGCAGCGCGGTGTACGCCATCAACCTCGACGGTGAGATCGAGGTGGTGCGTCGCGCAGAGACCGTCGAAGAAGTGCTGGTGAACCAGGTGTGGCCGGAAGAGGCGCCGGCCAAAGCGAAGAAAGCGTCGGCGGCCTGAAGAAAAGAAAAGTAACTTAGTTTCCTGCGGAAACTAAGTTTCCTACATTTCGCGGCGGCCTTCGATGGCGCGGCCGACCGTCTGCTGGTCCGCGTATTCGATGGTGCCGCCGACGGGAATGCCGTGCGCGATGCGGCTCACGCGTACGCCGAGCGGCTTGAGCAGGCGCGACAGATAGACAGCCGTCGCCTCGCCTTCGATCGTCGGGTTGGTCGCGACCAGCACTTCCTTGATCGGCTCCTTGCCTACCCTTTCGACCAGCTCGCGGATTCTGAGCTGCTCCGGGCCGCGGCCGTCGAGCGGCGAGATCGAGCCGTGCAGCACGTGGAACAGACCCTGGAAGCCGTGGCTGCGCTCGATCGCGATCAGGTCCGCCGGCTCTTCGACCACGCACACGATCGTGCGGTCGCGGCGCTGGTCTTCGCAGGTGTTGCACGGATCGGATTCGGTGAGCGCGAAGCAGCGGCTGCAGAAGTGCGTCTGCGACTTCACCTTCTCGATCGCGCGCGCGAGCTCGCTCGCGTAGCCCTGGTCGCCGCGCAGGATGAAGAACGCAAGACGCGCGGCGCTTTTCTCACCAACGCCCGGAAGACGCGTGAAAAGCTGGATCAGGCTCTGGAGCGCAGGGGTGTAGGCCAAGCGCGGTTCCTATCGCCCGAACCAGCGGCGGAGGCGGCCGGCGGCCTGGCCTTCGTCGCCGCCCGGGGCTTCTTCGTCGCGTTCTTCGTCGCCGCCGCCCATTGCTTCGTTCATCGCGTCGGGCGGCAGGCCGAGGTCGCCGGCCATTTTCTGCATCTCCACGTTCATGAGGTTCTGCGCCTTCTGGATCGCGGAGTTCACGGCCTGCGTGAGCTGGTTCTGCAGCGACAGCTTGTCGGGACTCTCGAGCAGGGACTGGTCGAGGATGATGCGGCGGATCTGCAGCTTGCCGGTGATCACAACCTCGATCTTGCCGTCGGCCGCCATCGCCGAGACCTCGCGCTTGTCGACGCGCTTCTGGATCTGCTTGACCTGCTTCTGCATGGCTCGCGCCTGCTTCAGCATCTGCATCATGGACGGTTCTTCAGCCATCTCGTTCTCCCTAGTCCTCGAGGACGGAAACCTTGGTCACGCGGCCGCCCAGGTCGGCAACCGCCTTGTCGACGAACGGATCCGAGAGCGCGGCCTGCTTTTTCTTAGCGGTGCGGTCGTCCTGGATCCCCTGCAACGTGAGTCCTTCTTTCTGGGCCGACGCATCGACGACGCGCACGGCAACCGACGCACCAAAGTGCAGGCGCGCGGCCCTGGTGACGTTGGCGATCACCGTCGGGTTCTTCAGCTTCTGCGAAAAACTGGCCGCGATGGGCGCAATGTCCAGGAACTCGTCCGTGATCGAAACGGCGCGGCAGTTGGTGATCGTCACGTAGAGGTCGAGGCCGCCGATCTTCTTGATGTCGTCGAGGAACGCTTCCCAGCGGCGCGCGAGCGCTTCTTCGTCGGACAGCGGCTGGATAGGCTCGCCCTCGGGGCCTGACCACGATTCGACCGCTGCCGGATTCGGTTTGCCGGCGAGCGGGAGGCGGCCGGGCTTCGGCTCGGGTGCCGGTTCTGCCGGACGCGTCGGCGGGCTCGGCTTTGCTTCGGCTCGCGCGGGAATCGGCGGCGCGGGTTCCGGCGGTGCCGGTCGCGCTGCCTGCGCGGGACGTGTCGGCGCTGCGGGCCGCGCCTGTGCAGTTGCGGCGCCGATGTCGAGCGCGCCGATCTTCGCTAGCAGCGCGGCCGCGGATTCCACCGGCTCGAGCGATGCGACCTTCAGAAGTCCCATCTCGAGCACCAGGTCCGGATGACCTCCGCGACGCAGGTCCGTCGCCGTCTGCAACAGCGACGCGAAAATGCGCTGCAGGTCGAGCGGGCTGCGCTTGCCGCGCATCGATTCCGCAAGGGCGCGGTGCGCCTGCGGCACCGTCGGCGCGAGCGCATTGACGCCAGCCACCGTCGCGACCGTGACGTGGCGCAGCACCTCGAGGATCTCGCCGAGCAGGCGCTCGACGTCGTAGCCGTAACGCTTCACCTCGGCGAGGAGGTCGACGATCCGCGCCGCGTCGCCGCCGAGAATTGCCTCCACGCAGCCGCTGACCAGCTCCGCGCCCGCAACACCGAGCAGCTGCGCAACCCGGCTCGAATCCAGAGGACCGTCGGCGCCGGCCATCACCTGCTCCAGCAGCGACTGCGCGTCGCGCATGCTGCCGTCGGCCTCGCGTGCCAGCAGCGCGACCGCGTCGGGCGCGATCTCCATGCCGTCTTTCTCGGCGATCAGCGTCAGCTGGCGGCCGATCTCTTCGTCGCTGAGGCGCCGGAAATCGTAGCGCTGGCAGCGCGAGAGCACGGTCTGTGGAAGCTTGTGCACCTCGGTCGTCGCCATCACGAATTTCACGTGCGACGGCGGCTCTTCCAGCGTCTTCAGCAGGGCGTTGAAGGCGGGCTTCGAGAGCTGGTGCACCTCGTCGATGATGTAGACCTTGAAGCGGCCGGCCGAGGGACGGTACTGCGCGGCCTCGATCAGCTCTCGCACGTCGTCCACGCCGGTATTGGAGGCGCCGTCGATCTCGATGATGTCGAGCGAGGAGCCGGCGATGCTCTGGCGGCACGACGGGCACTCATTGCAGGGCTCGGCCGTGTCGCCGCGATTGGTGCAGTTGATGGCGCGAGCGAGCAGCCGTGCGATCGTGGTCTTGCCGACGCCGCGCGTGCCGGTGAGCAGGAAAGCGTGCGGAATGCGGTCGCGCCGCACCGCGTTCGCGAGCGTCTGGGTGACGTGCGACTGCCCCACCACCGACCCGAAGGTCAGAGGCCGCCACCGTCTCGCCACTACCTCATAGGACATCGCCGCGAAGCTCCAGCAGCGGTCGGTACCACCGGACGCAGGCCCGGGCAAGGTGGCTTTTCTGCGCTCGCGAGCGTTCAGGCCGGCGCCGGGCAGCCGAACGTCACCGGCAGGAAGACCGCTTTCTTCAGGATCACCAGCGCGTCCGATGCCTGGACCTTGCCGTTGCCGGTCACGTCGCACACGGATACCGAGCAGCTCACGGTGTTGACCGAAACCCGCAGCGTGAATTGCGCATCGCTGGTCGTGATGGAGTGCGAGTCGTTGGGGTCGCCGCAGGCGAGCGCCGCGCACTGGGCATTGCAGAGCTCGCCGACGTGCCAGTCCGTGTTGCAGGCCTGTGCCGGACAGATGCCCAGGACGCACGTCTCGGCCGGATCGCAGACGCCCGTGGAGGCGCGACACACTGCGCCGTTGGCGCAACCCGCTGCGTCGGCGTGATAGAGCGCGATACGTTCCGATTCGATGCCGCCGGCCTTCTCGAAGACGCCGCCTGCATAGACGCCGGTGCCAATCGCGGCGATTGCGTACGCGAGATCGTCGAGGCCGGAGCCCAGCGCGAACCAGCCGTTGCCATCGAATGCTGCAACGTGCGAGGCGTCCTGGCCGGCAGCCTTAGTGAAGAGTCCGCTCGCGAAAATTGTGCTGCCGACGGAGGTGATCGAGAAGACGGTGCCGTTGGTGCCGCCGCCAACGGCGGACCACTCGTTGCCGTTCCAGCGAGCGATGTTGTTTGCTTCGACGTTGCCAGCGGTTGCGAAGCTGCCGCCCGCGTAGATGTCATCGCCGAATGCGGCGATGGTGTTGAGCGAGCCGTCGATGCCATCGCCGACGGGCGACCAGGAGCTGCCGTTCCAGATCGCGATCGCGGCAGCGGGCTCGCCGCCCGCATGCTGGAAATTGCCGCCAACATAGAGACGGTTGCCAGCGGGCGTGAGCACGGTGACGAGATCGTCGGTGCCCTTGCCGAGCGCGGACCACGCCTTGCCGTCCCACTTGGCGATGTTCAGCGCGTCGTTGCCGCCCGCCGTCGTGAAGAAGCCTCCCGCGTAGAGATCGCCGTCCAGGATTGCGAGGGCGTTGATGTAGCCGTCGGTGCCATTGCCCAGCGCGGCCCACTCCGTGCCCGTCCATTCGGCGACGCCTGGCAGATCGGTGCCACCGCTCGACGTAAAGAAGCCGGCCGCGAAGACGTGTTCACCTTCGACTGCGATCGCGACAGCGGGGCCGCCGTCCAGGCCTGCGCCGAAGCCTGACCAGCTCGCGCCGTTCCATTTCGCGATGCGGTTGGCGTCGATGTCGCCAACCTTCGTGAAGTCGCCGGCGACGTAGAGATCGGTGCCAACGGCAGTGATGTAGTAGATCGGACCGTTGGCGCCCTGCCCGTCCGGCGGAGCGGCAAAGCGCGAGTCCCAGTCGGAGTCGGGGTCGGCGGCGAGGCTCGTCGTTGCAGCGAGCGCAGTCGCCAGCAATGCCGCTGCGATGCTTCGCACAATGGTCGCGTGTCGTCGGCTCACTGGGAATCCCCCGGAAATCCGTCCGCGTGGCGAGCGTGCATTCGCTCTGCGCGGCGCGGGCTGTCGTCGGTAACATCGCAGCGAGGCTCGGGCAAGACGGAAACTTCTCGCCGTTTGGATGGACTGCCGCGCGCCGCGGCAGGCTGCATTCGTTGCATGCGGGGGCTGGCGCGGCTACTTTCGCGCCCTCGTTCCAGCCTCTATGCGGAGAGGTGTCCGAGCACGGTTTAAGGAGCACGCCTGGAACGCGTGTGTACCCTTACAGGTACCGTGGGTTCAAATCCCACCCTCTCCGCCACTTCGTTTCGTGCGAACCGCCGGTTCACTTACCACCGCGCACGAATTCGCTTCTTTGCCGGAGTTTGCGCATGCTCCGAACTGGTGCGGCCCGTCTCTCTACGCCTCCCGGCTGGCAAAATGCGGGGCTTCGGGGCAATTCTCTCTGTGGGCGATTTCGGCGGTCCGCATAGCGGCCGGCGAAGGCGAAAGTGACGGGCTAGCCGCAGCGGGAGCCCATCCAACCGGACTTTCCAGCACATTGGGATCCTAAGCTTAGAATTCCACGTGGACAAGTTGTCGCG
>JADMIO012720202.1_pt1 | contig 76857 bp, 67 predicted proteins | sample 8958161 | NCBI WGS metagenome assembly JADMIO01 (sample SAMN16585339, study PRJNA669376) | soil metagenome | isolation source: Crop rotation soil | place: USA: Cullars Rotation, Alabama | collected 2011
CGCGACAACTTGTCCACGTGGAATTCTAAGCTTAGGATCCCAATGTGCTGGAAAGCTCTTTTATCGTGACGAAGACAGAAAACTCCTCAAAAGATGAAATTGCCGCGAAATTCGTCGAAAAATTCGGCTGGCATATTGATAGCGCCATTAAACCTGCGGTCGTCATGATCGAGTTTCCGGATAATTTCAACGGTTTGCCTTTTTATCATTATCAATCGGCTTCGCAGCGCTCCGGCGTCGATATGACGCCGCTTTTGGGAAAAAAGGTCGAAATGCTGAAATTTACGCTCAAGGAAAAACAGCTCGACCGCCAAGCCGCATTTACCACTTATGCTCATTTAATTATTGAAAACGGGCAGGTGATGGGAGCCTGGCGGACGGATTCTTCAGCGCGCGCGCCGGGAATTTACTCATTGGAGAAAAAATAAAGTTTGGGCGGAAAAAGTAAATGAGCGCGAAAAAACAGTTCTGCAACGAATTTCCTGAATATGTCATGTATCGGCTTGTTTACGCGATGGAAGAATTTAATTCGGCGATCAGTTTTGCCGATAGATTTTGGGAAGATGAGGAAAAATACTCCGCTGCCGAAGGGAAAATGTTAGCCGAATTTGAAAGATTTCCGCGTTTAAAGGATGCTCTGCCGAAATTGTATCAGCGCGTGACCGGCAAATACCGGACTTCCGGGTTTTCTGCCGGAGAAATCAATTACTTGAAACGCCTCTCGATTTTCAAAAAAGGCGCAAATGAGTAAAAGCTATGTCTGATGAAACGGGCGAAAAACTGAGCGATCAAATAATTCAAAAGATCATCGCCAAAGTAAAAAGCGGCAAGGTATATCAAGACCAGAATGAAGCCGAAGATTTTATTTTTTATTCATCGACGGGAAAACTTTTTTACCGTTATGTTTTGCAAGAGCATCAATACGTAGCGTCGAGAACCGTCGAAGACCGGACCATCGAGCTCGTGACGGATGAAGAATTTTCCAAATATTTTAAGAGCTATTACAGTCAGTATCACGCAGCAGTTTTAAGCAGATTTTTAGAAGATGAATGATTGATTTCACGCGTTAGTTGTCACTGCTGAACTTGCTGCCTAACTATAATTATGGCTTCCTGTGAACTTTGCAAAAAAATGGAAGGCGACCGGACTTCAGAAGACGATGAGTTTTACGAAACCTTTAATGTGCTGGAATGCAACAACACATCGATGACCAGCAGCGGCGTTGCGGAATGCAAAACTTGCCGGCAAAAGGTTGATTTTGACTTTGATGATACGTTGATTCCGAAACTTCGCGTTAGGTTTCTGCCGGATGACGTGTGAAATGGAACTTAAACAAATTCAATTTATATTAAATTTTTGATTTATCAGGACAAAAGAAATTATGAACTACTATTTTTTCTCGGCTGATGTGGCTTTAACGCTGATGGTTCTGCAGCAAAGCGGCGATTTTGCGCCGTCCAGCGTCATGACTTACACCTATTTTGTTTTGGCGCCCGAAACATTTACGGCGAATTTAGCCGAAAGCGCCAAACAATTGTTCTATCGGATTTATGATGAGCATTACGATGCTTTTAAGATCAGTGAACCGAACGATCCGAATTATATTGCGGTGGTTGATGTTGACGCCAAAATCTTAAATTCGCAGGACTATGCCGATAAACCCTGGCTGACGGTGCGTCCGCCCGTTTGGGAGCCTTCGCACTGCATTGTCGTTCAAGATAACAGCTACCGGAAAATAGATCCGAACAGTTTGGGTGGAATTCTCGGTCTGGCGTAAAGCTAAATGAAGAAAATATGTAACTTCTTTCGACGAGATTTTTCCGGAAGAAGCCGAAAACCGGATCATTAAAGAATATTTTAAAAGCCATGAAAATAATCACTAAATTATTGATAATGAGTTTGTTAATGAATCTTCTGACGTCCTGTTTTTTTAGAAAAGAAAATTATGCCACGTCCGCCCCGGTAAAAAAAATCTCCTGCGAACTGTCTTTTCCAGTCGACCTGATTTATCAGGCGACGCCTGAGTCAAGCGTGATCGTCGGCAAAAAACAAATCGAACCGGCCATTTTTGAAGTGAGCGGTTTTGAAGTTTCGAGCGGCAAAAAACTCTGGCAATTGCCGTTTCAAGGCGAAATCGTCGGAAACACCGAAAAGCAGCTTCTGGCCTATGAGGAAAAAACTTCGACCGTCCATTTCATAAATCCGAAAGACGGACAAGTTACGCGCAAAATTTCACCGGCACCAAATCCGCTGACGAGCAAAAACAGTCTGGAAAGCGGCATGGCCTTTACGGACGATATGTATCTGACGACCAAAGGGCTTTACACTACAATTTGGGCAAGTCGGCAGCAGCAGGATGAAACTTTTCCGATCGGAATTACCGCCAGAACCTGGGAAACTAACGAGAAAAAATGGTTTCTCGCGCCGGTCAAACAGATCGTCATTATCGAATATCGCCCGGTCATTTTTGGCGATAAAGTGTTGATTATCAATACCCGCCAGAAGATCGGCGGCCCGCATTCCTATCAAAATGTTTCGCTCAAAACCGGCCAAGAACTTTTTCGTGGCAATTCCGAAGGCGAATTTTCCTACATCGGAAATGGTTTTTTGATGGATCAAACTTCCGCTTTTGTCCGCCGGATCGATCCATTAACGAATAAGGACATTTGGAAAATCGAAGCCGATTTCACTAACGCCAGGGTCTCGTCGGTAGCAATCGGTCAGATCACTATTTCCACGCCGCACCCCGATCACACGCGAACGATTCGGATTGTTGAAGCGGAAACCGGCAAAATATTAAAGCAATTTGATTTGCCGGATTTACAGCGGACGGTTTTTAATGCCGCTTTTCTGACCAAAGACAATAAAACCTGGCTGAATTTTAACTTGGAATCAAATAAGAGCACTGATAAAGATCATTACAATTATTGGGTCGGCTATAACCCTGAGACAAAAAAAGCTGAATGGCGGACCGATTTCGGCAGCGAATCTATCAGCAGTCTGTTTCCGTTCGCCAGCGAAAAAATGAAGGTCGAAAACTAAAAAAGGAGATTAAAACTATGGGATTCTTTCAAAAGGTAAAAGGATTTTTCGGTTATGGAATTTTGGATATTGACGTCCAGGCGGCTTCGACGACGATTGACCGGCATAATCCGTTTGTGATGGGGAAACTGGTTATTACCGCTAAAAACGATGATTTTATCGAGAAAGTGACGATGAAGGTCGAAGAGGTCTGGCGCAAAAAAGATATTAACGGCAATCCGGTCAACGAGAATTTCCGGCTGGGCGATCTGGAATTTGATGTTCAGCAAAATCTTGCCCAGGGCGAAACATTCAGCCTCGATTTTCACCTGCCACTTACTTTAGTCAAATCTTTTGACGACCAGCTGCGCGACCAGGGCGGCGTAATCGGCGCGGCCGGTAAATTAAGTTCTCTGCTCAAAAGCGAAAAATCAAACTTTTGGCTCGACACGACCGTTCACGTCAAAAGCGCGACTTTTGAACCGAATAAATGTATCGAACTTTTTTTGAGCTAGATGGATTTTCAGCTAAAATAACGAATGACTTCCGATACAAATCTATTCGTTATTTAAAGTAATATGAAAGAAAATAAAAAGGTGTCTTTGTCTGTTTGCCTGACCTTATTACTGGCTGTTTTATGCTCACTGAATTTATCAAAACCAGTCTTGGCGCAATCGATGGTCTCAACTTCCAATGCCATCGTTTACGTTTACCGCTACAAACAATTTGTCGGTTACACCGTCGAACCATCCGTTTATTGTAATGACGAACAACTGGCCCGGATGGACAATGGGCGCTATTTCAAAGTTGTGCTTAGTCCCGGCACCTATACTTTTCGCTCGAATGATAAGCAGTCCGGTCTTGAGATGGAATTGAAAAGCGGCGAGGAATATTACTTAAGAGTAGAGATTGTTCAAGGATTGATGAAACAATACGGCCGGCTCGTCCTTATGACCAAAGAACAAGGCTCCTATGAGATCAAAAAACTGAAGCCGCTCGGCGCAAGCAAGATCAAAGATCGAAAAAGAGTGATCGTTGATGAACAGTCATCAAAAGATCAAAATTGAAGCGCGTCAAATCCAATGCCTTTTGACACACTTCAGAACCGGGATGAGAAACGAAAAAAAACAGATCGGATGAAGTTGAACAAAATGTAGCCTGGTTTGATTCTTATATTAATAGTTTAAGAAGATCTTCTATACTTTTGCGCTGTCTTACTCTTCGATGCGCGTGACTTGCTCGGAAACCAGTTTCCATCCCCCTTTCTGCTTCGCATAAACCCGCGTGTATCGCACTAGGTGGTCAATCTCCTGTTCAAATCGGCGTCCTTTGGTTCTGGCTTGTCCGGTCACTACCGCAATGTTTTCATAAAACCTTACAGTCTCAACCGCCGCTTTAATTTCGCTGAATTTAATAGTGGCCGAACCGAAGATCTGCAATACCTCGGATTTGTTCCCGACACTTCCATCCCGACCGATGAAAATGCATTCGTCGCCGATGCGGCGGTCAAGTTCTTTGACATCGCTCCGCAAGAAAGCCTCATCCACGGCTTTGTTGATTTGTGTCAGCTCTTGTTCCATTCTTCTTGTTCGACTTTCCTTCTGGGCCGAAGTTTGGATTGCGGCAAAGCATATTAACGCCAAGAGAACAAAGATAATAGAAACCCGATTCATAGAAACCTCTTTTAAGAATTAATTCAAAAGGATGTCGCTTAACCCATTGATTGTTACGATTCATGCAGGCTAACACAACCAGGGCGCGTGTTAGCCTAACATTTTCGTCAAAACCTTATAAACGGATTCAATTTAATCTATTTCCTTCTCACCCTATCTTCTTGAAAACCTTTTTCGCTCCGGTTACGTTCATAAAACTTATGAGTATCGCATCGACACTTGACCGGCTTCATCTGCAGGCACGGGAAAACAGATGGCTTTGGTATTTTGCCGTTTTTAATCGTCTGGCTCTGGCGGCCGGCTTTATACCGGCGGGAATGGTCAAAATTCTCGGCGAACGGTTTGCCAGCGGCGTCTCCGCTAATCATCCGATGGGGCATTATTTAGAAGCGCTGCACACGACCGGTTACTATTACACGTTTATCGGCGTGGTGCAGTTATTGGCGGCACTGATGCTACTCGTCCCGCGCACCGCGACGCTCGGCGCTTTCCTTTATTTCCCCATTATATTGAATATCTGCATTCTTACGTTTGCGGTGCGCTTTGACGGATCGTTTTTTACCGCGCCTTTAATGGTGCTGGCCAATTTGTATCTGATTGCCTGGGATTATGACAAATGGAAGCTTATTCTACCCTTTAGACAGCCGGCAATGGCTGATAAATTAACGGCGAAGAAAAGCCTTAGCAATAAATTCCCGACACTTTTCTTTGCCGGAGTGTTGGCGAGCGTCGTTATGTTTGTGCTGGTCATTCCAAATTTATACAGCGTTAAGCCCCGCAACAGTTTAGTGCAGTGTCAGACGCAATTTAAAACCGGTAAGAGAACAAAAGCCGGCGGCGATTTCTGTGCCTGTGTTCATACAAAAGGAGAGCCGCTGGACAAATGTCTGGGCGAATACGAACAAGCGGCGGATGATCCTGTCGCTGCGCCTTAGAACCTCGATTTTTAAGTTAGTATAGGTTGATTCGGTTGAAGAATAGTCTGCGAGAATCAAAACACACATCTTTTACTTATTCAGCCTGGTGTAGATTGATAATTGATGATTATCAGAAATGAATTCCCGATGGCTTATTGAATAAGCCCGCGTCACTATTCAATAATGATGCACCACTATTAAGGAGTGATACTTCATTATTAAGAAGTGAGCCATCACTATTGAGTAGTGATGCATCGTTATTAAGAAGTAAGTTATCATTAATTGAATATTGCACCGTCAGTATTGAATAGTGATGCCTTCTTACTAAATAAGCCTGCATCATTATTTAGTAAATAAATAAATTTTAAGAGATGCTTCAAACCCCTGCAAAGAAAGCTTCTGCCATTTGTTTAATAATTCAGGAGTTGGAAATATTTATTGTTTGTTTGGCGCTAAGACGGACGCGTCACGAATAATAACAATATCATCAACCGTCATACCTTTTTCAAAGACGAGATTTTTATTATCGTTTGACCAACCGTAACGGAAAATTTCATCGGTTTGTGCGTCCAGCAGCTTTTGTGCCGGCGTGCCGTCGATCGGCTGTATCCAAATGTTTGAGATATTGTTTTTGGTGGTGACATAAGAAACGGCTTTATTGTCCGGCATCCAGGCCAGCATTATCTCTCTTTCTTCGTTCGGCCCGTCAAACTGTTTGATAAGCTTCCCGTCCGCTGCCGAAAGAATAGTTATCTTTAATTTTTTAGACTGGTTCGACGCTTCTGTCTTTTCGGGAAAATGACAGACGATAAATTTTCCGTCCGGCGAAAGCTTGGGCGATCTGACCGGTAATTCGGTAAGCTGAACGGGTTCACCGCCTCCGCTCGGGATCTTCCATAAAAACGTATCGTTAGTATTAGTGGCGGAAGCGGCAAAATATATCCATTGCGCGTCGGGCGCAATACTCGGCGAGAAAGAATATTTGAAATCGGACAGTTGTTTTTGATTAGTTCCGTCCATATTCATTCGCCAGACGTTGGTCGTTCCGCTACGATTTGAAATAAAGATCAGAAATTTGCCGTCAGGCGCAGCCACGGGCGAAAAATCGGCGCTCGTTTCATTGGTTAATTGTTTGGGATTGGTTCCATCCGGATTCATCATCCAAATATCCGCATTTCCTCCCTGAGCGGTCGAATAAATAATCCTCCCGTCCGCCGTCCAATTAATTCCTAGTTTTAATAAACTATTGTCGCCGATGCTTTTATTGATCATCACCGGCTGGGCGGATTTATCGATCGGACTCACCCAGAGACTGGTCACGCGGTCGGATTTAACCGTGATCAGCGATTTGGAATCACTTGTGATGTCCAGCCCGAAGAATCCGTTAATTCCGTTGGTAACTTGCCGCGCTTTGCCGTCAGGATAGGAGGCGAGCCAGATTTCATCCGTCATATTCGGCGAATTTTCACCGAAGGCTGAAAAGACGAGTCCGCTGCCATCGCTGAGCCAGGAAATCTTTCCGATCCACTGCCACGAATTCGGAGTGATAGAAGTTTGCTGACCGTTCTTGGTGTCGGTAATGATAATATCGACGGGTTTTGCCTTGTCTTTATTATTGAACGCAACGGCCGCGATATTACTTCCGTCGGGCGACCAGGCGGCTCCCGTCTCGGTAAATCTTTCGCCGAATTTACGCGTCGTCAGTTTGGTTTCGCCGCCGTTCCCTTCGCAATCAAACAGCATCAGAGCCGATTCGCGTTCCGAGGGATTTTGGCGAATAAAAGCATATTTTTTCTTGTCGGGCGAAATGGTCACGGAACTGTCAATATCTTTCAAAACTTCGGTGCGTGTGCCGCCAAGCAGCGGAACTTTATATAAAACGCCGATGTTAAAAGGTTGAGAGCCTTCAACCGGATGATAAACCGAGTAATAAATAAATTCGTTGTCGGGCGAAAAAGTTATGCCGATAAAATTATCTTTGGTCGGGGGGATTATCTCGACGGTGTTGGCATTATTGGTTTGCCGCAAGTAGAGAGTTTGAAATTCACCTTTTTTTTCAACCAGGGCGACATATTTTCCGTCAGGCGACAGCGCTATTTTATAGACATTCCCGTTTGAAGTTAGCTTACTGATTTGAAATTGACGGAAATTTTCTTCAAATTGCGGTTTTGAATTATTAAAATAACGATTTCCGGCAAACAGTCCGCCTAAGATAATCGCCACAACTAAAATGCCGGTGCTTAAACTGAGTTTATTGGCGGTCAGAAAAGAAGCTCCGGCGGAAGTCGAAGCAGCTTTTTGCAAATCGCTTGTCGCCGGCGAAGAAGATGAATTATGGATCTCCTGTTCGGCAAAAATTTGCGTCCGGGTGCGGGTTTCGACGACAAAAATCTCTTCGTCATCAACAATTTCGCGAACATCCGCCACGAAACGATAACCACGGCGCGGAACGGTTTCAATAAATTGTTTTCCGTTTTCCTGAAGGGCGAGAGTTTTTCTGAGAGTGGAAATGTTTTGGGCGAGCGTCGATTCTTCGACAAAAGTGTCTGCCCACACCTTGTTGAGCAGCGTATCCTTATCAACCGGATTTCCCCGGTTTTCGATCAGGACGACCAGTGTGTCGAAGGCCTTCGGGGTCAGCGAAACCAGCTCCGCATCGCGCCACAGACATTTTTGACGCAGGTCAAGGCGAAATTTATCAAACTCATATAACCGTTGTGTTTTCTTATCCATACCGCTTTGATAATTCTTTCAAAAATATTTCAAACCAATTTTTATAGTTCTTTCAAGACTTATAGACAGCTTATCTATTAGATTTACTTTCAGAGGCGAGCAGCGAAGTTTTAGAACGGCGGATTTTGACCAGAAATGTCGAACTATTCAAAGCAACTTGTTCGCCTCATTGTAAAAACTATTAATGCTTTTGACAAGATTAAACGGCAGATAAAGCGCAAAGTTTCGGAAAAAGCGCATTTTGGAGAATCTACGGCAGTGACGAAAGTTTATACAAAAATTCTGATCGAGACGGAAAAAGTCAGTGTTATCAAACGCAGAAAATTTTTTATAAGAGCGCATTGCGAGGACTGTCAGCATGAAGTGAGCTTTTTCCCGCCTACGGAAGCCGCATTTTTAATTTGTCAGGATATTGAAAAGATCTATTTCTGGATGGATTCAAAAAGAATTCATTTTCAATACTTATACGGCGGTAAACCTTTTATTTGCCTGATTTCTTTGTGTTTGGCGGATAGAGATAACATTTTCTGAAAATTTAAAGCTAGTGGCCGGTGGACAGTGACCAGCGATCAGTAGTCAGTGGTCAGAAGTTAAAAGAGAACTTTTGTGTTGGACAATTATCTGACCACCGACCCCGATCACCGACCGCTTTCCAGAGAGGTAAAATTATGATTCATTATGTTAAAAATTTATTAAGTGTCGGAATAATTTGTTTAGTGTTCGTTTTAATGCCGCGCGGTCAGGCCACACAAGTGACGGCTGAGCAGCGCAAAGAAGCCAATGAGTTTTATCAGGCGCAGAATTGGATGCGGGCGGCTGAATCTTATCAGACAATCTCTAGCGCCGAGCCGCAAAACGCCGGAGCTTTAACGCGTTTAGGCATATCATTTCATCAGCTTAAAAAGTATAAAGAAGCCATCGACGCCTATGAACGAGTCGATAAAATTGCGCCTAACCCGACCGCTGCCTATAATCTGGCTTGTATTTATGCCATGACGGGCGAAAAGGAAAAGGCTTTCGTATGGCTCGACAAAGCAATTACCGCCGGCTTCGGTAATATGAAAACCTTTCAGACCGATACGGATTTGGAAAGTCTTCGCAGCACAAAAGAATACAAAGAGCTTGAATCAAAGCTGGATAAAGCCGTCCGCCCGTGTGAATACAATCCGGTTGCCCGTCAATTTGATTTTTGGGCGGGAAGCTGGGAAGTAAAGACTCAGCAGGGGCAAACCGCCGGAACAAATACGATCCAAAGATTGGAAGACGGCTGTATCTTACTCGAAAACTGGACGGGAACCCTGGGCGGAACCGGCAAAAGCATTAACTTTTTTGATAAAGAAGCTAATAAATGGCGGCAGATCTGGGTGGATAACAGCGGCAATTCAACGCTTTTTGCCGGAGAATTCAAAGACGGTTCGATGCGCTACGAAGCGGAAAAGCTCGGTCCCGACGGTAAGAAGTTTCTTTCGCGGCTGACTTTTACGCCGCTCGATAAAACCCACGTCCGGCAGTATGGCGAAAGGTCGAATGATGAGGGAAAGACCTGGACGATCACTTTTGATTTTGTTTATGTGCTCAAGTCTTAAAATAAACGGTTTCTTAAAATCGATCGTGTTTAATAAGCACACTGTCATCTAAACTATTTAACAAAATTTGGCTTTGGGGCTTTGGTTTTTGGCCTCTGGACTTTGAAGTTAAATCAAAAAACAAAGCCCCAAAGCCAAAGTCCGAAATCCAAATTTATAAAGTAACTTGCATGACAGGATAAATTTAAAACTGCTACGCTAAAAACTCCTTTTGAGCCTTTTCAAAGGTTGTTTCCGGAGAAGATAGAGATGCCAAAAATAAACTTATACCGATTAATTTCAATTTTAGTTTTAGTCCTTTTTGCCATCGTTTCGTTATATGAAACCGGTCAGGATTATTCCAGACAGGTATTTAAGCGGCCAGGTCTGTTTCCAATGGTTCTTTCCAACGCAAGAGAAATTTCCGGCGCTCTCCCCGTGCAGGAGAAGGAGGCAGCGATTGATAAAAATGAGTTAAAAATCAGCGCCGAAAAAAAATAATTCAATCAAAACAAAATTCGTTTGGGCGGCGTAAATCTAAAGTTAGGACATTTCAGTTTTCAAACTTTATAAAAATCAATGATGAAGCAAAGATCTGTTTTCGGAATTCTATCCATTTTAATTTTTACTATTTTCTGTCACGCGCAAGCTTTACCGTCAAAGGCTGAGGGTTTGAATTTAAGCGCGGAGCAGTGGCGCGAGGATTTACGGTTTTTGGCAAACGAAATGCCTAAGCGCCACAAAAATCTTTTTCATACCGTGACCCGCGAACAGTTCGGCGCAGCCATCAAACAGCTCGACGCAAAAATTCCGGCGCTTACGCAAAATCAGATTGCCATGGAATTTGCCAAAATAGTTTCAATGATCGGCGACGGGCACACCGGACTATGGCTGCCGGCCCGGCCGGAAATGAAATTTCACGCTTTACCGATAAAACTCTATCTTTTTAAGGAAGGCTTGTTTATCCGGGCAGCCGCGCCCGAATATGCAAATATTGTCGGCGGAAAGGTTTTGAACATCGGAAATGTGACGGCGGAAAAAGCTCTGGAAGTAGTTAGCGAGTATGTTCCCAAAGAAAATATTATGGGTGCCAAAGATGCGGCCCCGATGTATTTGACCTCGCCGGAAATACTGCAAGCATTAGGCTTTATCAAAGATGCCGAAAAGGTTGAGCTGCAGATAGAAAAAGAAGGTAAGCAATTTAGGACGCAAATAAAACCGGCCGGATTATTTCCGGCGATGATGGGGATCGAAGCTCGCAAAGGCTGGATTGATGCTCGTGACGGAGCAAAAAATCCGACTCCGCTCTGGCTTAAAAATCAGGGCAATGAATTTTGGTTTGAATATGTTCCCGAATCAAAAATTCTTTATGTTCAATTCAATCAAGTCCTGGATAAACGGGATGAAACGGTTGAAAGTTTTTTTGGCCGCGTCGGCGAGGCGCTGGATAAAAACGAAGTCGATAAATTTGTATTGGATCTTCGTTTAAACGGCGGCGGCAATAACGGTCTAGTTCCGCCGATCGTCAGAACTATTATCAAAGCCGATAAGATCGATAAAAAAGGTAAATTATTTGTCATCATCGGACGGCAGACTTTCTCGGCCGCCCAGAATTTGACAAACGAAATCGAGAAATATACAAAAGTTACTTTTGTCGGCGAACCGACCGCTTCGCACGTTAACATGTATGGCGATGCGCGGCCCGTTTTTCTGCCGAACAGCAAACTGAGAGTCAATATTTCATCGCTTTGGCATCAAAATATGATTGAACTGGATAGACGCCAGTGGACGACGCCTGAGCTTTCCGCGCCGCCCGCCTTTGCCGATTACTCGAATAACGTTGATACGGCGATGAAGGCGATCGTTGAATACAAGTCGCAAAAATCGTTAACCGGGATATTGGAGGAAATTCTTCAGACTAATAACTTTGCGTCTGCAAAAGCGGCAATTCTCGAATTCAGGAAAAATCCGATCAATGAATATCAAAACATTGAAGCCGAAATAAATGCTTTCGGCTATCGCCTGGCCCGACTGCAAAAAATGAATGAAGCGCTCGAAATTTTTAAATTAAACACAGAGCTCTATCCCGAATCGGCTAATGTTTACGACAGCTTGGGCGAAGCCTACGCCAACCAGGGAAACCGGGAAGAAGCGATAAAAACTTATGAAAAAGCTTTAAAAATTGATCCGAATTATCCTTCTTCGATTACGGCTTTGCGAAGATTAAAGGGAAATGATAAATAAGTTGATAAGATAATTATATGAAAGCTGCCGTTTACGAAGCGTTTCAAGCGCCCCTGTCAATCCAAAACGTTCCCGACCCGGTTCCAACCAAAAACGGCGTTGTTTTGCGTGTCAAGGCGTGCGGGATTTGCCGCAGCGACTGGCACGGGTGGATGGGAAATGATTCGGACATTAATTTGCCGCATGTTCCCGGGCACGAGCTGGCGGGCGTCGTCGAAGAAACGGGAAGTGATGTCAGACACTGGAAAAAAGGCGATAGAGTTACCTTGCCGTTTGTCGGCGGCTGCGGAAGTTGCCCGCCCTGCGCCGCGGGAAATCAGCAGGTTTGCGACCGGCAATTTCAACCCGGCTTTACCCATTGGGGCGGCTTTGCCGAACTGGTGGAGATCGGTTACGCCGATGTTAATTTGGTCAAACTGCCTGAGGAAATAGATTTCGTGGCGGCTTCGAGTCTCGGCTGCCGGTTTATCACTTCATTTCGGGCGCTTGTTCATCAGGGCCGTGTTTCCGGCGGCGAATGGGTAGCCGTTCACGGCTGCGGCGGAGTCGGTTTATCGGCCATTATGATTGCCGATGCTCTGGGCGCACAGACGATCGCCGTTGATATTGACGACGAAAAACTTGAGTTTGCTAAATCCATCGGCGCGCTCGCCGCCGTAAATTCTCTCAAAGCCGATCCGGTCGAAGCCGTGAAAGACATCACGGGGGGCGGCGCACACGTTTCAATTGACGCTCTTGGCCATCCGCAAACCTGTTTTAATTCGATCGCTAATTTGAGAAAAAGGGGCCGCCACATCCAGGTCGGAATAATGGAAGCCGAATATCGCCACACTTTAATTCCGATGGATAAAGTTATGTCCAATGAGCTCGAAATTTTGGGAAGTCACGGAATGCAGGCTTATAAATACCGCGAAATGCTCGAAATGATCCGGCAGGGCAGATTACAGCCGCAAAAATTGATCGGAAAGACCATAAATTTGCAAAGCGCGCTGCAGGAACTGACAAATATGAATAGTTTTGCCGGTATCGGGATCAGCGTCATTAATGAGTTTTAAGCTGCCTTTCAATTTTATTTCAGGATGATCTAAACAGGGTCTTTCGATTAAATTTTGAAAAATGATTTACTGTCATAAACTGATTTAATTTGTAATTTTGAAAAAATAGTCCAAAATTTTTTCGTGATCGAAATTTTTAAAAAAAATCGGCGGGTGTGGTTGGCAATTTTGAGCGTGCTCGTCACTATGATCTTTCTGCTTCGCATGCAGGGCAGAATCTGGTGGTGCAAAATCGGCGATTATTCGCTTTGGTCAGGCGACATTTTCGGCAGCCACAATTCACAGCATCTCTTTGATCCGTATTCATTTACACACGTTTTGCATGGTTTCTTAGGTTGTTGGCTGATAACTCTGATCTTTAGAAAAGTGCCTTTTGCCTGGCAGTTATTTCTGATGATTTTTTTTGAAAGCTGTTGGGAGCTTCTGGAAAATTCGAGTTTTGTGATCGAACGCTATCGCACCGCGACCATCTCGCTAGATTATTACGGCGATTCCATTATTAATTCAATCAGCGATGTTTTATGCTGCTCGTTCGGTTTCTGGCTGGCCTTTAAACTCAAATTCCGGTGGTCTTTGGGAGTATTTTTATTAACGGAAATCGTTTTGATTTTTCTGGTTCACGACAGTCTTTTGATAAATATTTTGATGCTGATTTACCCGATTGACGCCATCAAAGAATGGCAGAAGTGATTTTGGATTTTGGATTTTGGATTTAGCTGAAATTAATGGATCAAGTTTATCAAGCATTTTAAAATAAAGAATAAAGAAGTATTAATTTTAACACCAGCTCAATTTAAGAAGTTTATCCGCTTTATGCTGGATAACCGACTTTGAAAGCAATTATCGTGTCGAGTTCGTTTTAATTTAAGCAACTCTTCCAAAATATTCGACAAATCCAAAATCCAAAATCTAAAATCATTTGACTGTTATATTATTGACCGTCAGAGTATTGCCGGTCGCGCGCTGAAAATTGGCAATTGCTTTGTTTAGATCGGTTTGCGCCTGTAATTCGCGGCTTTGAGCACTCAACAGGTCGGTTTGTCTCTGGAAAACCAGATAGACCGTCGTTGTTCCGGCGCGAAATTGACGCTGCTCACTTTCATAAAGCTGTTCGGCCGCCACACGCGAGGCGCTCGCCGAAGCAAGTTTGGCTTCGGCTGAGCGCAATGCTTGCAGAGTATTGCGGACATCGGCTTCAATTACCAGCTCCTGCTGCGAGCGTTGATTCTTAATTTGCGTTCCTTCCGCTAAATTCTGTCCTAGTTCGGCTTTAGCAACGGTGTTTCTGAATGGGAAAGAAATACTGATGCCGGCTCGGTAGGTTGGAAAATTATTTTGAAACAGACTGCCAAAAGAACTAAAATAGCCGCCGACCAAATTTGACGGCGGTGATGTCACGGTCGTCGTCGGCGGAATGACGAGCGGAGAAATTCCCTGCAGCGAAGAAAGCTGATTGATGCGCGCCAGCAAATTACTGTCAACGCCGGTCGATGTTCTGGTGACCGGATTGGCTGTTCCGGCCAGTCCGTTTGAGGTATACGTTCCGACAAAGTTGATCTGCGGTTTTAACTGCTCCCGGAAATAACGCGTATTGATTTCGTTTATTTCCGCCGTTTTTTGCAATTGCTGTAGCTCGGGACGATTTTTGAGCGCATCGCTAAGAGCATTTTCGAGCGGAATTTTGGGCACATCGAGTTCGACCGGCGTCACAGGCATCAGCGGCCGCGACCACATATCTGCCGTTCTATCCTTTAAAATTAACGTTTTAAGTGTGTTTTCCGCATTTGTTACCGTGTCCTGGGCGGTATAAACGTTTTGTTCAAAAGTCGTTATCTGAGCCGTGGCGGCGACGATTTCAATGGGCGCTAAAACACCTTGTTTAACCAGTCTTTGATTGCTTTCGAGCTGTGTCCGGGCCTGTTTGACGGCATCATTCTGAACTTGCAGATTTTTGAGCGCAAACACCAGATCCCAATAGCCTTGCTCGACCTGGGTAATAATATCAATTACTTTTTGCCGAAACTGAACGTCAGTCAAAGACAAGTTTTTCTTAGCAATTTCGATGTTGCGGCGGTTATTGTCAAATTTTCTTCCGCGCCATAGCGGTTGCGTGTAAGTAAGTGTGAAGTTACTCGGAAATTGCGGATTAAGCGTCGCATTCTGGTTATCGGTAGTCGTTCGCGAGCTTGTAAGATTTGTTTGGTAAGAACCGCCGTAGCGCGGCGAAAAACCCGATGCGCCGATATTTCCGACCGCACTTGTCTGCGTGACCGAACCGCTTGAGCCGGCTCCACCAATTGTTGAAGCGGTCGGGGTTGTTGCCCTTTGATAATAGCTTTCGGAAGTTATCAGCGGAATATAGACGCCCTGCATGGCTCTTAGATTAAACTCGGCGATCTTGACGCCGATCCGTGTATTATCAACGTCATTATTATTTTGCAAAGCCAGCGTGATAGCTTCTTCGAGGCTGAGCGGCATCTGATTCATCTGGTCAACGCCAATTCTCTCGGCACTCGGCAGTGGACGATTCGGAACGGCTAAATTTGATAAATTCGGCTGCGGGTCGCCAGGCAGCCCGGTTACCGGCGTCAGATTTGAATTATCAGATTTTGGCGTCGGCGAAGGCGTCGGAACGGCCTTGGATTGGGCCGAAATTAAGGTCGGCGCAAGCCATAAAATCACTAAAAAACAGACTTTATTAAATTTTTGTAAATTACTACGCATTGATATTCTAAACTTTTTCACCTACCACGGGGTCGCCGATTTCTTCCTTTGCAGGCGTTTCCAAATCGGTTTGGATAGGTCTTTTCTTTCTGAAAATTCCGGATAAACTTTCAGTCGTTCTATTGTATATATTGCCGAAAAACTTCCAAACGGAAGATTCTTTAATATCTTCAAAGACGGAATAAAAAACGGGAACGGCCAGTAGTGTCAGCAATAGACACATCGATTGGCCGCCGACCACCAAAATACCGATCGAGCGGTTGGTTGTGGCACCCGCGCCGCTTCCCAAAATAAGCGGGATCATACCCGCAATCAATGCGAGCGTGGTCATTAAAATCGGACGCAGGCGGTCGCGGTTGGCCTGAATAATCGCGTCATAACGATTCATTCCGAGCTCGCGCAAATGATTTGTATGATCGATCTGCAAAATGGCATTTTTCTTAACGATACCGAATAAAAGCAATATTCCGAGCGCCGAAAATATGTTGAGCCGTTGCCCGGCAATCATCGTTGAAAGAAGCGCAAACGGAATTGAAAGCGGGAGCGTCAGTAAAATTGTGACGGGATGAATAAATGATTCAAATTGCGCCGCCAGAATCAGATACATAAAGACAAACGAGAGCAGAAACGCCAGGGCAAAGGAATTAACGGCCCGGGCCAGTTCTTTCGATTGTCCCGTGACGCCAGTTTGATATTCCGGTCCCATGTTCAAACCTTGAGCATAGTTTTGAATGGCTTTGACGGCATCCGCTTCCGAAGTCGACGGGGCGACGCTGGCTGAAATAGTAACCTGCCGCTGACGGTTCAGACGGTCGATTGACGCCGCGCTTTTGCTTTCTTCAAGCGTGACCAGCTGGTCCAGGCTGACCTGCGTTCCTTTGGTCGAAGCGACCGTGAAATTTTTCAAATCCTCGCGCGTCCGGCGGGATGATTCCTCGGACTGAACATAGACGTCAAATTGATCCGTTCCCTCGCTGTAAGAGGAAACGCGCTGTCCATTAGCCAGAACATTTAAAGCCTGGGCAACCGTATTTGTTCCGACGCCTAAATCGGCGGCTTTGGTGCGGTCAATTCCGATATGCAATTCGGGACTGCTCAAATCAAGCGAACGGTCGGCATCACGGAAATTTTTATCCTGTTTGATCTGGTCAACCAGCTTTTGCGAATATTCGTCAAGTTTATCTATCTCGGGACCGCTGATAAAAAATCCGATCCCGGATGAGCCGCTGCGTCCGCCAATACCGAGACTGGCTCCGATGGACGAAGTTCCCGATACGCCGATGGTATATTCTTTCGGATATTTTTTAACCACCTCGCGGGTTTTAGCAATCAGCTCGGTTTGCGAAAATTTTCGTTTATCGACCGGCAGCAGCCGCACGTTGATGGTTCCCGCATTCGGTGATTGAGATCGCCCGAAACCGGCCAAACCGAGCGTATTTTCCACGCCGGGAATTTGTTCGCGGATGTCGCGCGCAATCCGTTCGATGATCGATTGAGTGGCGGCCAGACTGGTTCCTTGCGGAGCGCGGACTGAAACCTGAAATAGAGACTCGTCTTCATCGGGCAGAAAATTTATCCCGACATAATTGTAAAGCGGGGAAATTGAAGCCACAACTACAACGCACAGAATAATTACAACCCAGCGATGGGCCATCGACATTTTCAAAAGCCAGGCATAAGTTTTATCGATTTTGCTGTAAAACCAGGAATCTTTACTATCATGAGGGGCCGCGTTTAATGTCTGGGATTTGGGATTATGTCCATTATCAGTTGCCAGCATCCCGTCGCCGGCAATGTGATAGCTATTATCTATCTCCCCTCCTGTGTCAGCGAGCTTGGCATCGCCTTCTTCGCCGATCTTATCTTTCGGCTTTTTGATCAGACGGGCGGCCAACATCGGAGTTAAGGTAAAAGAAACGATCAAGGAGACGGCAATCGCGGCCGCCGAAGTGAGCCCAAACGACGACATAAAGCGTCCGACGATACCGGTCAAAAATCCAACCGGAATAAATACGGCCAATAAGCTCAGAGTGGTCGCTAAAACCGCCAATCCGATCTCTCGCGTGCCTTCAATCGCGGCTTGAAAAGGATGCATGCCTTTTTCTTCGACAAACCGGTAAATGTTTTCCAAAACAACGATGGCGTCGTCAATAACGATACCGACCATTAGAGTTAAGGCCAGCATCGTCATTTGATTAAGTGTATATCCCAGCGCGGCAATCAGCGCAAAGGCTGAAATAATCGATGTCGGAATGGCAAGCGCGGCAATAAACGTCGTGCGGAAATTCCATAAAAAGATGAAAACAACGATCGCCGCAAAGAGACCGCCGAGAATTAAATGTTCTTCGATGGCATGGAGCGAAGTTTCAATAAACTCGGATTGGTCACGGACAACGGCAATTTTAAGGTCTTTCGGCAGAGTCGCCTGAATCTGGGCCATTCGCTCTTTAATGCCTTTGATAACAGAAACCGTATTGGCCCCGGATTGTTTAATAATGGCCAGCGAAACCGAAGGGGTTCCGTTGAGAGATGCGGCGCTGGTCGGATCAGCTCCTGTATCCGCCACACGACCGATGTCGCTGATTTTAATCGGATAGCCGTTTTGATTCTTAACGACAATATCGTTAAAGCCTTCGACACTCGTTATTTTGCTAAGAGTCAGAAGCGTTACGGAGGTGGCCCCTTCGTTTAACCGGCCGCCCGGTAACTGCTGGTTTTGGGCCGTAACTGCCGAAGTAACATCCGTCACCGAGAGATTATAGGCTCGCAGACGGTCGGGATTAATGTAAATTTTTATCTGGCGGGTGCGCCCCCCGTAAATCTGGACATCGCCCACACCGTCGACCGATTGAATCTTTTCTTCAATCTGTTTGGTTACAAACTGCGTTAGCTCAATCACCGAACCGGGACGGCTGATAGCATACTGAATGATCGGGCTGGAATTAGGATCGGATTTTTGAACAATCGGCGGATCCGCACTGTCAGGCAGTTGTCTGACAGCACCGCTGACCTTATCGCGGACTTCCTGGGTGGCCACATCCGGGTCTTTTTCGAGATTGAACGTGATTGAGACGGACGAACGTCCCTGGGCCGAGTTTGAAGTCATCTGGTCAATGCCCGTCACCGTATTAACGGCCCCTTCGATAACGTCGGTCACTTCCGATTCCATTTCCTGAGGAGCGGCACCCGTATTGGTGGTCGAGACGGTAACGGTTGGCAGGTCGATTTTCGGAAAACGGTCAACCCCGAGCGAAAAAAAACTAAAACCGCCAATGACCGTTAAAAGAAGTACAATAACGGTGGCAAACACCGGACGATGAACACAAATTTCAGCTAACCATTGCATAAAACTATTTGTCCTTTGTTATTTGTCATTTGTTCCTTGTCAGAGGCTCTTTATAATTTATATTGAGTGATGACAAAGTCCATAACGACAAAGAACTAAACTTTATTGACTGACTTTAGCTCCTTCATACAGCTGCTCAACATTACTGACCGCAACCGTTTCATCAGCATTGACGCCTGATAAGATCTGGATCATATCATTTTCCGTCGGCCCGATTTGGACGACACGCAATTTAGCTGTCCCGTCCTGAATGACAAAAGCTCGATATGATTGCGTATTTTGATCCGAATAAACGGCGGCGCGCGGCACAAAGACCCCGTTAATACCGCCCGCCCGAACGATTTGCGCGGCGGCGAACATGCCCGAACGAAGCAGGTTTCCGTTATTTTCAATTTTTGCTTCAATCGTTGCCGTGCGCGACGCCGGGTCAAGCGAGGGATTTATCGCGCTGACCGTACCGGCAAATTTTCTATCTTTATAAGCTGCGACAGTCAGCGAAACGCCTGCTCCGATTGAAACATTCGGAACTTCGCCTTCATCAATCTTTAGTTGGGCCTTGATCGGGTTTGAACGAACGATAGTAGCAATTACTGAAGATGGCGTGACGGATTCGCCGACGGCAATCGGGCGATTACTGACAAAACCCGCATATGGCGAACGAATAATCGTATCGCTAATGGCTTTTTCGGCGACGGCGATCTGAGTTCTGGCCGATTCAACCGCCGCCTGCGCGCTTTTTACGGCCTGGTTGTTTTGTTTGGCAGAATTAATGGCGGCTTCGAGCTGCTGTTTGGCACTATTTACTTTTGCCCGGGCCGTATCGCGGGTGGTTTTATATTGGTCATACAAAATCATGGCCACATCACCGGTTTCAACTAATTCGCGGTAACGTTTTTCATTCACTTCAGCTAATTTTAATTCGGACACCAGTTGTTCATAATTGGCATTGGCGGCCCGGACTTCGGGAATCGTCGAGGCTTGAAAATTTCCGTTGGCCGATAATCCGAGACGGGCTTCGGCTTGTCTTACGCCGGCTTCCGCTTGCCGGACATTAGCTTGTGTTTCCTGCAGTTTTAAACGCGCGTCCCGGTCATTCAAACGCGCCAGGACATCGCCTTGTCTGACAAAATCACCGATATTAACAGGCGTGGCAATTATTTGACCGGACGTTTGCGGGGCGACATCAGATGTTTCATCGGAGATTAAACTTCCGGTCGACTGGATAAAGGCTGGAACATCGCGAACAATCGCTTTGGTGGTTGTAACCTGAATGGGACTTTCCGATTTAGCGGCTTGATTCTCCCGATTGCCGTCTTTTTTGTTGGCAGAACCGCTATTACCGTTTCCGCCGCCACTACACGCGGCTGAAAAAATTGAAACTGCAATAAATAAAAAAACAGTACCCTGCTTGAATAAGAGTTTTGAAAAGCTCATAAAATAAATTTTTACGAAGAAGTTTTATTATGGAAACAGAAATAAAGATTAACTGATTTTTGTATCTTAATAAAATGTCCGTAGTTTTTATAGACACCAACTGCCAATAAAAGGTTACAGAGACAAATTTATTTTGGCGGGAATATTATCCTTGAAATTTTTGTGTAACTTTTTATAATTTTTTCGTGTCTTATTTACAGAGAACGAGCAAAGGGCGGGTTTTATTTAAGTTTTAAGGCGTTTCTTTCAATAATTTGTTAATATCATTTCAATTAGTAAAATAGAAAAAAAACTTTATTGAAATTGAATTCACAAAGGAAAGAGGCTTGAAAAACTACGAAGATTTGCCGGATGTTGAGTTGACAGTGCGCACGAATGAAGGCGACGAAAGCGCCTTTGAGGAGATTGTGCGTCGTTACAGTCCGCGAGTTTTCCGGTTTGCCAGTCGGTTTTTTCGTCAACAAAGTTTGGTCGAAGAGGCGGCTCAGGAGGTTTTTCTTAAAGCCTTTACCCAGTTGAAAAATTTTGAAGGACGTGGTTCGCTCGAAGGTTGGTTGACGCGGATTACGGTCAATACGTGTATTAATATTTTGCGAAGCAGTAAACGCGAAACAGAGATGACGCTTTCTGCTTTGACGGACGATGAAAGCGATTGGTTGGAACAGCAAATGTCCACGGCCGCCAATGTCCGGCATCAGAGCGCGGAAGAAAAATTGATTGCGGCCGATTTAGTCAATCGAGTTTTAAAAACAATGTCGCCTGACGACCGTCTGGTTTTAACTTTGATTGACGGCGAAGGTTATTCGATGAAAGAAATTGCGGCTATGACCGGATGGACTGAATCAAAGATAAAAATTCAGGCATTTCGCGCTCGTCGCCGGATGCGCGAGGCCACGGAAAAGCTTTTGCAGGAAACTCAAGGTATAAAGGGGTAGTTAAAAATGAGAAATGAACATATCTTAGACATGCTTGACGAAAAAGCATTTGATGAAATCAGCGCCGATGAAAAGACGTCTATCGAAAAGCACACGGCGCAGTGCTCAGCGTGCCTGAAAGCTTACCAGTCAGCAAAAATTACATCCGTATTACTAAAAACCAGCGTGACGCAAAACTTTGAGCCGTCGCCATTTTTTCAAACGCGGCTGATGGCAAATTTGCGTGAAAAACAGGCGAAAGTCAGTCCGCTGTTTGTCTTTGCCAGAATGTGGAAAGCTTCGGGGACATTGGTTGCAATGATGATTACAACCATTTTTGTTCTAATTGGATTGACAGTTTTTGCACCGAACTACAATCAGGTTTCAGGTGCTACGATCTCCGCTTCGGACAATGATTCAGCGGATATTGTGATTTTAGATGGAAGAGTCCCGGCCAAAGAACCAACTAATGAACAAATTTTTCAGATGGTTTACGGCAGTGATAACAAAACGGGAAAATAGTTTATGGATAAGGAAAACAGATTTAATTGGAAAGTTCGGATTGCTACTTTAAGTATATTTTTATTGGGATTTGTGGCGGGCGCGTTGGCCTTAAATGCCTATCACGTCTGGTTTAATACGGCTTCATCAAATACTCGGCAACAGCGGTTTGAAAAGATGCTCGATCCGGTTCAGCTTTCTGATCAGCAAAAAGCCGAAGTTCAGAAAATCATGAGTGAAACCCGCGAAGAATTTAAAAATCTGCCGCCCAATCCGCAAGTTCAGGAAATCCGGGACCGGGCCGATGAAAAACTCAAAAAAGTTTTCAGTTCCGAGCAGTGGGAGAAATTTCAGCAAATCAGAAACGACGAAAAAAATAAACAGCAATAATCTGCCGGGGCAAGTAAAAAGAACAAGGTAAAATCGAAAAAGGTAAAGCGGGATTTAAAATTTCCCGCTTTACCTTTTTCGATTTTATTGAACGTACTAAAAAATACCGGGCAGTGTAGTTTAGATCGTCAAAAAAAAGTATCCGACGCTGTAACATAGAGAATCTGAATTGCTCCTTTTCTATCGGTTTTTCCGCTAAGATCTGGGGACACCCAGCCTTATTTGGGAGGTTAATTGTGTAAAATAAGAGGTGGCGCGGGAAAGAATGGCTCCGGTTCTTTGCCCGTCCCTGGCACTGAGCGGATAACCTGGCTCCATACACCTTACCGCCGGCACCGCCACATCGGCTGCTCCGCTCTCGGATTTGAGGTGGGCTTCAAAAATGACATTCATATGAATGTCCGCCGGCGGCGGCGGGATTGGCATAGATGACAGGCATCGGTTTTGTAAAGGTATAATGAACCAGATCCTCGCTATTAACCGTTTTTAATTCCAGGTGAAAAGTCGGAAAAACATAATTGGCCAGACCATATGGCAAAATTGCTCCGTTAGCATCAGTGAGGGGGCCATTGTCAAAAAGCTGAATTAATTCGGTTTGTGTTTTTTTGTTGGGGTGCTTGGTAGCCTTGATTCACCAGCTCATGCAGAGGCCGCCCAGCAGAAATATTTATCGTGCTGTCCGATCGGTTTAATTTTTGTATATTCACACATTTTTTTATTCTCCTTATTTTGAATTCCGAAAGCGACTGGCCGCAAACCCAAACCTCGCCGCTTGTATGATTGAATGGTATGAATCACTGTGGTTTTTATCAATCCGACTATTTCATCTCCAGGATCAATCCCAAAATTTGGAACGCTTCGTTGAGGTCCGGCAATTTGGCAGAACCTTTAGCACAAATTTCCCAAAAAAAAACGGGCGCTGCCGCGTTCCGCACGAACGGTAATTTCGCTTCCGGTTTCGGTGATAATATCAGTTCGCAATTTTGTTTTCACAAATTTCTCCGTATGCTATAATTCGCCGTAAAAATGCGGCTTCGACAGTTTCGTTTATAATTAAAACCGCTCGACAAGTCTTTTATAAACTCTGAATTTTTTTTCGTATAAACTCCAAATGTTTAATGAAAAGTATTGAAAATATTAAAGAAAATAAAGTTTTTGAATTTGCCGAATTTTCTTTCGACTTAAAGGAAAAAATTTTGCGGCGCGATTCCGAAACAATTTCAATGCCGCCGAAAACCTGTGATTTGCTGGCAGTTTTACTCAGGAATCACGGCGAACTTTTAACTAAAGATGAATTATTCAAACAAGTTTGGGCGGATGTTTTCGTTGAAGAAGCGAATTTATCGCATCACATCGCCGTTTTGCGGAAAACTTTAGGCGAAAACAATAACGGCAGAAAATTCATCGAAACCGTGCCGCGCCGTGGTTATTGCTTCGTCGCGACCGTTCGTGAAAATTTTGCGGCTGAATCGGTCGAACTAATCATTAGCGAGCGCACCCAAACCCGAACGATTGTCAGCACGGAAGTTGAAACAAGTAATGAATCGAAAAGATTGACCGAAAAAGCAGCGGTCGAAAGATCTCGGCGAAATAATCAGTTTATTTTTCCGGCACTTATTTTACTGCTTGCTGCTGCGGCCGCCGCCATTCTTTTGATTTGGCGGTGGACTAATCCTCCAAAAACAGACATCTTCAGCCATCAGCCATCCGACCTTAAAATCAAGCGTTTGATGCCGGATGATAATACATACGCTGTTTCCATTGCGCCTGATGGGGCCAGCGTCGTGTTTATGCAGTCCGACAGTAACTCGGAAACCATGTGGCGAAAACAAATTGCTTCGGGCGAGATGACACAGCTCCTTCCGACCGATAAATCGGGCGAGTTCGGAATTATCGCAACGCGTTTTTCGCCGGACGGGAAATGGATTTATTACAAGCACGCCGTCAGCGACTTTGCGCAGTCGGAGGTTTATCGCATCGGCGCCAGCGGCGGCGGGCCACAGAAAATCATCTCCAAAGTTGAGGGAGATTTTTCGATTTCGCCGGACGGTAAACAGCTCGCTTTTGTGCGCGACTGCCGCCAGCTGATCATCGCCGACGTCGAAACGGCCGTCGAGCGTGTTGTCGTCGAACGAAACGGCGAAAGTCAGATAATCAGATGTACTCTTTTGAGTTCAGCGGCGTGGTCGCCGGACGGTAAGCGATTAGCTTTTGCCGCCTCTAACATTGAGGATAATCAGTATGTTCATCAATTACGGGAAGTGAATCTCGAGACCGGCGTGGAAAGTCAGATTCCGCTTGCGAAAGATTTCGGTCCGATTTATCAAATCGAATGGCTGCCGGACGGCCAGGGCTTGCTGGTTACGCACGATAAAGATTTTGCGCTGCCCGATCAGATTTGGTATATCGCTTATCCGAGCGGCGACGCCCGGCGTATTTCCAATGAAACCGACGATTACGACCGTACGATCAGGCTCTCGGCGGACGGCAAAAAGCTCGCTACCCGTCAGGCGCTCGGTCATATCAATCTCTGGATCGCGCCGCTCGATGATTTCAACCGTCGAAAACAAATTACGCTCGGCGCCGCCGCCAAGCACGGAAATGCCGGCTTGGCTTTTATGCCGGACGGTGAAATTGTTTATTCATCGCTCGAAAGCGGCGCGGTCGATCTCTGGACGATCGATCAAAACGGCGAAAACAAACGCCAGCTAACCGTTAATGCCGGATACAGAAATATAAATCCCCGGGTCACCAGAGACGGGCGTTTTCTGGTTTTTACTTCTACTCGCACCGGTATCGATCAGGTTTGGCGCACCGACATTGACGGGCGCAATCCGGTGCAACTGACGAGCGGTTTGGACCACTGGCTGATGGGTCTTTCGCCCGAAAACGAAGTTTATTACTCGGGCTATTCAGCCGAAAAAAAGCGAATGCTGTTTTATAAAATTCCGGTCGAGGGCGGCGGCGGCGAGCCGGTTCTGGTTGACGACCGGATTTATTCATCGCCGGTCGATTTTTCTCCCGACGGCAAATGGATTTCTTTTTACGGCAGTGAAAAGGAGGGCGAAAAGCCGCGCAATGGCTTAATTGACCGGGCGACGGGCAAAACCGTCCGTTATTTCGACAAGATTGTCGGCAGCGGAATTCTTCCCTGGTCCCCTGATTCAAAATCGATCATATATGCGGATACCTTCGGAAAAGGATTGTGGCGTCAGCCGATCGATGGCGGCAATCCGACAAAGCTGGCAGATCTCAGCCCGAACGGCATCTACTTTTACGACATCTCGCCCGACGGCAAAAATATCGTGCTCGCGCTCGGCAGCACCAACGCCGAAATCGTTTTGACAGAGAATCTTTTTGAGACGATTAAATAAAAGCGAATCAGGGTTGGTAAAAGCAAGGCCGCAATTTCCCGCAAGGTTAACAATTTAAGTTTGTAAATGCGACTATAGCAAGTTCTTACAAAATCAAAGCGGTTGCTCGCAGAATAAACATACTTTGCGAGTAACCGCTTTGATTTCTTCATTTTTCGCCACGTTCCTGCTCGACTTCGGTTTCGAGCGTGACGGCCAGTTTTCTGACCGCCGGCTGGTCAAAAGTTTCAATCCAACGCAAAGCTTCATCTAAAACGCGTAATTGAAATTCTTTCCAATTTGGTTTTCCGGCCACGCTTCCGTATTCGCCGACATAAAATGCCGTGCGTGGCGGGCGCACCATATCGGGAACTTTTCTTTCGACGGCAATCATCATCGTCGGAATTCCGGCTTTCTCGAGTGATCTGGCAACGAGCCCTAAAGTTTGATGACAAAGTTTTGAGGCCGGAATAAGCAAGGCCGCCTGAGCTTCGTAACGTTTAACTCTTTCAACAATTTGCGGCGCAAGTTGGTCGGCGACAAGTCGGGCGTTCGGAATAAAACCATTAAGACTCCACCAAACATTATTCAGTTTTCCGATAACCCCGTTAGCTTGGTATTCAAGCAGCCGTTCGACGGGAATTTGCGCGTTCATATCCTGCTGCACGGCCTGCATATCATATCCGCGACCGGCATAACGCAAATCGGCGGCTTCAACTTCGATCGGAATTTCCCGAAAATTAACGTCGCCGTCGCGCGAAGCGGTATCAAACGGGTCGGTTCCGTCAATATAAGCGCCCGCCGAAGAAATTAATGCCAGGTTAGTCATCGGCAACGCACGTTTGGCCGGTGCAAAAGGGGAATAGACGTTTTCCACAAAATTATAGCCGGATAAATTATCATTGCTTTTCCAACGTGAATAACGACCGGCCCAATCGCCAGCGTTTTCAATTATTTCCGTGTGTTTAGCGGACAATTTGGGAGTTGAAATTCCCAATCTGCGCTCAATATTTTCTCTGATTGTATTTAACATTTGTTTTTCTACTGATTTTCCGTTTTATTTGTGCGCTGTGCAAGCAAGAAAAAGATAATAATTGCAGAAATCATTGCAATACTCAAAACCGTAACTGAATATCCGTGTAAATTATTAAAAGCCACCCGAAGCGGGTCGTCTAAAGCAATTTCCTCAATCGGGCGACCCAGCTGCGCCCTGATGTCGTGCAGTTTGGCGCTAATGACAAATTGTCCGAAACCGCAAGCAGCGGTCAGGATCAATAATAATACCTGCTCAATCCAAAATCTGATTCGCTCATTATTTTGACGGAAAATAAAGGAACTGACCAGTAGAATTAAGCCGATAATGAAGCCGCCGTAATTTATTTTTGCCAGAGTCAGATTTACGACCGAACCCGCCATTTCACGCGAATCCAAAACGGCAAACACGCTCGGAGCAACCGCAAAACTAAAAAAAACGGCAGCTCCAAGCCATAAAGCGACCAGAAGGGCGCGTAAATTTGCAAAAAACTTCATAAATCAAACTTAAAGAATTATCGGTTAATAAACGGTTATTATGGAATTTTTCACCAAAAATGGCAAAACTTCCTGTAGTTAAGTGTTTATTGCCGGCTCCAATTAAATTTTTAGCTTGATTTTATTGAACAAAGCGAATAAAATTTAACAGTGTTTTTATCTGCAAAACACAATAAACACGCTCGGCTCCCAAAAAATCTTCAAAGTTTTAATTCAACCGAATCTCTTTGTTCCCAAATATATCTATGACTCCTTTTAAAAATAAAGGTATTACGCTTTCATTTGGCTTATCCATATTAGTAATAACGGTTTTCTTTGTTCTGTGGCAAGCGATCGAGCAGTATGTCTATTTCATTTCGGCTTTAGCCGCCGGCGGCACCTCTTCATTGGGATGGTGGCAATTCGCTATGTTGGGAGTGATGGCGGTTGCAAGCATTATTTTAGCTGAAAAATGCAGCATAAAAAGAATCGTGCCTCATGTTTCGGGCTTTTTATTCCTGTGGTTCTTATTAACTATTTTTGTCGCGAAATATTATTCGGTTAATTTAATCTTCCTGAAAGTATTTTTTATTATCATAATTTCAATTTTCGCCGTTCACATAAAAAAATTATGGTTGATCGACAATGAACTCACGGAAAAATTAGTCAGATTAGTTTCGACCGGACATTTTCTGGAAGGGAAAACGGCCGATTTGAGAGCCGAAAGTAGTTTGCGGCTGCTGGAAACCATCTTGCCGCTTTCGGAAGCCATCGTTTTCCGAATTGAGAATGATAAAGAATTTATACCCATCGGACGCTCGCGTAACAGCAAAAATGATGATTCACTGATCTCAAGACAATCGGCGTGGCTGGATAATATACGGATTTGCTTACAAGCCTATGATGAGATCAGAACGGTGGTTGAAACCGACGAGGGAGACAATTCTTCAGCACGGATCGCCCTTCCTCTAATGTTTGATTCCAAAGTGGTTGGCGTATTGTTTGTGCATATCCATCAAAACTTTGAGAAAAATGACCAATATTTGCTCGAAGCCTTTAGCGGGCAGTTAGCCAGAAACTTTCAGCGCAAAGAAGTTCACAGCAAACATCTGCCGAATAAATTCTGGTGGAGCTTTCTTTCAACCCAATCGGCGGATAATCGCGTGGAAATCTTAAGATTGATTAACAGCCTGATGAAAGAACAGACTTTCAGCACGGTTGCCAGTTCATATTTGAAAGAAGCCCACGCCATTGCTTATCTCGATGGAACGCTGGCTTATTTAAATCGTCAAATGCGTCACATGGCGAATATTAATCCGCTGCAGATTTATGACCTTGATATTTTCAACCTGCTGGATAAATTTAAAACCGAAATTTTTAATGAACCGCGTCTGGCCGTGCGCCGGGTAATGCAAACGGGCGATAAATATTCCTGTGAGTTATTTTTCCCCGAAACAAGCAAAACCTTGAAAATGCAAATTTCGCTGGTAAAAGTTCCGGTTGATGAAACGGCCATTCACGATACCAATATACCGATGATGCCGGCTTGTTTTTTGGTGACCATGCGCGATATTTCGGCTATCAAGGAAAACGAAAGACTTCGCAGTGATATGACTTCATTAATGTCACACGAGCTTCGCACCCCGATTACCAGTATCAAGGGTTTTGCCGAATTGTTACTCGCCGAAGAATCAATTCCGGAAGATTCGCGCGAATTTTTAGAAATCATTGCCAATGAATCGCAACGGCTTTCAAAAATGCTGACGACCTTTCTTTCGGTTTCAAATTTGGAACAATCCGATAAACAGGAAGTCATAAAAACTCCGGTCAAACTGGATAACATCGTTCACGAGGTAGTTGATGATCTGCAGGAGCAAGCTAAGCGCAAGCGGATTCGGATGGTTGAGCAGGCAAATGCGCATCTCCCGCCGGTTGCCGCTGATAAAGGATTAATTACAAAAGCGATTACAAATTTGATCGAGAACGCCATTAAATACAGTCCTGAAAAGACTTCCGTTGTTATTTCGACCATTCTCGAATCCGAATTCCTGCGGGTTGTGGTTGAAGACCGCGGGTATGGCATTCCAAACAGTGACATTGATAAAGTCTGGCAAAAATTTTACCGCGTGGCCCGCGAGGGACACGATAAAGAGGAAGAATCGACGGGTTTAGGACTTTCGTTTGTCAAGGAAGCGGTTGAGCAGCACGGCGGAGAAGTCGTCGTCGAATCCGAAGTCGGATTCGGTTCAAAATTCAGTTTTACGCTTCCGCGTTTGTAAGGTTCATTGAAGATTTATCACGCATCAATTAACATTTGTCTTTCATTTTAAATTAATGACGCGTGATAAATCTTCAATGACAGATGTTTACGATCAGCTTTTGGCGTATTGCGAAGCCGGGAATTTTGCCGGTTTTGATCCGTTTGACGGTTTAAACAGCAAAATCTTTCAAGCTTCGCCGTTAAAATACTTGACGCTCGCGCGTCTGGCCTGGCTGCAAATGGTCAAGCGGTCGCCCGTTAACCTGCGAAAAATTTTATTGATCGAAAAAGGCGTAAATCCGAAAGGAATTGCGCTTTTTGCTTTAGCCGAGCTTTCACGCTTTCGCGCCACAAGAAGCGAAAAACACGCCGAAAATGCCAATAAACTATTAAAAAAACTTCTTGAATTAAAGATCAAAATCCAAAATCCAAAATCCAAAATCCAAAATCGAATTGCTTTTGGCTATAATTTCGATTGGCAGTCGCGCGCCTTTTTTGCGCCGAAAGGAACGCCGACCATTGTTCCGACCGCCTTTGCCGCCCAAGCGTTTATTGAAGGCTACGCAATTTTCAATGACGCGGAATATCTTGACGCCGCACACGAAATTTGCCTGTTTATCACCGAAGATTTAAACCGCGTTGACGAAACCAAGGAAGAAATCTGTTTCAGCTACACGCCGCTTGATAAAAGCGTAATTTTTAATGCTTCGCTTTTAGCGGGAGAATGTTTGGCAAATGTCGGCGGGTTAACAAAAAACGAAGAGTATTTAAAGTTAGCCGAGAAAACGGCAAATTATGTTTTGCGTTACCAGCAAGCGAACGGTTCCTGGCATTACGGTGCCAAACTCCGCCACAAATGGATCGATAATTTTCACACGGCGTATGTTTTGCTTTCGCTTTATCGACTGCAAAAATTAATTCCGAGCTTACAAATTAAAACTGGCAACGCGCTTAAAAGCGGCTATGAATTTTGGATCCGAAACTTTTTTCTGGCGGACGGAACGCCGAAATATTTTGATAAAGAAACGTATCCGATCGATATTCACTCGGCTTCGGCTGCGATTGTCGCGCTTTGTGAGCTAAAAGATCTTGATCCAAGCGCGTTGCCTTTGGCGGAAAAAGTTGCCTGTTGGACAATTGAAAACATGCGCGATCGGGAAGGCTTTTTTTATTACCAAAAAAATAATTCAGGCATTATAAAAACACCGTTCGTCCGCTGGGCTAATGCCTGGACGGCTTATGCGCTGGCAAAAAGTCTGGAGTCCGGGGTCGAGAGTCGAGAGTTTGGTTGATGTAAGTCTTAAGATTTTACGAAAAACTTTGTGTCCGTATGCTAACCATAATATTAAGTTATTGTTGAAAGAAATTTATGACTCCAGACTCCAGACTCCGGACTCCGGACTCCAAAAGAATTTGGATAGATTTAGGGAATTCACCGCACGTTCCGTTCTTTCTCGCGCTTTCGAAGGAATTTGAGCGGCGCGGGAACAGCGTTTTGTGGACGGCGCGGGATTACGCGCAAACGGTTCCGCTGGCTGAAAAAGCCAATCTCCCGATCAAAATTTTCGGGACCCACGGCGGTCGCGGGATTTTGCAAAAGACCTGGAAATTCACCGAAAGAGTCTGGAACTTATGGAATTGGGGGCGCGGGCGGAAAATCGATCTGGTCGTTTCGCATAATTCGCACGAACCTTTTGCCGTTGCGCGAATGTTGGGGATAAAATCCGTTAATTTGATGGATTACGAACATCACCCGCTCAATCATTTCTCTTTTAGAATGGCTACCCGTGTCATCGTCCCCGAAAGTTTTCCCGATGAATTTGTTAATAAATTCGGCGCGTCAAAAAAGACTTTCAAGTTTCCGGGTCTCAAAGAGGATGTTTATTTAGCGGATTTTGCGCCCGACAAAAGTTTTCAGACCGAATTGTCCGCGCTTGGAGTTTTGCCTGAAAATATTCTGGTCGTCGTGCGCCCGCACGCGCCCGAAGCTCTCTATCATCGACAATTTGCTAACGACATTTTGGATAAACTTTTAGATGACTTTGCCGCGCATCCAAACGTAAAAATTATCTTACTTCCACGAAAAGATTATCAGGGCGCGGAACTTAAAACCCGCCACAGCCAGGGAAATATCATTATCCCCGAAAAAGTTCTGGACGGCGCCAATCTGTTATTTGCAGCCGATCTGGTTGTTTCAGGCGGCGGCACGATGAATCGTGAAGCGGCAGCTTTAGGCGTTCCGGTGATGACGATCTTTTCAGGCAAACCGGCGTCGATTGATGGAATGTTGATTAACGAGGGCCGGATGATAAAGATCGAGACGCCTCAGGATCTGGCGAAAATTCATTTAGCCAAAAAGTCTGTAGCAAATGTTTCACACGCTTTTGAAACAAAAACAAATGTGGCGGATTTAATTTTAGATACCGGTCAAAAATCTACTTAGACCGGCGCATTTATGCTAATCTGTTTTGGTTAATGAAAGCGAAAAAAGCCGTTACGGAAAATACAAAACCAAAATTTAAACGGGCGGAAAACCGTGTTCCGCGTTGGGTAATGCCGTCTGCTAAGACATTAATTTTTTTAGCGGATGTAATTTTGACGGTTTTTTGTTTTACGCTGGCTTTCACTCTGCGCGAGGGGGGCGACCGGATTTTATCGGGAACCGGCTGGGCCTGGTCAAACGCCTTTGCGCCGTATGCCGGGATTTTACTTTTCGCGGTGCCGATTCGTCTCGCAATGCTTATTTATCAAAGAGTTTACCGTTTGCAGGGCGCATTTTCCTACATCGCCGAATTTGTCAAAATCTTAAAATCCGTTTCAGTCGGTTCGCTTTTAATTGTGGCCTTTACTTTTTTGTTCCGGGGCGGCTTTGCTTTTCGGGAATTTTCATATTCACGCGGCGTCTTTATATTTGATTTTTTAATTTCTTTACTCGTTTTTGCGGCTTTTCATCTTGGTCTGCGTTATCTGCAGACACTGGTGCGCGGGCGCGGCATCAATTTAATTCCGACGCTCATCGTCGGACAAAATACCGAGGCGCAGCAGACCATTCGTGAGCTAAAAGAAAGACCTGATTTGGGATACCTGGTTGTCGGAGTTATCACAACCGGCCAAAGCCAAAAATCAAAGATCCTCTCGAACGACGTTCAAATTGTCGGAACCCTGGATGATCTGCCACATGTTATCCGCGAGCTCGGCATTCAGGAAGTTATTATTACCGATAGTCGGATTCCGAGCGAAAAACTTTTTGATGCGATGATGTCGCTGGGACGCCGGCAAAAGGTCGAATTTCGGCTGGCACCCTCGCTTTTTAATTTTCTGCCGCAAAAAACGAGTGTCGAGCAGATTGGAATTCTACCGATGGTCAGGCTTTTCCGCGAACCGCTGAGCGATGCCGAAAGATTTTTAAAACGCGCCTCCGATATTGTCATTTCCATTATTGCCTTGACTTTGCTTTTACCCGTTTGGCTGATTATTGCGCTTTCCATAAAACTGAGCTCGCGCGGCGCGGTTCTTTTTAGACAGGAGCGCGTCGGGATGGACGGGAGAATTTTCCTCTGCTACAAATTTCGGACGATGAAGGCTGATGCGGACGAAAATCTGCATCGCGAAATATATCGAAAAAACATCGAAGGCGTGACGGAAGCCAATATCGGCGACGATGAAAACCCTGTTTTCGGCAAAGTCAAAGATGATCCGCGGGTTACCAAAGCCGGGAAATGGCTGCGGCGTTCGAGCCTGGACGAACTGCCGCAAATCCTGAATGTTTTAATCGGTGATATGAGTATTGTCGGACCGCGCCCGCCGATTCCTTATGAGGTCGTTGAATATGACCTCTGGCATCGCAAACGGCTCGAGATGAAGCCAGGAATTACGGGTTTATGGCAGGTTTCGGGCAGAAACCGCCTGTCATTTGATGAAATGGTTCGGATTGATATGTTTTATATCGAAAACTGGTCGCTGTGGCTCGATTTAAAAATAATTTTGCTGACCTTGCCCGCGATGCTGCGCGGCGACGGCGCGAGATAGAGCCATGAGTAAAATTTACAAAAATTATTTTAGTCCAAAATCGGTGGCCAAAAGATATGCCAAAGGTCGCCCCAATTTCCATCCTTTTGTAATTCATCAGATAAAAAAGTTCCTTAAAATAACCGAACCTTTGCCTTTTGTTTTGGATGTCGGATGCGGAACCGGATTATCAACTCTTGCGCTGAAAGAAGTTGCTTCTAAAATCATTGCCTTAGATATTTCTACCGAAATGCTTGCACTAGCTCCTAAAAGCAGTAATATACACTACTTACTGGCATCCGCTGAAAACTTTCCGATAAACGAAAAGATTTTTGACCTGATTACAATTTCGCAGGCTATTCATTGGCTCGATAAAGAAAAATTTTTCCGGGAAGCTGAAAAAGTCTTAAAACAAAATGGTTGGATTGTAGCCTTTGATAATTATTATACGGCGCAAATGACTGACAATGAGAGGTTTAATATTTGGCATAGACAAAAATATCTGCAAAAGTTTCCTTCAGTTCCCAAAAATAAAAGATCTTTTCAAATGGAAAGTGAAAATCCGGGCGAATTCATTTTGTTTGAAGAGGAGTGGCACGAAAATATAATTGAACTTTCTTCAACGGAATTAGTTGAGTATTTGATTACGCAAAGCAATGTTATTGCCGTGGTCGAAAACGGAACGCAGACAATTGATGCTGTCACAAAATGGCTGACGGGTGAAATACGTCCGTTTTTTGAAAGCGAAGCAAAAAAAAAAATTATTTTCAAAGCCCCGGTCTGGTATCTACGAAGGAAGTCCCGGGAAATTAGAGATTAAAATTCAATCAGAAAATCTTAAGCCTAATGCCGAACATTGCCGAAACTCTCAAAAATGCGACCGCACTTTTGCAGTCAAGCCAAATTGCCGAACCGCGTCGCGAAGCCGCATCGCTGCTGGCTTTTATTTTGCAGAAAGATAAAACTTTTCTCATTGCCCACACGGATTATGAATTGACCGCAACTGAAGAAAAACATTTTTACAACAGTCTTCAGCGCCGCGCCCGGCACGAGCCATTTCAATACATTACCGGGCGACAGGAATTTTTCGGACTCGATTTTCTGGTTACCCCCGATGTTTTGATCCCGCGTCCGGAAACGGAAATGATCGTTGAACATGCGCTTGAGATTTGGCGCGAAAATTCTTTCTCGCGCTTTTGCGAAATCGGCATCGGTTCGGGCTGTATTTCGGTTTCAATTTTGCACGAAATCAAAACGGTTTCAGCCATCGGGTTGGATATTTCCGCCAAAGCTTTGGAGACGGCGAAAAAAAACGCCGAAGGACACGCCGTCCTGGAAAGATTGGAGTTGAAAAATTCTGATATTTTTAGCGGCTTGACCGCGGAAAAATTTGATTTGATCGTTTCCAATCCGCCGTATATTCCTGCAATGGATATTACAGGTTTACAACCCGAGGTTCGTGATTTTGAGCCAATAAATGCCTTAACCGATGGAAAAGACGGGCTTTCAATTGTCAAAAGAATCATCCGGGAATCGCCGAAATTTTTAAAGCCAAAAGGCTTTTTACTAATGGAAATAGGAATTAATCAGGCAAGGGAAGTAAAAGAAATGTTTGACAAAAATCTCTGGCGCAAAGTCGATATTCTGCCGGATTTACAGGAGATACCGCGAATGGTCAAAGCAAACATTCTTTAAAAAAAATAATTTTATTTCCTTTGTGGTTCAATTTTTGCTATATTTCAATTTACACAAAAAACGTTTTGTTTTAATACATCTTGGCGAACGTTAGGGAGGAAAATTATGAGATACGAAAAAGAAGAGTCTAATGCAAGCACAAAATTAACCTATTTGCTTATCGGCGGCGGCATCGGGGCCATTATCGCCTTACTTTTTGCGCCTAAAGCCGGACATGAATTGCGCGGGGACATTGCCGACGCTACTCGTAAAGGCATCGATAAAACCAGGGAAACAGCCGCCCAATTGCAAGATAAAGCAGGCGAATATTATGAAGTTTCACGCGAAAAAGCGAGTGAGCTTTATTTAACTGCCCAGGAAAAAGCTTCGGAATTAGCAGAAACGGCAAGAACTAAAGCAAGCGAAATCACCGAAAAAGCGAAAGAAGCGGCCGCCAGCACGGCCAATCCGTTTAAAGCTGCTATTGAAGCGGGTAAAGACGCTTATTACGACGAAAAACGTAAGACGGAAACATCAGCTATTACCGAAGGTCGTCCGACTTATCCGAAAGACGGCAATCTGGAAGTGGCGAAGGACAATAAGTAAAGGGTTATGAATGTAAATGAACCGCAATTTTGGATGATGATTGCTTCAATCATCATCGCAATCTGTTTTGTAGTGATGGCAATTGCTCTGATTGCCATCGCTATTATTGTCAAACGTGTCATCGGGACGGTTCAGCGTTTGGAAGAAAAAGTAAACCCTTTGATCGGCAAAATTGATCCATTAATGACAAAAGTAAATCTGATCGGCGACCAGGGAAAAGAAATTGCCGTGCAGTTTACAGAGATTTCGGGACATCTTTCAACGGCCAGCCAGAATTTTTCGGAATCGACGGCTTTAATTAAACAAGAAGTGGCCGAACTTAAGCTTTTGGTCGGACAAACAGCGCATACGGCCAAGGACAAGGTTGAACTGGTCAGCCGGACAATTGATCGCACACAGCTTCAGGTTGTGAACACGACTGATTTTATCAACCAGAAAGTGGTTGAGCCGGCCCGCGAGATCGCTGCTGTCATGGCCGGTGTCCGCAAAGGTCTCGAAGTCCTGTTTGCCCCCGCCCCAAAACAGATTGATCGCGTTTATACCGATGACGAATTATTTATCGGATGATCAAAACTTCAAATTTCGAAAAAAAGGGCGATAATATATCGCCCTTTTTTTCGAAATTTTTTTATACGAAGTCTCCAAGATTAAAGAAATATTTCAAATAATGTTTTATCTTTAGTCATTTTGCGCCGAAAGAAAACATTTATGACCTACATACTTGCCTTTGACCAGGGAACTACTTCAAGCCGTTCAATTATTTTTGACCGCGAAAGCCGGATAATTTCGGCTAGCCAGAAGGAATATACGCAGATTTTTCCCCAAAGCGGCTGGGTTGAGCATAATCCGTTTGAAATCTGGGAAACGCAGATTTCAACTGCTACGGAAGTCTTGCAAAAAGCAAATTTAACGGCGCGGGAAATTGGTGCTATCGGCATTACCAATCAACGCGAAACGACAATTATCTGGAATCGAAAAACGGGTGAGCCGATTTATAATGCGATTGTCTGGCAAGACCGTCGAACTTCGCGGGTTTGCGATGAAATTCGCCAATCATACGGAGATTTGATTCGCCGGAAAACGGGTTTAGAAGTTGATGCGTATTTTTCGGCGAGCAAGATAAACTGGCTTTTAGAAAATGTGGCAGATACCAGAAAACAAGCCGAAACGGGCGAGCTTCTTTTTGGAACGGTGGACACCTGGCTGATTTGGAAACTTACCAATGGCGAGCGGCATATAACGGATGTTTCAAACGCTTCGCGGACGATGATTTTCAATATTCACACGCTCGAATGGGATGACGAGCTTTTAGAAATTTTCAATATTCCGCGTTCGATTTTGCCGAAAGTTTGTTCATCAAGCGAAGTTTACGGCGAAGTTAAAGTGCCAGCTGAATTAGCCGGAATACGAATTGCGGGAAATGCCGGCGATCAGCAAGCCGCGCTTTTCGGGCAAGCTTGCTTAGGCGCAGGAATGACGAAAAATACCTACGGCACAGGCTGTTTTATGCTCCAGAATATTGGCCCGAATCCGGTTGAATCAGAAAATAAACTGTTGACGACGGTTGCCTGGAAGATCGGCGATAAAACTGAGTATGCTCTCGAAGGAAGTGTTTTCATAGGCGGGGCCGTCATTCAATGGCTGCGGGATTCGCTTGAAATTATTGAGAAATCTTCAGATGTCGAAGAGCTTGCTAAGACGGTCGGGGATAATGGCGGGGTTTATTTTGTACCGGCGTTTGTCGGGCTCGGCGCGCCGCATTGGAATCAGGACGCGCGCGGAACGATCATCGGGCTGACGCGCGGAACAGGGAAAGCGCATATCGCCCGTGCCGCGCTGGAGTCGATTGCTTATCAAACAGCCGAGCTGCTTGAAGCCATACAGACCGATTCAGGAATTAAATTAACGGAATTAAGGGTTGACGGCGGAGCGACCGCCAACGAAACGCTTTTACAGTTTCAATCGGATATTTTAGGCATTTCAGTTGTCCGTTCAGCGATTAAGGAAACGACGGCGCTCGGAGCGGCTTATTTGGCCGGTTTAGCCGTTGGTTTTTGGCAGTCGAAAGACGAAGTTGAACAGGCCTGGAAAGCAGACCGGATCTTTGAACCGAAAATGCTGCCCCAAACAGCCAAACAGCTTCTCGCTAAATGGCAGGAAGCTGTTAAAAGAGCTAAAAATTGGGTTTAACTCTAACGTAGGTCATAGTTGGTTAAAATATGGGCATCGCCGGCCGAGGTGGTTGTCAAAATCAAACCGATGCCTTTGGCGTAGAAATACTCGGAAACAAAGGTGGTCGGTAAAGGGGTGCCGTTCATACTGAATTTACAATCGCCTTTGACAACGGTCACGTTGTTGTAAGTCTTGCCTTCGACATTTTTAGACTCGCCAGCGGCCGTTACCGTCATCGTCATATCGGTGGTAATCCCATTGGCCGCGTATTGAATCACCCAATTGGTTCCCACGGTGAAATCGTCTTTTAAATACGGATGAAAAACTTTCGCATCAAAGCCGTTGGTGTAATAAATATCGCCGTCTTTTCGCATAAATGAATTGGTATTGGTCGAAGTGTTGTGAAGGGTAAATAAGGAAGGATTTCCCGCGTCAACGCCGATTATGGAATTGGTATAATCGCCGCCCGTGGTCATTTTATAAGTCCATTTGTTACCGACTGCTAAAGGATAAAGAACGGTTTCTCCCGTTAAAGCCATAAATTTTATTTCTCCTCAAAAGTTAATATTGTTGATGTTTGACGGATAAATAAAGCGAATTTTGCCTAAAGGTTTTAAAAGACAAAAAAAGAGGAGCAATTTTTGCCCCTCTTTTTTTATAGCTATTTGTTCTAGATAAATTAGTTCTCGTTATTATCGGACTGTCCTTTGCCGCCCGCCGCGGCCTGGGCGGTTGGAAGCGGTAAACCGATTGAGTCAATTTTTTCTTCCATATCATCGCCGAATGAATCTTCGGGCGCGTCATTGACAATCATTTTGCCCGATTGTTTTGAAAAAACAAGTTTTTCTTTTTCCTCGTCGAAATCAATGGCGACAAAATCGCCTGTTTCGAGTTGTTCCGTCGCGACCAGATTTGATAACGGATAAACCAGGAAACGTTCGATAGCGCGTTTCAAATGTCTGGCACCGTATTTTAAATCAATGCCTTCGCTCAGCAAAAATTCTTTTGCTTTATCGGTGCATTCAAAAACAAACTTCGTTCCAGCCGATTCGGTGATCCGGTTTTGAACCTGGCTGAGCTCGATGTCTAAAATCTTGCGCAGGTGATGTTCTTTCAAGCTTCTGAAGACAACCACTTTATCAATACGATTCATAAATTCGGGCGAGAATTTACGTTTTGCCGCTTCGAGGGCCGTGCGATAAATTTTAGTGTCAATTTCGTTGTCGTCAGGAGTTTTTCCCTGTTTAGTCGGGGCAAAACCGATGCCGCCCGAGATCATATCGGACATTTCACGGGCGCCGAGATTGGAAGTCATAATGACGATTGTTTTAGAAAAATCCACGCGCCGATTATCGCCAAGCGTCAGGGTTGCTTTGTCCAAAATACCCAAAAGTAGTTGCCACAAGGCATCGGAGGCTTTTTCGATTTCATCAAACAGCACGAAAGTTAGTTTCGTATCTTCGGTGTGCGATTTATCGAGATTTTCCTGCGTCAGCATCGGACTGGTTTCACGGTGTCCCAAATACCCCGGAGGCGAACCGATTAACTTGGCAATTTCGTGCGAATGTTGAAATTCCGCACAATCGATTTTAACGACTGCATTGGCGTCGCCCAACAAAACTTCCGAGGCGGCTTCGACGACACGCGTTTTTCCCGAACCGGTCGGGCCAAGGAAAAGCAGTGTGCCGATTGGTCGTGAAGGATTATTCATTCCGGCGAGATAAATCTGGAAAAGCCCACTCATACGGCGTACGGCGCGTTCCTGCCCGACGATCTGTCCTAATAATTTATCTTCAAATTCGCCGGCTCGTTGACTTTTTAGGTCGGGGTCGAGAATTAATGTTTCCGTTGTTTGTTTTTTTGCCGTTTCGTTACTCATATTCTTGTCTCTCCTACTAGGATAAAAAACGTCACACACTTAAACAAAGTTTCATGCTTTGCTTAGCTTAACTGACGAATTTTCAATTTGCGCGTTTGCCTATCTTCATCGGCAAATCTTGGCAATATTTAAGATGCTTTCAAAAGTGAATTTGTTGGATGGACTTTGGGAATCGGAAAGGTTGCGTCCAAAATATGCAAGTTGCTTGTACGAGTAGGCAACTATCATGTGATAATTTTGCATAAAATTTAGAATACTGCAAGTGGAAATCCGGCTTATACATTTTCGGTTTTAAAAGACCCATACTTTTTGATAATTATATCTAAGGCGATGCAGAAACCTCTTACGCCGATAATTATTAACAGAAACCAAAAAACATAGCGTATTCGGTAAAGCGCACCGATATTTGTTACTAAAAAGCCTAAAGGCATAATTCCGCAAATGACGGTTAAAACCAATTGCCAAAGATCTAACGATTTACGGTAATAATAAATTGTTAAAACGGCACAAAAGCTCAGAAAATAAATTAACAAAGTTTCTCCGCTGGAAAATAACCGGCCGATTTTTCCGAAAGATTTACCTTCTGCAAACCACATATTCGGGAAAGGAGCGAAAAGACCGATCAGCATCGCTCTCGGCGAAAACATTAAAATATCGCCCGTTGAACGAAAGACCAAATCTCTGTCAATGGAAGAGTCCGAAGTTTCCTGTTGAGCAGTAAAATCATGCCTGACCAGATTGATCCTTATTAAAGTTTTCGATAACCCTTCATTTTCCAGGTTTCTTCTGAGAGTTTTAAGCACGGCCAATTGATTATCTGAATATGCGGTTTTTTGAGGAGTAAAAGATTTAAAGACAAACGGTATGCTTATGACCAAGCCGATAAAACAGATAAATAAAATGATTTCTTTAAAATGATTCCGAAAATTTCGGCGACATTTAAGAATAAAAAGCAGCAGTGCAACCGTGACAGTGGCGGCATAAACGGGAAAGCCGCTGTCCCGGATAAACCAAATAAGGATCAGCAGAAAATAACAACCGATCAGGCGTAGAGCAAGGGCCGGGGTTGAAAATGATTTTTTGAGTAAGATAATTAAACAGTTTACAATTGCTAAAAAAATTAAAATAAAGAATGAATCGCGCAAGGGTTGAGTAGTATGGACAAGAAAAGTCGGGTAAAAATTAATCACCAGAGCGGCTAAAAATCCAGTTGTAGAATCAAAACATGCCTCCCCGATTTTATAGATGAAAAACAAGATAAAGAGAAAAAGCATCACATTCAGCGGTTCAAAGCAAAGGACGTTTTCGCCAAATAAGGGCGAGAAGAGAAAATAAAAGATGGTATAAATTTTAACGTGAAACTGTTCGGTATTTGTAAAAAAGTATGAGAATTCTCCTTCCCCGATCTGTCGCGCCAGCGCTGCACATATTTCGGTATAAAAAATCGCGTCTGTCCGCAGGACGCCGGATTCGTTTATAAACTGCGGAAATTTGCCCGAATATCCAATCACTAACACGGTTATTGCTGACAAAATATGCGTCAAAAAGCCGATCACTAACAGCGTCTTAAGATTGAAATAATCTAAAAGGGAAGTGATTTTCATGCAGATCTATTTATAAGCTGTCTTTAAATAATCTTTCGCTTTGAAAGTTAATGAAAAAATACAAACTTAGCGCCAAAATAAAATAAGTGACCGAGCTTGAGAGAGCGATTCCCGCCGTTCCCATCAATTTTATAAACAAATAATTTAGCAAAATAGTTAAAACCAGCGTTGCGGCGCTAAATAAAATACTTGAAGTCGTCTTGTTGATAATCGGTAAAATTCTTAACATCAAATAATACATCACATAAAAAGGCAATTGAAAAACATAATAAAACAGCATCACCGACACAATGACGGTATCGTTATTGGAAAATGCGCCGCGTTCAAATGCTAAGCTAATAATTGGTTTGGCAAAGATAATAATAAAAATGACAATCGGTAATGTCGAAAATAAGATAACCAACAGCCAGCGATTAAGCGTTTTTTTGAACTCATGCCAATTTCGTTTGGCGGCCAACTCAGATAAATGCGGAACCAAAACTGTCGTAAAAGCAAGTCCGGCAATATCAATAGGGAAGGTAACGACTTTTTTTCCATAACTGAGTGCTGCCAGTCCGCCAAGCTCCGAGCGACGGGCGGCCATAACACTATCGGCTAGTCCGGCAGAGTTGCCCATGGCGTTACTGATAAACAATTTCCACCAGCTTTTTATGGTGTGGCTCAGTTCTAAAATCCCGCCCTTAAATTTGGGGATAAGTCTGAATTCAGGCTCATCTTTCAAGAAAAAACCCAGCAGAAACATTTCGATAAAACCGCCCACCAGGAGCCCCAAAGAAAGCGCAAAGACCCCCGTGTTTTTGCTAAAGATTAGCAAAAATATCGAGACCAGAGGGGTTATAACGGAAACGACCGAGCTTTTTAAGAATTCCCCTTCGGCATTTAATAACTCTTTCCATAAATTGATAATGGTCCCGATAAAGGCGGCGGGAGCCGTTAAATATAGCAGCACCTGTATAAATTCAATTATTTGAGGGCTGAAACTTCCTTCGATAAGCAAAGAATAGACCGGAAAGGCAACCACCGAAAAGGTTGTTCCTAAAAAAGCAAATATGAGCAATATGACGAAAAGTGATTCATACACCTGCGCAGCTTCCTCAAAACGCCGATCTTCACGCAGCTTTATAAGTTTGGGAATAAAAGCGATGGTCAGCGAATTTGAAAGCGTTTGCGAAAAAGTAAACGGAATGAGAAAAGCCAAAATAAAGGCTTCCAGAAATTGTGAACGACCGAATTTCCACGCCACAATTAAATCTCTTGCTACAAAAAGGAGTTTTGCCAATAGAATGATAAAACCTACCAGAACGGTTTTGCGAAGGATATTAGCGGTTACTTGAGTTATTTTTACTTTTTGTAAAAATGCAAAAAGATTCAACGATAGAATGCCTCCCCAAATTGACGGAAGATTAGGATATAAAAACTGATAACACGCGCTTAAAATTATCCGGCAACACGTTTTATGAGTTTAAGGAGAAACTTAAACTTTAAGACAATCAATTAAAACCTATCAGCTATTTTAAGAGCCGGAGAAAAAGAATGTTTCTGCTAATTATTTTAAACCGAAGAAATTTCATTGCGTTTTTGTTTTTTTAGGAAAAAAGTGATTCCGCCTGATCCCAGGATCACGGCCAATATCCAAAAGAAATAGCGCATTCGATACAATTGCCCGATATTGATAACTACCAAGCCGAAAGAGACAGCCGCCGACAGAAAAGTGATTAATAATAACCACATCTGCGGCGAGGCCCTGGTTTGCCAGATGCCGATAAGTGCAAAAAAATAAAGCAGGTATGTCAGAAACATTTCCGCTCCAGACAATAATCTACCTGTTTTCCCATAAATTTTCCCGTCGCTGAACCAATAATTAGGAAAAGGGGAAAAAATTCCGATTTCTAATGCCCTCGGCAAATATGCAATAACATCAAACACGTTTGAAAACTGAACGTCCGCATCGATACTCGAACCCGCTTCCGGATACAGAACTCCTGCTTTAAATCGCAGAAACTGAATTTGTTTGACGAATTTAAACTCGTTACTGGCATTTTGCTGATTCGTAAATTCCTCTAGGCGCTGGCCTTGTTCGGGTGTCGCCTCACGTTTTTCAGGCAGCTGGTTTTGCAGGAGTTTGGGAATAAATAATATTCCGATCAAAAGCACCGGCAAACAAACAAAATTATAAATGAACTGTTTTTTTTTATTTTCTTTGAGGACTTTGAGAAAAAGCAATCCTAAACAGGTTCCGGCCATAGCCAGATAAAGCAGAGTAATGTTATCCCGTATTAACCACAGCAGCGCCAGTAATAAAAGTCCGCCGGCGACCAGCGTGAAGGCTTTGAGCAGGCTTAATCCCTTATCAAGAAAAGCATAAAGCAAAATAGTATATGCCAGCATCAAGGCAATAAATAAAGTATCCCGCAACGGTTGAGAGGAATGAAGGAGCAGACTCGGCCATAAGCCGACAATGATAGCAGCCAGAACGCCCGTCCTGGTATCAAAACATTTCTCGCCGATTTTGTATGTCAACAAAATAATCAGAAGGTAGAAGATCAGATTCATACCTTCCAAACTCAAAATACTATTCCCGAACAGCGGATACAACACAACATACGACATCATATAGAGGCGCACGTGGATTTGGGTAGTTGAATTAAAAAGAACGGAAAAATCGCCTTCTTTCAAACTCTGTTTTAGATTTGGGAAATCATCCCAATAATACAGCACATCACTTCCCTGACTTGCTAACGCTCCCTTTTCATTAAACATATTCGGCAGGATTTTATAATGTCCTGCCGAATAAATTGCCGCAACAAAGCAAATATGCAAAATGGCGAAAAAGATTAAGAGAGAAAGCAGAGGTCTCGAAGAGACCGCCTTACTAATCATAATATTCCAAACCCAAATGTGTGATTAAATCTTCGCCTTTTAAATGACGCAAAGTGTTTTTCAGTTTAATCAGCTGGATAAAAATATCGTGTTCCGGATAAAGTCCGGGGGCCGTCTGCGGGGCTTTGAAATAAAACGAAAGCCATTCCTGAATGCCTTTCATCCCGGCGCGGCTGGCCAGATCCATAAACAGCGCCAGGTCTAAAACCAGCGGCGCGGCCAGGATCGAATCACGGCACAGGAAATCGATTTTTATCTGCATCTTGTAGCCGAGCCAGCCGAATATATCAATGTTGTCCCAACCTTCTTTGTTGTCGCCGCGCGGCGGATAATAATTGATGCGGACGACGTGCGAAAATTTACCATATAGATCAGGGTAAACATCAGGCTGGAAAATATGTTCGAGCACGGAAAGCTTTGATTCCTCTTTCGTTTTGAAATTTTCGGGATCGTCCAGAACTTCGCCGTCGCGGTTGCCTAAAATATTGGTCGAATACCAGCCGTCAAGCCCTAGCATCCTTGATTTCAAGCCCGGTGCCAGGATGGTTTTCATCAAAGTTTGACCGGTTTTGAAATCTTTTCCGCAGATCGGCACCTTTAGATCTTCCGCCAGTTTTGTCAATGCCGGGATGTCGAGCGTTAAATTAGGCGCACCATTGGCAAACGGAATCCCCGATTTGATCGCCGCATAAGCATAGATCATCGAAGGCGCAATGCGTTCGTCATTGTCATACATGGCTTTTTCAAACGCTTCGAGCGAATCGTGAATTTCCGACGGCTGGAGATAGATTTCCGTCGAAGCGGCCCAAACGATAACCAGCCGGTCACAGCCTTTATCTTCTTTGAATTTGGCCATATCCGCCATCAATTGTTCGGCAAGCTCCATTTTGTTCTTGCCTTCCTTGATGTTCGTGCCGTGCAGACGTTTGACGTAATTTTGATTGAAGACCGCCGCCATCGGTTTGAGCGAATCGAGCTGTTCGCGTAAATCTTCAACCAGAGATTTATCCAGGACACCGGCGTGAAGCGCGGCTTCATACGCCGAATCGGGAAAAATATCCCAGGCCCCGAAAACAACGTCGCTCAAATCCGCCAAAGGAACAAAATCCTTGATCTTCGGTGAACGATTATCGGTGCGTTTACCCAAACGAATCGTTCCCATCTGTGTCAAAGAGCCGATCGGCTCCGCTTTTCCTTTGCGAATTGCTTCTACACCCGCAACAAATGTTGTGCTGACTGCGCCAAGTCCGACAAGCAGAATCCCTAATTTTCCGCTTGCGGGCGCAATATCTACGCCTTTTTCTACCATTAAGAATGAATTCCTCCAAAAGATGAACAAGAGATAAACAAGAATGATAGCTTTACAAAAATATTAAGGCAAATTAAGAAAAGTTTGTCCGGGCCGGGAATTTGGTGCTGTTATCTCCTAAAGTCAAGTAAAATAAGGGAGAAAGATATGTTAAAGAAAGTAATCAATTTATTTTTAATTTGGACGATTTTGATTGTCGGCAGCTTTTCGAGCCCGGTTTCCGCCCAAACTTCAAATAATTCTTTACAAACCAAGCCCGTTTCCGGCTATCTTAGGAATCCTTCGACCGCCGATTTGAAGGATTTTAATCAGTAAATTATCAAATCGAGATTTGACTTGTCGGGGAATCCGGTAGACGCCAAAAAAATAGCAAAAGCTGAAGCCAATTCTCTTCCAAAAAGGCAAATATCCAAAAAAGACAAGATCTTTCTGACGGTCCTTCTCGTCGGGCTTGGCGTGCTTGTCTTCTTAGTCGCCAAATACGGCAAACCCGTCGATTGCGAAACAAATCCGCCGTATTGTTTTCCCGATGAAGTTTGTCCGTGCCCGTAAAAGCGGGAGCCAGGGACATTTTATAAAATAATTTCCCCCGGCCGCTTTACTCTATAAATTGAGGTATTTAACAAAAAGTCCAACATGCTTTAGCTTGCTGCCAACTCAAACGTTCACCAAGCTAAAGCATGTTGGACTTCAAAATAAAATCAAACTTAATTTGCCCAATAGTAAGCAGAGAGCTGGTCCATATTGATTTATACAAATCAAATGCCATTATCATATCGGTCCGGAGCGGGGCTTTAAATCTCCTGCCTTCTTCCTGATGCTCCGGCGTCTGACTAAATATTAAAACATCTGTGACACTTGGTGCCGGGAGCGCGACCAACCGCAGCTTTTCCCGTGACAATCGCCCAATTTATCGTGAAAACGCACAGTTCGCCATGACAAACCTCGCTCTGACCGTGACAATCGCTGTGTTCAGCCTTGAAATTTCATAAATGATCCCGACAATTCCGTAAATGAGGCTGACATTTGAGTATATGCGGTCAATGTTTGAGTATATGCGGCAGATAGTTAAGTATATGAGCCTTGAATAACGATTCCGGCGGTTTGTCACCTAAGTAATTGCTGATTTAAATGCATCTGTTTTCGAATCGAGAGCGAACTTTATTATGATGTTTTCAGGCGCCCCTCGGCATGAGGGTTGAGAGAGCTACCGGACTTTAGCAGACAAGTTGAGGATTAATGATAAAAATAAAGGATTTGAGATTTTTCCGCCGGCTATTACTTTTAGCACTGCTATTATTTAGCATCTTTGCCTCCGGTTATTCGACCGAGCCTGCGCCCCTTATTCCGCAGGAGATATTATTTAATTTTCCCCAGCGAACAAAGCCTAAAATATCTCCGGACGGGCGGAAATTAGCTTATCTCGCTCCCGCTAACGGCATCCTGCGGATATGGATGCGGACGCTTGGGCAAAACAACGACCAGGTCTTGACGAGCAACGAAAATTCTCCAAACTTTCTGGGCTTTTATTGGCAGGCGGATAGCGAAAATCTACTTTATTATTCCGATCATGACGGAGATGAAAAAGCGCATCTGTATCAAACAAATATACGGACGAAACTTACGCGCGACCTGACTCCCGCCGGTGCCTGGATCGAATTTTATACGCCCCCGATCTTCAGCCCTAAGTTTCCTGACAAGGTAATAGCAGCGGTCTATAAACGTGATCCGGTAAACCCGGATCTGTACCAGCTTGATCTTAAAACCGGTGCTGCGACCCTGTTTGCCGAAAATTCCGGCTCGATAGATTCCTTAAACTGGAAAGTCGATGACGATTTTAAACGCCAGGCGGCAATTACCCCTCTGGCGGACGGGAGCAGCGAGGTGCGCGTCCGCGAAGACATGAATTCAGCCTGGCGGACGTTGCTCAGATGGGGGCGTGACGATACGAGCGATATTACGAACACGGTCGTGGATTTTACCCCAGATCATAAGTCCATACGAGTGCTGACACTGGCGGAGTCAAACGCCGTGCATTTGCTTAAAATTGATTTGCAAACGGGACGGTCGGAAGTTTTGGCTGAAGACCCTGAGTATGATGTGACTGATACGCTGATCGACCCGCAGACTCGCCGCCTGGAAGCGATCGAGATCTATCGCCAGCGATCCGCCTGGAAGGCCTTGGATAAATCCGTTCAAGCCGACCTGAACACATTGCGCAACGTTCGGGATTGCGACTTTTCAATTACAAGCCGGGACGCCGCGAACAGAAAATGGATCGTTGCTTATTATCCGAGTGATGGTCCGACCTACTTTTATCTCTATAATCGGGATACTAAAAAATCCTCTCTGCTCTTTAGCAATCGACCCGATCTGGAGCGTTTTCGTTTATCCCAAATGTTCCCGGTAGAATTCAAAGCCCGCGACGGCCTTGTTATTCACGGGTATTTGACTCTCCCGCCCGGATCTCCGCCGAAAAATCTGCCGATGATCGTTTATGTTCACGGCGGACCGGATGCCCGCACAAATTGGCAGTTCGATCCCGTTATTCAGCTCCTGGCTAATCGCGGCTATGCGGTTTTTAATATAGATTATCGCGGCTCAACCGGCTATGGCAAAAAATTTTATAATGCGGGTATCGGTGAATGGGGCGCGAGGATGAGCGACGACATTGTTGACGGAAAGAAATGGGCGGTCGGTCAGGGAATTGCCGATCCGAAGCGCGTCTGCCTGATGGGCGACAGCTACGGCGGTTATGCCACGCTGGTCGGTCTGACCTTGACACCAAATGAATTTGCCTGCGGTATTGATATGTATGGACCTTCGGATCTGGTGACAACGATCCGCTCTTTCCCTTATGCAACGGCTAAAGCGGAATTCATTAAACGCATCGGCGGCGACCCGGAGACCGCGCAGGGAGCCGAATTTCTTAAATCCCGTTCGCCTCTGTTTAAAGCTGAGCGGATTATCGCCCCGCTGCTCATTGCCCAAGGCGCAAACGATCCGCGAGTGCCAAAAGATGAGAGCGACCAAATCGTCGCCGCTATCAAAAAACACGGCGGCGCGGTCGAATATCTGCTTTTTGATGATGAGGGACACGGACTTTATAAGCCGGAAAATCGCCGCCGTTTCTACGTCGCCGTTGAGCGATTTCTGGCAAAATATCTGGGAGGACGACTGGCGGGGCCCCGCATTAAGAGCAAAGCAATATTATCTTAGCCTTGAAAAAAAGACTTTTCAGGTGTCAACAAGCTGAAGTCTGTCGGGCTAGCGGCAAAAAGATTGAATCTAATAATCGTCCGGATTTGATTTGACCTTAAAACACAAATTTTATTTTGTGTTTTTGGCTAGCTTCGATAAACCCGGTAATCGATCTCGCCGAAAATATTGTCGCGTGACTCGATCTCCCGCAAAAGCTCTTCGTCTATGTTTCCGTTCTTAATCGCCTCATAGAGCAGATTAAAGCGGTGAATATGCGATTGAAAACGTCTCGAAGCGTATTGAACCGTGGTGCCTTGATAAATCTGAAAGGCCCAGTCACTGGATTGCGCCAGCAGCAACTCGCGGGCAAGCTGGTTCAGCACGCGCCATTCGATTTCGTTCGGCAGGTGATAGTAATTGGCTAGTTCCGTCATTTTCTTTTCCGCGTCGTGTTGATACGGATACATCCAGGTCGTCCCTTCGTTGAGCCAGACCTTGTAATAACCTTTTTCTCCCCAACTGGAGGCGGAAGGCGTCTGAACCTGGATCGGAATGCCTGAATCAAGAAAGTCGCCGGGCGTGACGGCTTCAATTTCTGATTGGTCGTGATGCAGTTTGCGGAACAGAAAATCCAGAAATTGCGGGCCTTCATACCACCAGTGCCCATAGAGCTCGGCATCGTAGGGTGAAGTTACAAGCGGCGGATGACCTTCGTAAATCTCGCGCAGCTTGTAGGCCTGCTCAATCCGTTTGGCGATAAAGTCAGCGGCGTCGCGCGCCGCCGTTTCACGCGCCCAGGCGGGCACATACGGCTCTTTATGATTGGTTTTACCTGTAATCCGGTAGTATTTTAAACCCAGATTTCGCCGCGCTCCGTCTTTATGCAGGAATGGTTTTAGATAATCAAAATCCAGATCCCAACCGACATCGCGATAGAATTCACGATAATAAGGGTTGCCGGGATAGCCGACTTCCGCACTCCAAACCTGTTGCGAAGTTTCTACGTCGCGGGCAAAAACGGCCACGCCATTCGGACAATAGACTGGCGCGTGAACCCCGTAGCGAGGACGCGGATCACCGTATAAAATAGCATGCGAATCGCCGATAAAATATTGAATTCCGGCATCCTTCAAAAGCTTTTCAATGCCGTGTTCATAAGCGCATTCGGGCAGCCAGATACCGCGCGGGCTGCGCCCGAAATGTTTGTGGTAATTATTAACGGCCACCTGGATCTGAGCGCGGCGCGATTCCTGGGTCGAAACCAGCGGCAGAAATCCGTGTGTCGCGCCGCAGGTAATAATTTCCAAAACGCCTTCGTCCTGCAGCTCACGAAAAGCGCTGATCAGATTGCGTCCGTAACGATTATTCCACAAATCCAGCGAAGCGCTTAAGTTTTCGACATACATCCGCACCACGTCATAAAACTGCGGCGCTTCGCGTGTCGTGCGGTCGAGCTCTTTGTGAGCTAATTCAATCAAATTTTCCAGATGATGCGTATAGCGTTCCTGCAGCAGCGGATCGGCCAGCATTTCGCAAAGCGGCGGCGAAACATTCATCGCCAGGCGCGGTTTCATCCCGTTTTCGTGCAGATTCTGAAAGCTGAAAATTAAAGGCAGATAGACTTCCGAAATAGCTTCGTAAAGCCAATCTTCTTCCAAAAATTCGGGATACTCGGGATGACGCACAAACGGCAGATGCGCATGTAGAATTAGACTAAAATAACCGACTGGCATATTCGATTTTGGATTTCCGATTTCGGATTTTGGATTTTTTTAGAAACTTGAGATTTTATTCTAAACTAAAAGACACGAAATAACACAATTTATTTGTATAATTTCGTGTCTTTGGATTATATGGTTTACTCCACTTATAGCAGAGGCAAACTTATAACTTAAAACTACTTTGACGCCGCTGAACTAATAGGCGATAGCTCCCATTTGTCCGGGGCGTAGCGTGATTTGTGTTTGCGCACGCCTTTCGGAAAATTAACCAGGCTGGCTCCGTAAACGGCTGATGAAAAATATTCTTCATCAATTTCTTCTTCGGCAAAGTCAATTCCGAAAAATTCTTCTAAAGCCAGAATAATCTTCTCGGCATCGAGCGCTTCGGGGCTTTCGTTGGCTAAAGTGGCGAGAAAACTGAAAACTTCCGACGAAACCCGTTCACGCAAAGTGGCGAGCGAAACGCCTGAAGCCAGCGCAAATAAAATATAACGCAGCTCGTTCAGACTGATTCCCGTAAAATCAACCTTTTCCGCGCCCGCCAGTTTTTCATACGCTTTTTGCGTCGCATTATCGGCAAAATCTACGTCATCGCCGGCTAAATAAACATCAAAAGCGTCCTGCGTAAAGCCGGCGGCTTCCAACACGTCGGCAAACTGGTCGGATGAAACGGTAAAGGTCGTAAAATCGCGGTTTGGCGAAGGCTGCGAACGCGGAGTTTCCAGAGTATTTGAAAAAACCAAACGAATAAACGGCCGATTTGGCGCTAAGAATCCGACTTCTGCGCGGTAACTCGCGTTCGATTGAACATTAAACCACCACGACCCTGAGCTTTCGACCGGATGAAATTCTTCCGTATTGTTAGACAAATTAACGAGCTTTACTATTAACTGATAATTTTCAGCCCGATTTCCCAAGCCTTTATACAAAGTTTCATACGGATTGCCTTTGATCGACCAGTAAAAGAAAATGCGATTTGGCGACTGCATTTGCAGATAAGCCCGATTTTCCGCCGGAAGCGAGGGAAGTTTCGGCGTGGCAAGTTCTTTAAAAATCGGCGAGATCTCTGTTTCACTCTCATCTTTTACTTCAGTTTCCCTGGCTTCGATTTCTTCGCGCGTATTAACCGCGGGCGTTTTCAGAGGCGTCAGCCTGACTGGGGCTTTCGATGAAGAGACTGTCTCAACGTCGAAATCTTCAATCGCAGGTTCAGCCGGAACAGGCTTCGTTTCGACGGCTTCAAGGGAGATTTTCTTGGTTTTGGCGGTTGCGACTTTCGGCGCAACCTCTTTAACGGCAGATTCTTCGACTAAATCTACCGGTGCTTTTTTAGCTGCAGATTTTGTTTTAGGCGCTTTGGTTGACTTTGTTTTAGGTTCTGCTATTTTAGAATCTTTTTTTAAAACGGCTTTCTTCGATGTTTTATCTTTAGGCTTATCATTCATAATTTTAATGCTATACGGAAATAAATAATATTTTAATTATGATAGATTTTGCGTTTTGTGACAAGTGAAATTTTTCTTTAAGTGGATTTTATTAACTATTATTGTCTATTTTGCGTAGTTTTATATCAACCTTACCGCGCGTTGTGTTAATTAACGAGCGAACCGGCAAACGACGGTTATCGTCAGTTATCCAAATAGTTATGCTGCCTTTTTGTTCGATCATGCGACCTTCACCGAAAACTTGCGGTTCCAGCCGAAAACACCAGACTTTACCGATAATTGTGCTCTGCTGTTCACGGGCTGAGACTTTGACCGGAACTTTATAAACCAGACCCGAATCGCTGATGTTAAGGTCAAAGGTTCTTCCGACGGCTAAAGGTAGACGACGCAGTATATAAACCCCGGAAAGCAGATCGTAAGTTTCATTCTGGATCGCCGAAGCGATTTTTCGCGGCGGACGCGTCATGTCTTTAGGGTCCGTTTCGATATAGGTGACGGTTTTTTGGGCGTAGTCAAAGGTTGCTTCACTGTCGCGGACACGTTCGTCCTGCTCATCGTGCTTGACAGTTTTTAAAATTGTGAATTTTTCGGCATCGATCGTCGATTCGATATGCTGTAGAAATTTGAAGCCAAAAAGTTTTAGCAAGCTCCCTTTTGATTTCGCGTCGGCTTTGACCAAATAATTTTTGCTGTTCGGTGCATTTAAAACGGCGAAAGATAAATCCGCCACGCTGATTCCGCGGATGATCGAAATATTAAACTTTCCTTCAAAAGTTAAAACTTCGCCAACTGTATAAGGATTTGTCTTTGCAGATGTTTGCGCGAAAACCGCCAAGCCGGCAGAGTAAATAAAAAGTAAAATCAAGAGAGATCGGAGAGTAGTTTTTTTCATAAGTTTATCTCAAAAAAAAGCTTTTGCCGCCAGGACACACCAGGCAAATAAGACACCTAATGCCGCCCGATATTCCCGATATCGTAAGTATAAATCAAAATCGAATTTATTTGCTGAAGAATTTTTATCCCGGAAAGCAGTTAAACGCGGAATAAACAGAGGAACTTGTTTCGCGTAATCTTCAAATTCTTGTCCAAAAATGTCTGTCAATTCTTTTGTTTCCGCCTTCATGACCGGAAAATAAATTCCCAAAAACAAAACTGCAAAAATGAGAGCCAGCCACCAGACGCCCGAAGCGATCGTAAACCCCAGACCCATGATGAAGCTTCCCAAATAAAGCGGATTGCGGGTATAAGCATAAGGACCTGAGATCGCCAAAGTCTGATTTTTGCGAATATGTCCCGAAGCCCAGGCCCTGATTAAAAGTCCTATGATGGCAATACTTCCGCCAATCGCTAACATCACCGGGGCGGGGCTGGCGAAAATTAAGAATACCGCGCTGAAAAGAAATCCCAGAGGGACGCGAAAACGTTGGACCAGTGTTCCGTTTCTAGCCAATTTTAACCTCTTTTTTTAACTCCGCTTTTTTTAAGCGATTTGTGACGGCTTCTAAAACCGTTTCGACTTCAATATTCATACAGATCCAATTTGAACACGTCCTTCGATGACAATCTATCCGGCAACCAATGTCTGTCCGCTCGACACAAATATCGTCTTTATATGGACTTCCGTTGCGCCACCATTCGGTCGGACCGAAAATTCCGACAATCGGGGCATTGGCTGCGATAGCTAAAAATGTCGGACCCGTATCGCCACCCACATAAACTTTTGCGCGTTTTGACAACTCGTAAAACCCTTTTAAGGAGGGAGAAGTTGTCATAATCTTACCCGATTTATTTGATTTGAGCACTCTTTCAGCGAGGTCTTTTTCTTTCGGCCCGGTTGCAATGATGGAAGTCAAACCGTGTTTTTCCCATAGTTTATCAGCTAAACTACCGAATTTTTCGGCGTGCCATAGCTTTGTTACCCAGCCGCCGGCCGGATTCAGTATGGCAAAATTTTTTCCGCTGCAAGAAATAATTTCTTCGGCCTCCCGGTGGTGTTCTTCGCCGGTAAAAATCGGAAATTCAAAATTTTTAAGGGGCACATCTATATTTAAAGCTTTTTGCGCCAGGGCCAGATTTTTTAAAATAATATGAGTTTTTGCGGGAACGTCAATGGTATCGGTCAATAAAAAGCGGCTGGCAGGTTCGCGCAAAACCTTTTTTGAGAAACCGTAACGATGTTTGGTTTTCGTGAGTTTAGCTATCGCGGCTGATTTTAGCAGGCCTTGAAAATCGAGCGTGACGTCAAAACTGAATTTACGAAGCTCGCGCAATTGCTGACGGGCGGTCGAGATTTTTTCTCTGAGCGTTAAATTTTTAGTATCAACTTCGATGAGATTCGTAATTAATTGATTATTGCGCAGAATTTCAGCCGATTTTCTTTCGGCCACCCAGGATATTTCAGCTTCCGGCAGAGCGCGGCGAATAGCCGAAAGAACGGGCAAAGTATGAATTATATCGCCGATACTGCTAAGTTTGACTATTAAAATTTTCATTTAGAGCAAATAGTGAATTTAGAAAGTTGAACGGAAAAAGTCAATTAAACTTTTGTAAAGACTATAGACGCACACCGTTAATTTAAGTTATTCTAGTAGATAAGGCGACAGCCGCTGTTACCACAAATCTTCCCTGCGAAGTTTATGTCCGAATTAAATCGTCCAAAACGTGATCTACGCCCGGCGCTGGTTTTCTTAAACGGCGATCTGCTGGCCGTGCCGATTCCGCTTGAGCGCGAAGAAGTAATCATGGGTCGTGCCTTTGAAACCGATGTCCGCATCAACGACACTAAAGTTTCGCGTCAGCACGCCAAAATCGTGACCGTTGTTGATGATTCAACCAATGAAAATAAATATCTTCTAATTGATCTGGATTCAAAGAACGGCACTCTGCTTAATGGCATCAGGGTTGAAGAAGAGGAAATTCTGCAAAATGGAGACAAGATCATTATCGGGGAACATATTTTGCGGTTTGAGCTTTTGGATGAAATTGACCGCGAATATCAGCATCAGATCCGCCGACTGCTCTCGCACGACGATTTAACGGGCCTCCTGTCGAGCCGTTCCTTTTTTTCCGAGTTGCGGCGCGAGGCCTCGCGCTCGACGCTTGAAAATCGTCCGTTTTGTGTCTTGATGATGGATCTGGACTATTTTAAAAAAGTTAATGATACCTATGGTCATTTGACGGGCAGTAAAACGCTGGAAGAAATAGGTCTCTGCATTATGTATAATTTGCGAAGCGGCGACGTGGCCGCTCGTTTCGGCGGCGAAGAGTTTGCGGCATTTTTGCTGGACGCCGAACTGTCGCAAGGAATTATCGCGGCGGAAAGAATCCGGTCTTCGATTGAAGAACAGGATTTTAGTGTGGTCAGGATCGGCAAAGCTCCGGAAACTCATAAAATTACCATCAGCATCGGAATTGCTTCTTTTCCAAAAGATTCGAGTGATCCGATTGAGCTGGTCGAAATGGCGGATTCGGCCCTTTATCGCGCTAAGCGTGAAGGTCGAAACCGGGTTTGCGTCTATCAGGATATGTTACCCGAAGAGGCGGACAAAGATCTGCCCGCCCGCGCGAAAATTGATTTTTAGGAAAATTGCTTTTTAGAAAGAATCAGCAATTTCTTGTAACTGCTCTTCATCGAGCCGGTAAACTTCGTTACAAAATCCGCAGGTGATGGTTGCACCTTTGTCTTCCGAAAGCATGGCCTCGACTTCTGATTTGCCGAGTGATCTAACCATTTCGATAGTTCTTTCCATTGAGCAGCTGCAGGCAAATTCAACCGTCTTTTCTTCTAAAATTTCGTAGTCAATTATTCCCAGCGCCAGTTCGATCAGATCTTTCGGCGTGGCGCCTTCATTAATAACGCTGGTCAGATGCGGCGCATGACGAATCGTATCCTCAATCATTGTAATAATATGTTCGTTTGCGCCGGGCATCATCTGCAGTATGATGCCGCCCGCCGCTCTGACAAAAGGCGCTACATTTTCCAGCAGCACGCCGAGCAAAACAGCCGAAGGGATTTGTTCGGATTTTAGTAAATAATAGGCAAAATCTTCGGCAATCTCGCTGGTGTAAAGCGGAACCGAGCCGTGATACGGGGTTTGGTAAGAACCGACATCAAAACCGACTTCGCGGATAACGTGAAACATTCCGTCGCCGATAATTCCCGAAACGTCAAATTTTCCGTTTTCTTTTGGCGGCAGTTCGGCAAGCGGGTTGCGGACATACCCGCGCACGGTGCCGCTCAGATTTGTTTCGGCAACAATTCCTCCGACCGGTCCCTCGCATTCGATTTTTACGGTCAGACGGTCAAAATCTTTAAGACCGGCGCCGAGCAGCAGCGTTCCCGTTAAAACACGACCGAAAGCCGCCGAAACCGTCGGCGAAGTTTGGTGTCGGCGAACTGCTTCCGCGACAGTTTCAGTCGTGATAGCCGCCATTATGCGGACAGTGTTGTCAGCCGCCGTCGCACGAATTAGTTTGTCCATAAAATTATTTTCGGCAAACTGCGCGCAGAAAGTCAAATTTAGAGCCGATTAGTAATTTATTTTCATATGTGAAAAATGTTTTTATGACCGAAAAACCTAATAAATTACTTTAAGTTACGCATTAGATTGGTAGCATAGGAAAAATTAACACTACATATTGTGTTTTTTTCTGTTGACAACACAAAACAAGTTAGGATATATTTTTCAACACTTGAAGACGCAATTCGCGCTTATTGTTCTTCGGGTAAATCACAAGGGTACTTCAAATCTCCGCATTTTTAATGCAAGACAAACGAAAATTGATTAAAATATAAGATTAACCTGTGTCTTTAAGTGGGCACCAGCGAGGTAAATTAGGATGAGTACGGTTTTTGAACCTGTCGTGTCAGGGAATTTTGTCGCCACAAATGGAAAAACAAATGGTAATGGTAGTGCGACTGCCACTAAATTTGAAGCCAAACCGATTGGGTTAAACGCTCAAAAAGTTGTCAGTAAAAGATATTCATTAAAAGATTTGAACGGTAATGGCATCGAGACATGGAGCGACATCGTGCGCCGTGTGGTCGGACACGTGTCAAAAGCGGAACATGACCCCCTCAGACGTGATCTTTTTTACAATTCAATGATGGAAGTCATGCTCAATCGTGAATTTGTTCCGAACACACCTTGTTTGGTTAATGCCGGAAAACCGCACGGACAGCTGGCCGCCTGCTTTGTCTTAAACGTTCCCGATTCGATTTCAGGTATTATGGAACACGCCAAAGCTGCCGCCACCATTCACCAGACCGGCGGCGGAACCGGAATGACCTATGAGTTTTTGCGCCCGGCCGGTTCGACCGTCAGTTCGACTCGCGGCGTTGCTTCAGGCCCGGTTTCGTTTATGAACATCGTCAACACGATGACCGAGGTCGTTAAGCAGGGCGGCGTACGGCGCGGCGCTAATATGGGAATGATCCGTTGTTCTCATCCGGACGTATTGCGTTTTATCCACGCCAAAAACGACCAGCATTCACTGACTAATTTTAATATTTCGGTCAATGTAACTGATGAATTTATGGAAGCCGTCGACGACAAACAGTGGTTTCAAACCGAATTTGGCGGCGAAAACTGGACGCAAGCCGTTTTTGATCCCGTCACCGGGACGGATTATGCCGTTTATCGCCGATCAAACGGCGAAACCGTTACATTTGCTGACAAAATGGCATTTGAAAATGCGGATTTATCGGACTGCACGATTGAAGAGCAGCCGCAACCGGGCATGATCTACGCGCCTGACGTCTGGAATCGCATTGTTGCTTCAGCTCATAAATACGCCGAACCGGGAATTGCCTTTATCGACCAGGTAAATCGCCATAACCATATGATGAATTCAATGGGGCCGATTTATGCAAGCAATCCGTGCGGCGAACAATTTCTGCACTTCTCTAATTCCTGTAACCTCGGAAGTATAGATCTATCAAAATTTTATAAGAAGTCGGGTGACGGCACGAATGTTGAAGAATGCGTCGATTGGGACAGACTGGCACATACCACCCATCTCTGCACACAGTTTTTGGATAATGTCATTGATACCTGCGAATTTCCGCTTCCCGAAATTGATAACGTCGTTAAACGGACGCGTCCGGTCGGACTCGGCATTATGGGGTTTGCGGATCTGGCCCTGAAGCTGAAAATTACCTACGGCGAACCCGATTCGATTGCTCTGATGGATAAGATGATGGGATTTGTGCGCAAGGAATCCTGGAAAGCAAGCTTGAAAATCGGTGCGGAAAAAGGCACCTTCCCTGAATTTGAAGCCAATCGCGAAGCCTACGCCGAGTTTTTATATGAAGAAATCGGCATTTCGCGTGAAACTCCTTTGACTCCGCGTAATTACGAAACGACGACCATTGCCCCGACCGGCACAATTTCATTAGTAGCTGAAACTTCTTCGGGGTGCGAACCGAATTTTTCATGGGCTTATGTCCGCCAGGATACGCTCGGAACACGGACCTATGTCCACACCTTGGCAGCGGAAGCCCTGGGGATCACGGTCGATCAGACAAATGAAGAATCGATCAAAAAAGCCGCCCAATTTGTCGTTGATAATGAAGACAAGCTGCCGAAATATTTCATTTCAGCTTTGAACATTACGTCAAAACAGCATGTGCAGGTTTTAGCCGCCGCGCAGAAAAATGTTGACAATTCCGTTTCAAAAACGTGTAATGGAGCCAAAGACGACACGGTTGAATCGGTTGATGAGCTTTATCGTTTAGCCCGTGATCTGGGATGCAAATGCGTTTCATATTACCGTGACGGTTCACGCGAAGGACAGGTTTTAACGACCATGAAAACCGATGAGAAAAAAGGCGAACCGGCCAGCACGATAGCTGTGGAAACGGATTTTATGCCTGAAATAGCCAAAATTACAGCCGAAACGACAAATAAGCTGGCCGCCACGCAAAAAACGGTTTCCGTCAATAAATTTGACCGCCCGAGAGAATTACAGGGCGCCACCTGGCGCATTCCGTTTGACGGAAGAAATCTGTATGTGACCGTTAATCATGACGGCGCCAATGTGCTGGAAGTTTTCGCCACCGGAACGATCAGCGAAAGCGTCGGATTGCTGGCTTCAAAAATGCTTCGCGGCGGTTTTGAAGTCAAGGAAGTGGCCAGAAGTCTCAACAAAGTAAGCGGCACCCACGCCGTCTGGTTTAATGAGAGACTTTTAACTTCGCCCGAGCAAGCCGTTGCCGAATGCCTGCTTTTAACCGACCGCCGTTTAAAGAATATGCCGGCCTCGGAGCGGCAGATCAGTAAAGATCAAGCGGCTGATGTCGTGGCCTTTGCCGACCAGCCAAAAATGGGCAACCTGATCGGTGAATGCCCCGAATGCAAAGGCCAGCTCGAACACGCTTCGGGATGTGATTTTTGCCGCGACTGCGGCTATTCAAAATGCAAATGAGCCGATTTTGGATTGGGGGGGGTGGATTTTGGATTGTCTTTGCAAAACAGAATTTGCATTTATTCGGTTTTGTTTGGAATAAGTAGCTTCAATTCAAAGTTAAATCAAAATCTAAACTATACGACCAATCCAAAATCCAAAACCCCCAATCCAAAATCGGACTGCCTGTTGGACTCATATCCAGCGGGCTTTTTTATTGAAATTGGTTATTTGCTAGTAAATTCAAGCGAATGTTAAGATTGAGATTAGATTTGGATTGGAAGGGTCTATGGAGTATAGAGGGTAATAAAAAACTCCCCGGACCCTCCGGACTCTCCAGACTCTCCGGACTCTTATGGAATTAGCTGCCGAAAAATATAAAGTCGAAAAAGAACCGTATTATTTAGCCGTCGCTCAGGAAATTGAGCTTTTTGAAGCGGCTTACCAGGCAAAATTGCCCGTTATGCTGAAAGGTCCGACGGGCTGCGGGAAAACACGTTTTGTCGAACATATGGCCTGGAAGCTCCGTCGCCCGCTGATTACGGTGGCGTGTCACGAAGATTTGTCTTCAACCGATCTGGTCGGACGTTTTCTGCTCGAAGGCGAAGAAACCGTCTGGCATGACGGACCGCTGACGGCCGCCGTTCGTGCCGGAGCGATTTGCTACCTGGACGAAGTTGTCGAAGCGCGCAAAGATACGGTCGTTATCATTCACCCGCTGACCGATGACCGCCGCCGCCTGCCGATTGAAAAACGCGGAACTATTCTTGATGCGCCCGATGATTTTATGCTCGTTGTTTCGTATAATCCGGGTTATCAATCGGTTTTAAAAGACTTAAAACAGTCAACGCGCCAGCGCTTTGTCGCGATGGAATTCGACTATCCGCCCGCCGAAAGCGAAACGGAAATAGTTGCCCGCGAAGGCGGTATTGATGAAGCGACCGCTAAAGACCTGGTGACTATCGGCCATAAAGTCAGAAACCTGCGCGGTCACGGGCTCGAAGAAGGCGTTTCGACCCGGCTTCTTATTTACGCCGCACAGATGATCGCCAAGGGAATTCCGCCGGTCAGCGCTGCCGAGGTCGCGCTCTGTTCGCCGATCACCGATGACCGCGAATTGCAGCGCAGTATCAGGGAAATCGTGACGACCGTGATTTAATCTTTACGTGATTTAATCTTTATAAGAAGGATTTAGCTATGTTCGGGCAAAGTAAAATAGCTTTTATAACTCTAATAATTGCCTTAAGTGCTTTTGCCAACTATGCCCAAACTGTTAATAAAGATGAAATTGAAGCCGAAAAACTTGCGCGTCTTTTTTATCAGCGTCTTCAGCGAACAAAGTCCATCACGCCTTTGATCCCTGAGTTCTTTGCAGATAAATCAGTTGAAAATTTAATAACTAAATACAACCAAGGTCTTATTAAAGAAATTTTTACACCTGATGTTTTACTTGCGGCAAGTAGAATTGATTTTCGTCGTTATTATATAAGCTGGATGAATTTTGTTTATCTTCAAAGTTTCTATTATTTCAGCAAATATTCATCAATGTCGCATACTGATGAATCAGATGAAAAAATGTTTCCGCCTGATGTTTGGCGTTTAATAAAAGATGATTCTTATGTCGGCCCTTTTACAGGATTATCTGACAAAGCAAAATTCGATGATGCGCCGCTAAAAATTGAAAGTATAAAACAATTACGTAGTTTGATAAATACTTTTGAGAAGGCATCATCACTTATGCGAAAACACGTCGGGAATGGAATAAAAACTACACCGCAATATAAAGAAACGATTGATGATTTTCAAACCAGATTTAGATTATATAAACCTTGGACATCTGGTTGCAGCAAAAGTGATGGAAATTGTTACGGATTGCCAATTAATTCAAAGATAATTGTTGTCAATATCCCTTTCTTTCGAATTTACTTTGCCAGAACTGTGGAACATATGAGAATTGTAAATCTAATGATGTTTATTGAATAAAGATGATTTTTATCGGAATTGAGGATTTTCGCCATGCTTAAAAATTTCAGGAAACATTTTTCACCGCTTGTTTTGGCAGTCATATTTGCTTTAACCGGCGGTATTTTTGCTTTTGCTCAAACGGGCGAGCCGCTTTCGCTCAAAGACCAGGCGGATGTTTTTGAAGACGCCTGGAAACTCGTTAACGAAAAATATTACGATCCGAATTTAAACGGCGTAAATTGGCAGAATGTCCACGAAAAATATAAACCGCTGGTTGAAAAGGCGAAAAATGACACCGAGTTTTACGCCGTTCTCAAACGAATGCTCGGCGAAATGAAGGACGCCCACACCAGATTTTTAACGCCTCGCGAAGCCTACGAATTTAAAACCCGCCAGTCAACGTCGGTCGGAATAGTTCTGGACGAGGTCGAAGGAAAACCGGTCGTCGTCAAAGTTGCGCCCGATTCCGAAGCTGCGCTTGCCAATATCAAAGAAGGAATGATCGTTCGGACAATCGATAATCAACCGATTGCGGAAAAAATTAAAGCCGTCAGGGAAACTTTGGGCGAATCTTCATCAGACCGCGCCTCTAAAATTCTGCTTTACCGGCGCCTGCTCGACGGCGAACCGGAAACGACGGTAAAACTGGGGGTAATTGATAAAAACGGCAAACTGATTGAAACGACTTTGACGCGCAAAGTGATGTCGCAGCAGCCGAAAGTTACCTCAACGAGACTGCCTTCGGGAGTCGCTTATATTTCGATCAGCCGTTTTTTTTCACCGGTTTCTCAAATGTTTAAAAAAGAACTGGAAGCCGCCAAAGATGCGCCCGGTCTGATTATTGACCTGCGTTATAACGGCGGCGGCGAAATTGCGGAAGTCGTCCGGATTGCCGGGCTGCTGGTCAATCAAAAAACTTCGATGGGCAAAGTCATCTATCGCGGTCGCGAACCGAGCGAGCTGAATTTCGGCGAAAGCGGCAAGCAAATCTATGCGGCGCCGATCGTCGTGCTGGTCAATGACGCTTCAGCCAGCGGTTCGGAACTGCTGGCCAGCGGTTTGCAGGAAGCGGGCCGGGCGGAAGTGGTCGGCGAACGCAGCTGCGGATGTTTACTCGGAATTATGAACAAACGCGGTATGAAAGGCGGCGGCGAATTGCATATCAGCGAAATGGGATTTTTATCGGCAAAGGGAAAAATCTACGAAAAGATGGGCATTACGCCCGATGAATCGGTTGAGCAAAAAATCGAAGACTTGCAGAACGGTTTTGATAGGGATATTGCCAGAGCGGAAAAGATTTTATCTGAGATGATGAAGAAGGAAACTGCCGAATTAAAATGAAACCGAATTTGATATGACTGATACGTTGTTTGGCTATTAACAAACAGAATTTGTACCTCAGGCAAACGAAAATAGTTTTTGCGACATCATAAAGTTGCAAAATAATTAAGAATAACGGAATCCGAAAAAGACAGGATTCAAGGTCTAAAGATGATGAACAAGATGAAGCAGCGTTTCTTTCAGTCAGCCGTGCTCGGTTTGGTAATCGGTCTATTTTCAATATTTACTCATGCCCAGCAAATTCAGCGAACTCCTTTTGATGTGACCAATTACAAAATGGATGTGACCTTTAATCCTTCAAATAATCAACTGCAAACGGTTGCCGATGTCACGTTTACGCCCTTGCAGGAGACGCGCACGGTGACATTTGAATTAAACGGCTCGCTCAAAGTCGAGAGCGTCACACGGCCCACTGGCGCGGGCGGGGCAACGCCGGTTGTTTCAACGCCGGCCGTAACGACGCCGGCACCCGTTAAAGGCAAAACACCGGCCCCCGTTAAAACACCCGCGCCGACGGTTGCCGATACTTCAGGACCGCAAGTTACTTTTATTCAGGATCAGGTGGGCGTCTCGGATTTAGGACCGAGCGTAAAGGTTGACTTAGGCGAAAATGTGCGGGCCAACGCACCGGTCACGCTTCGTTTTAAATATGCGGGAACGCTTGTCACGCCCGAAGGCGGACCGCTTTTAACCAAACGCCTGGCTTACGTCGGCGCTAATAACGGTTATTTATTCTATGCGGCGCGTTGGTTTCCGTTTCACGATTATGCGGCTGACCGCGCGACCTCCGACATTACCGTTAGCGTTCCGAGCGGTTATCAACTGATTGGTTACAGCGAAACTCCGGTTTCAACGGTCGGCGGCAAAACTCGGTTTGTGCAGTCAAAACCGGCGCTGATCGGAAATTTTGCCTACGGAAAATATACCAATAAAACCTTGCGCTTTGGCGATTATGAATTGCAGTTCTATACCAAGGCCGGCAATGATGCGCTGATCGCCAAATACGGCGAGGTTGTAGGCAAGGCGCTGGAATTTTACACCCGGCAGTTTGGCGAATCCGATAGCGGAAAGCGTTTGATGATCGTCCAGACGGATGACGACACGCTTGATTTTTATTCGGCCCAAGGGATAATTTTTATTGCCAGCCGCCTTTTTGATCAGGCCCGCCCCGTAACCAGCGAACGCCTGGAGCGCGAAACCGCTTATCAATGGTGGGGGCAAACCGTCGGTTTGAAATCGTTTGACGATGCCTGGCTTTCGCAGGGGCTGGCGGAATTTAGTGCTTACCAATTGCGTGAATCAAAGCTTTCGGGCGCTCAGCTTGACGAGCTGCGCCGCGAAACCCTGGAAAAAGCTTTAACTTTTGAGCAGAGCGCTTCGCTGGCGCGCGCGCCAGCCACGCTCGACGATCAATCGACTGCTTATCAATACGTCATGTATGCCAAGGGAGCGATGGTTTACAGGCTGCTTCGTGATACGCTCGGCGAGCAGAAATTCAATCAGCTAATGCGCACCTTCTTGCAGCAGTATCGCGGCAAGGCGGTTTCAATTGACGAGTTTGAAAAATTAGCCACGCAGGTCGCGGGAAATAATATGCGTTATTTCTTTGCCCGCTGGGTCGAGGGCACGGGCGTTCCCGAGTTTTCGGTTGAATATCAGATCATTCGCACCCGCGGCGGAAAGTTTCTGACTCGCGGAACGGTCAAACAAAATTACGAAAACCTGCGTCTGCCGATCGAGATCAAACTTCGCGCCGAAGGTGACAGCGATATCAAACCGGTCATCGTCAATATCGACGAGACGAGTGCGGATTTTAATATCGAATCTAACGGTAAACCGCTCGAAGTCGTGCTCGATCCTAATTTTAAATTACTGCGCGTTTCGGATGAATTAAAAGTATCGGCGATTGCCCGGCGCGGAATTGAGCAATTTAAAGAAGGAAATTACCCGGATGCTCAACAGCAGTTTGAAGCCGCGCTCAAATTAGACCGTTCAAACTCGTGGATCTATTACCACTTAGGCTTGCTTTTCCTGGAGCAGCGCAATTACGATCTGGCCATTGATAATTTTAAAGCCGTTTTGGGCGGAAACCTTCGACCGGATTGGCTGGCGGTTTGGGCCAATGTCAAAATGGGCAACGCCTATGATGCCAAAGGCGACCGGACACGGGCCGTCGCCGCCTACAAACGGGCGGAAAATCTTGGCGATAACTACAATAATGCGCAGGATCTGGTAAAGAAATATCTGGCTAATCCATTTGATCCGAAAGATAAATCAAACACCACGGCAATCAAATAATCCCGCAAAAAGGCAGAATAAAATTTTTATTCTGCCTTTTTTGTTTGACGGTTACGGCGCTGTTATGTGCCGACTCATATTTTTTACCCGTTGCCGGAGCAAAATCGTGAGTTGACGGGCAAAATTCATCCTCCGTTGCATCAAATTTGTCCGACGACTCATAAATTTTGCCGGTAGTCGCATGAATTTTGCCCGTCAACTCATGAAATTTGTCAGTCGACTCATAAATTTTGTTAGTAGATGGATAAAATTTATGCGACCACTGATGAAATTTATCAGTGGTCTGGCAAAATTCATGCGACCACTGGTGATTTTGGTCAGTGGACTGAGCAAAATCATCCGCTCACTCATGAAATTTATCCGCTTACCCATGAAATTTATCAGTTCACTCATAAAGTTGCCGGGGCGACCGGTAAAAATTATCGGCGGAGTATCAAAAAAGATTGGCGAGCCGGCAAATTTAGCAATTCGGCGGCTGTTTTTATCTTTAAACCCTATGAAAAAGGGGATTGTTTGAAAGAGTTTTTTAGACTATTCCCCTTTTATGATAAAGAAGTGGAGGGCGATATAAGCCCACCGTTGGCATCGCGTGGATGACAAATATAAGAACAGGTTCTACCCGCTAGATCTGCATTTCTTGCTGTCGAACTAATATTAAAATAAAAAAGCGAGCCGTTTCCGACTCGCTTTTTTCTGCCCTTTGTTCGTATGTTGCTAGAAATTAAATCTAAAACCAAATTGAATCTGGCGATTGCTGCCGAGTCCGACCGTGCGGCCGACGGTTGACGTCAGAACGCCGAATGTCGGACCGGCCAGGCTCTGGGTAAACGGCTGATTCGGCTGGAATGTCGCACTAAGTGAATTATTTAATGTCGAGCCGGGATTCGCAAAGTTGGTCTCATTGAAGATATTGAAGATCTCGGTGCGAAACTCGAAATTCATCTTTTCGCTGAATCTGAAGCGTTTGGCCAAGATCAAATCCACTTGTTTGAATCCGGGGCCTGAAAGCTGATTGCGTTTCATATTACCGAAAGTTCCGGGAGCCGGGGTTGAAAACGCCGCCGGATTCAGGAAATTGCGGTCGGCATCTAAAAACGGATTAACGCCTTCGATCAGATTAGGACGACGAACGTTACGTGAATTACCGCCTCCGGGCGTATTGACGACCGCCGTAAATCCATCCGGCAGAGGCGTCCCGGCATTAATAGTTCCCGGCAGCGAACGAACCTGTCCGGCTACGCAGCCCGCGCCCTGTGTCGGATTCGTACATTGAATGACCACGTCGGGGCGGACGATTAAAACTTCGATCGGAACGCCGCTGCGGGCATTGACGATGCCGCCTAATTCCCAACCGCCGAGAATATAGTTGCCTGTTTTGCCGAAATCGAATCTTTTACCTTCTCCGATCGGTAATTCATACAAGGCGCTGATATTGAAGGTATGACGCACGTCAAAGTTGTTGCGTCCGCGATCCGCTTCAAAATTATTAATTTCGGCGGCCGTGCGCGCTTCGTTCGATCCGGCGGTGGTTCCTTCGCTTTTTCCGAAAGTGTATTGAGCGTTTACCGTTAAACCGGTGTTAAAGCTGCGGGCCAGCGATAATTGCAAGGCGTTGTATTGGTCATCGCCGCCGCTTGTTTTGTAGTCGATCTCAGCAAAAGGCGTTTGACGGGAAGTTCCGTTGAGAATATCGAATTGTCTGATGGTCGTCACACCGATGACGCGGTTCAAATTATTGGGGTCGGTGATGTTGACGACACCGACTCCGGCGGGCAGGTTTGTTCCGGTGGCGATGGTGGCTTGTCCCGGCAGGATTTGGTTGGCCACGCTGCGAAGAAACAGGTTACGTCCCTGGCTGCCGATATAAGCGACTGTCGACACGAGATTATAAGGCAGTTGCTGCTGCCACGAAAAACTGTATTGATAGACGCGCTCGGGAATCTGGTAATTATTTGAGAAAGCGCGCGGCTGATAGCTTCGCGTATTAGGATTATTAACAAAGTTGGCGGCAATTGCCGGAATATTAGCCGGAAACGCGAGTAGAGCGCCGCTTGAGACGGTCGTACTGATCCGGTCGCTTTCGATCGGCTGAATTTGGTCCTCTGTTTGTCCGGGACCGTAAAAAATTCCGAATCCGCCGCGGATAACCGTCCTTCCGCCGCCGAAAAATCCGTCGCCTTTTTGATCGGGCGACCAGGTTAAGCCGATGCGCGGGCCGAAATTGTTTTTAGACGATCTCAAAGCATCTTCCGAAGACGGTCTCAGGGTTCCGTTATCGATATTAAACAAGACCTGCAAATTACGATCTTCACGCAGCGGTGTGTAATATTCGTAACGTAATCCATAGTTAAGCGTCAGGCCGGGCCGGATCTTCCATTCATCCTGGGCATAGCCGATGTAGTATTCGGCTTTGGCCAATCTTTCCCCGGTTGCTCCGCCGTTAAAAGGGCTGGCGGCACTTTCGTCACCGAGATACTGCACCGAGGTCAGAGTGTTCGCTAAGAATGAATTAAGATTGGAGAACGTATAGGTTGTTCCGCCCAAACGGTCCGTATAGAGACGGATCATCCGAAATTCGCCGCCAAATTTGATGTTATGATTTCCGTTGATCCAATTCAAACTGTCAATAAAGCTGATCGAATACGGCGTGTATGGCTGACCGCGCCCGTTTTGAGCACTGTTGGCACGAACCAGACCGCCCGGATTTGAGAGACCGGTTGATTGGCCCTGTCCGGCAATTCCCGTATTGGCGACACTGCCGCTCAAGCTGATGAAGATCGGGGTAAAATCAATTCCGTTGATAGTCGGGGCGGAGCCGCTGATGCGTGTTCTCGCGCCGTTATAGCCCAGTTTAAACTCATTGATTAACGAGCCGTTTTGATTAAGAACCGATTGATAACCGAAAACTCCGTTTTGCGGAACGGCTTCGATACTGACAATTCGTCCCGATACTCCCTGGGGCGTAATATCTTTACCTTGATCGCGGAAAAACCGGAAATAAAGTTTGTTAAGCTGATTTAACTGATAATCCAGTCGCAGCGCAACTGCTTTCTCATCCGTTTTTTCATTATCCTGAAGCTGAACAATATCAAAGCCGGCGGTGGCTGACGAGTTAGGAATGACGACGGCATTTGGCGAGCGAAATCCGGCGATATAGGGCTGAATGACCGGATTAACCAGTCCGGTCGGATTTGATCCCGAAATGAGCGGCGCGAAGGTGGCTCCGGGAGCGGCAAGGCTTAGGCTCGGCGCGGCTTCGACAAAATTTAAACCGAAACGGCCGCGATATTGTTCGTAGGAACCGAAAAAGAAAAATTTATTTTTGATGATCGGGCCGCCGATCGAGCCGCCGAATTGATCGAGCTCCAGTTTGCTTTTCGGAATACCGGCTAAAATATTGTCAAAAAAATTGCGTGAATCAAGTCCGTCGCGGCGGATATATTCAAAAGCCGATCCGTGAAACTGATTTCCGCCGGATTTGGTCACGACTGAAATTTGTCCGCCTGTTCCGGTCCCGTATTCAGCCGGGAAATTACTTGAATCAACTTTAAATTCCTGCACGTTTTCCAGACTTGATTGCAGGCGAAAAGGTGTCGGAACTTCGCCGTTAAGATTGCCCGGAGAAGCATCAATGATGGCCGAACCTTCCACCCCGTCATAGCGAATGACGTTTTGCTGATTGGCACGACCGGAAAAGCGTATATCCGAAAATGTTCCGGTGCCGCTATTGACCGCTCCCGGAGCTTGTAGATAGAGCTGCGAAAGTTGGCGGCCGTTAATCGGTAAACCTTCGACTTCGCGCGGGGTAACGTTTGCTCCCTGACTTGCCGAAGAGACATTCAGAGGGGTTTCTTCGCCGGAAACAATGTCAACCTGAGCGGTCAGATCCGTTTTCAAAATTAAGGATGCATTAAAATCCTGACCGACCAAAATTTGCACACCCGTTTGTGTGGTCGGTTTAAAATTTCCACCCGTGACGGTGATGGTATAGCTGGAGGGCTGAAGCGCCGGAATCGAAAATGTCCCGTCCGCGGTGACGTTAACCGTTCTTGTTTCGCCGGTTTTTTCGTTTTTGACCTTCACCGTGGCGCCCGGGACAATGGCTCCGTTAATATCGGTGACCGTTCCCGAAATACGCCCCTGTGACTGGGCAAAAACACCCAAAACGCTCATTAAAAAGATTATAAATATAGATAAACTTCGTCTAATTTGTTTCATTAGAAGTCTCCTGGAAATTTGTTTTATTGCTGTTTCGATTAAAAAGTTACACGCAAGCCTTTCAATCAAGTGATTGAAGCCACAGCGATTATAAATTTTGGATTTATTGACCAAGTAGGCAGGTTAACGGCGCGAAGTTAAAGGCGTGTGAAAATTGTATTAAATGATTGTGAAAACTTTGTTACCAAGTTGTTACGGGATTGATCAAAAGTGGGCAGTGGTCGGTGGTCAGTGGACAGTGGTTGGCGGAAGACAGTAGTCGGTGGTCAGTGGTCAGAAGTTGGTGCCGCCTACATTAAAATGATTTACAACTGTTACAAACTCTACCGCCCCTCTGACCACTGCCCACTGCCCACTACCTAACTATTAGACAAAATCAACTGAAATTACGTTTGAAGCAATTTGTTTACCTAGATTGGCAACTTCCTGATGAGCCGGATGAATAGTGTAAGCATCGAGTGCCTCGCGATTGGGATAAACCGCTACCAGACCCGTATCGTAAGATCTGTCTAAATGCAGAATATCCGCCCCGACATTAAAACTGATGATGTCATTAATGACCGACGGCAGATTTTTAAGTTTTGTAATATGTTCAGCGCGCTGGGCGTCCGTGATTTCCGGTTTGTATTTCCAGCAAACAATATGTGTCAGCATTTATTCTCCTTTCTCGCACCAATCTTTGGTGACCTGATGACGATATTCAAACATTTTTTCAAGTTTTGGTAAAACCAGGAACGGCACAAACGGGGCACCGAGAAACCCGAGCGGCGGTTCAAATTCGACTTCATCGCGCAGGATGGAGCCTTCCGGGTGAGGCAAAACAAGATGCCGGTGCCGCCAGCTTCTGAATGGACCTGAAATCTGCACGTCTTCAAACATTTTCGGCGGTTCGTATTTGGTATGTTCAGCGGTCCAGCGCGAAGGAATCAGTCCGAAAATGCGCATCTCGATACTCGCTCGTGAGCCGATCCTGGAAATATCGGCTTTTTGAATTACTTTCGCGTTTTCCCAGGGCGGCATCAGGCGTTCAAAAGCATCGGGGAGCGCATGAAAAGCAAAAACTTTTTCAGGCGGTGCGCAAATAACGGATTCTTTAATAAATTTCATCTTTAATTATTATAAATAATAAATTATTATTGACAGTTTGTATTGGCGCAAAATATAAAATCTGTCATACTTTCACGTTTTATAAGTTTACGTAAATGAGTCATCCGGTCAATAATCGAATCCCTTCTCTCGATGGTTTGCGAACCATTTCGGTGCTTTTTGTGGTCACGAGCCATTTTCTTTACACGCTTGGCTACGGCGACGCCTGGAATTTAGGCATCTTAGGCGTAAAATTTTTCTTTGTCATTTCAGGTTTTCTGATCACGGGGCTACTGCTCAAAGAAATTGATAAAAATTCGACCATAAATCTTGGTAAATTCTACTTTCGTCGCACTTTGCGAATCTTTCCGCCATATTATTTTTATCTGCTGGTTATGTTTGTAGCGGTGAAATTCGGCGTCGTCCCGAGTATTTCAAAGGAAAGTTTTATTTCTCCTGTTACCTATACCAGCAATTATTTTGAGCCGAACACCTGGAATTTGCTGCATACCTGGTCGCTTTCGGTTGAAGAACAATTTTATTTGATTTTTCCGTTCGTGCTTATTTTTTTCGGGCGACGCAAAATTGTGTGGCTGCTCGGCGGTTTGATCTTTCTGTGCCCTTTCCTGCGGCTGACCGATCACTATTTTTTCAGCGAAAGTCAAAAGATGTGGATCTATTACGGCTTTCACGCTAATGCTGACGGGCTCGCGATGGGCTGTCTGCTGGCAATTTTTCACGAGCGTTTACATAACAACAAAACATACTTGAAAATTTTAAACTCCCGATTGGTTTTCTTGGCACCCGTTATGCTGCTGTTTGTTAATTCGACCATCGATCCGCGCCAGTTTTATCTGGGCGCGTTTACGATCAGCAATTTTTTGGTCGTCATCTGTTTGGACTGGGCCATCACCAATTACAACAATAATTTAATCGGGAAATTTTTAAATTCCGCGCCCATGACGCAAATCGGCGTTATGAGTTATTCAATTTATATGTGGCAGCAGCCGTTTTTAAATCATGACGATCCGCGCTGGTTCAATTACTTTCCGTATAATTTTATCGGAATCGCACTTTTCAGCTCCATGTCATATTTTCTGATTGAAAAACTTTCGCTCCGGTGGCGCGGCCGTCTGGAAAAGAAACTTTTTGCACCGCCGAGAAAAACCGAAGTTTATTTGGGCGGGGAAGCAATGGCGGAATAAAATAAGTCATCCTGGCGTGAACCTGAAAAACTTGTTTCGGTTGGCATAAGGCAGGATGCTGCAAATGATCAGCCACGAGATATGATAAATTGTCGATTCAATCGGGCGGCTCCCGTCATAGATCGAACCTGAATACTCTTTCCAGCGCCACGGGAAAATATGAAAAGGGAAGTGCGGAAGATCAATCCCGAGATATTTACGAACGATTTCCGGCCCCAAATCAATCGCATCCGGAAAAATGCAGCCGGCAAAACAAATTAATATCAAAAAGAAATTTTGTCTCTGCGAAGTCAAAGAAAAATTGAAAGAAGCGCGAGCGCCACAATAGGATCAATCTTTGACGGAACCGGATATTGATGAGGCGACCAGTCCAGAACGCCGTGAATTAAAATTCCTGAGATAAAGCCAATGAGGCATTTCCCGAAAGCTGAAAAAGAACGCCAACTCTCATTTTTACCGATACTCAAAGCGGCAGTGGTGGCAAAACTTCCAATAGCATGAAAGGTAACGTTCATTTTTTCATTTTTTCTTCGGCGACCATTCTTTCAGAAAATCGGTAAATTTTTGCAGATTATAAGACTTTCCTTCTTCAAGCTCGGAAGTGTTTTGAGAATGAAGAAACGTTCCGTCCGGCTCCAAAATATAGAGATGCGGGTAGCCCTGGATCTCAGGGTAGCTTGCCAGAAACTCTTTATTTTCGTTTTCTTCGCTGTAGTTTACTTTGACCCAAATAAAATTTTTATCACGGAGTTTGGATAACCCGGAATTTTTAATAAAATAATTGTCCATCAGCCGGCACCAGCCGCACCACTCGCCGCCAATATCGAGAATAATCCGTTTTTTCTTTTTGGTAGCTAAAATGATAGCTTCCTGCAGATCGGCTTTCGGACTGCGGGCCGGGTCAAATTTTACCCTGACCGATTTTGAGGAATTCTTGGTGCCGTCTGTTAAAGTTTGTCCGAAAACAGTCATTCCGCCGATCAGTATGATAATAAAAAGCAACGATAATTTTTTCATTTTTACCTCTTTCTTTTTCTATGCCGAAATTATAAAATATTTACTGCCAGTTTGATACTGTCTTTTATCAATTACACATGGAAATTTATCAGCAACCCGAAAGTTTTATTCATTAATCGCCGATTGGCTGGTAATTGTTTCAAATAAACGGGCGAAAACCTTATTCAGAGATTTACTTTTAATAAAAAGGCAAGTATTTTTCTCTTGGTGAAATGTTGTCTGCCAGACAGACAAGTTTCCGGTAAATCAATATATTTTTTTATTGAGAGACGAGTTTGACTACTCCCCGTAGTCAAAACACGCGTAAAGGGGTGAGAGCCATTACGCGAGCGGGGCAGCGTTGTGGGAGGCGTTGCCCTGTTTTATTATCTTCACCAATAATTAAGCAGATAATAACTGACATAGATTTGATAAGAACGGCTAGACATGAGCCGATTCCTGCGCATCTGAACAAAGGCTGACGATCCTGAACCATCGGTTCGACTCCCGGCAGCCCCGCCAGCGGGCGCTTCGATTTCTTTCAATCTATGTTGATCAAATGCTTTAGAGAGCGTAGCAGCCGCTCAAAAGATCGTGACAATTATTTCAGAAAGCCTGCCAACCGACCATATCGCCGTGACAACCCAACAACCGACGGTGGAAAACGCACGGGAGGTGATCGCGGCAATCGATAAAATGCGTCTGAAAATCGTGTAAATGAGGCGCATTAATGAGCGTCAGCGAAGCTCTAAAATTGAAACGATAATATCTTTATGAGTAGCGACGTCGATCCGGTTCGGATAATAATTACGCGGGACAATACAATCATTTCCGTCTTTGCGAACAACGCGCAGTGTATGACCGTGCTGTCTCAACCAAACGAACGCGGTGTAAAGGTCCATCCCAATCACTTTATTTATATCAAATCCCGTTTGATTCCCGGACGCCGCTTTCTTCTCATTCGGTCCACTCTCAAATTGATTGATGAACTCCATAAAGATTATACGGTCTTGCCCCTTCATGTCCGTAATATGTGTTCCGACCAGTACGTCGCCGGTTTCGCTGTTACTCAATTCCTGGTATCTGACAGGCGTCACTTCTAATTCGATCGATTTTGCCGGCAGGGGCAGCAGCAGATGCATTACCCATTCGTCTCCTAATTTTTTCAGCTCTTGCCTGGTATCGCTGGAAATAATCAGCGCCAAACCGGAGACGCTAATATCGAGAGTGCGGCCCTGCAAAACATGATAATCCTCCTGATCGGGTATGGATTTTCCAATGGCCGTAATGATAACCGGCTCTTTCAGGTTTATCTTGTGGCGCGGTGCTACATGTCGATAGGCAAGGCTATATTCTTTATCGACGGAGATGTCAGACCTGTTTAATATTTCTTTCTTCTGATCAATCATGGGATTAATATTTGTCCTTTATTTAATAGTAAGAAACCGGTTTAAAAGCTCAATATCAGTAAAATTTTCAGAAATTCGCATGAACCGGCGGAATCTTCGATAATAAGTATTTTATCTCGCATAACAATCAACTCCTTATGTATTGAGTCAATACATAAATAGAGTTAATTCATCCCATAGAAATATAAATGCAACTTTGGCACCATGACGTTAATGTCGAACTGGGTTATTTATTAGACCTGCCGTTGTCATGTAAATCAGCTTTGAACGGCACTTGCAGAATTAATGCCCGAGCCATTTCCAGCATTAACCGCGCCGGATTCTCAACCGGCTTTTGTCCGAGGCGCGTATAAATGAGGTCTAAGCAGTAATTATCCACTCTTCTTCTGAGCGGAAACGCTATCCAACCGCAAAACCCGGCTTGTCCCTTCAACGGTTGTCCTAAAGATACGACGGCTTTCGGCTTACCAAAGTGGTTGTCGCCTTGAGATATTACCAGATACGACGAACCAGGGACGCCTGACAACCTTAGATCATCGAGACCGGTAAATCCAAGCGCTACTGTCTTTTGCGGCATAGTGCCGCGCAACACTTCATCTATCTCAAAAGTAAGTCCCGGTTGAGAGTATTTAGTGATGTGTCCGATGAAGATAGTTTGCGCTCGCGGCAGAAGTCCTTCAAACGAATAGTCGGGAGCCGTATTGGCTGCATAATACGGCTGAAGCAGGAGAAAGATAACAAGGCTCACCTTAACAATTCGATTCATAAATCTCCTCCGGGTTACGGTAGTAGTCTATATCTCGTATTTTACGAATAAATATATCCGTAAATGACAATTTTATATATTAAATGCGGCTGACCGCTTAAATTATGACCTGTTACTTTTTCTCTTTATCTTTATATTTCAAACAACCGCATGTCTCGCCCGCGGAACAATATGCTTCAATTTCACATTCCAGCGGATCGGCGTATTTGATTAGGAAAAAAAGTCCGACCGCCGAACCCAGGATAATTGCTACCCACAGGGCCTTTGATTTACGGGACATCTTTTGTTTTGGAAGAGGCTTAACGGTTTCTCTATCAATGTCTTTTTTAATTTTCTCGAGGTCAAACGGAGTATCCAGAGCATTTGTTGTCGACGGATTCCAGCTTTTCCAATTGTTTTTTATTTTATCGGAAAAAATTGATCCGACTTTTTGAGAATCAGTATCTTTTTTTGCTTCTTTGGGAAGCGATTGGGCAAAAACACCGTTCATACCGGTAGTTGCCAGAAAAATTGTCCATATCAATACATAGCTGAAAAGTTTATTTTTCATAGTTTTCTCCCTGGTTGTAGTGTTCGGAGGATAAAAATCTAAGGCGTAAATCTTTGCACGCTTTTGTGATTTTCTTGCCTCCTAAAACTACTTTTGCCATATTAGCTCCGTTTTGTAGCGCAATTTAATTAAGACTACGATTATACAAATATATACAGAGAACCCATAAGAAACTGTTAACAAAGATTGATTAACAATTTTCGCATTATCACAAATAAAGAGTTCACGGCTTCTTTTAAACTGTTATTGCTTGTTGCTTATTTCTTCTAACTTTTCATTCAGCAGATTCCAAACCTTTTCAATATGTTTTTCTTCCGCTTGAATGCTGCCGATCGAGAGACGAAAAGCGAATTTGCCGTTTAATTTTGTGTGCGAAAGATAGGCTTTTCCGGAAGCATTGATTTCATTCATTATTTTTTCGTTAAGCGTATTAAGCTCGTCTTCGGTAAACCCAATCGGGACGGCGCGAAAACAAACCAGCGCAAAATGAACAGGGGCCAGCCTTTCCCATTTATAACTGTTATCGATCCACGAAGCCAGTAATTTGGCCAGACGGCAATGCGCGCGGATCCGCTCGATCAAACCTTCCTGCCCGAAATAACGCATCACGAACCAAAGTTTCAATGAGCGAAAACGGCGACCGAGCTGGATACCGTAATCCATCTGATTTAAAACGGTTTCCGTCGTTTTCAAATATTCCGCCTCAAGCGAAAAGGTTTGTTTTAAAATACTGATATCTCTGACATACAAGACCGATAAATCAAAAGGCGTAAAAAGCCATTTGTGCGGATTGGTGACGATAGAATCCGCTCGTTCCCAGCCTTTGAAATGAGTTTGTAATTCCGGCACAATTGCCGCACTTCCCGCATAGGCGGCGTCAACGTGAAGCCAGAGATTGTTCCGTCGGCAGATTTCGGCCATCACTTCGACCGGATCGAGGCTGGCCGTCGAAGTGGTGCCGATCGTGGCGACCACACAAAATGGTATAAATCCACGGCTTTTATCATCCTGAATGGCTTCGCGTAATTTTTCCGAATCCATTTCAAAATGCTTGTTAGTCGGGATCTTGACGATTGATTTTTGCCCCAAACCGAGCAGAATAACGGCTTTATCAATCGAATTGTGCGTGTGCTCGGAGCAATAAATGCGGAGCAGAGACAAATCGGTGCGCCCGGTCATGCCGTCTTCACGGATACGCAGGTTCAACCTTTCGCGGGCGCAGGCAATGGCGTGAAGCGTTGAAACGGAAGCGGTATCATAAATAAAGCCTTTGAAAACTTCCGGCAAACCCATCATTTGGCGCAGCCAATCGAGCACGACCGGTTCCAGCTCGGTCGAAGCGGGCGAGGTGCGCCAGAGCATCGCTTTCATATCAAAAGTGGCGGCAAGCATTTCGCCGAAAATTCCGGCCGCACTCGTCGAAGTTCCTTTCCAGCACAGTGGGATCCGAAGCTTGGAATTCACGTGACTTGAAGTCGCGG
>JADMIO012757352.1_pt1 | contig 76851 bp, 64 predicted proteins | sample 8958161 | NCBI WGS metagenome assembly JADMIO01 (sample SAMN16585339, study PRJNA669376) | soil metagenome | isolation source: Crop rotation soil | place: USA: Cullars Rotation, Alabama | collected 2011
CGCGACAACTTGTCCACGTGGAATTCTAAGCTTAGGATCCCAATGTGCTGGAAAGTGGCTTGTAGGACAATACCGTTACCCGCTGAATGAATACAGCTGGGAAATTCCGGAAGGCGGAGGATTGCTGGACGAAGACATCCTGGATGCTGCAAAACGTGAATTGAAAGAAGAAGCGGGTTTAACTGCAAATAAATGGACGCAGATCTGCATCACGAATACTTCGAATTCCATTACGAATGAGACCGCATACTTGTTTATTGCGCAGGAACTATCGTATACGGAATCCGAACCCGATGAAACCGAGCTTTTACAAATAAAAAAAGTATCTTTAAATGAAGCATTTGACATGGCAATGAACGGTGAAATTAAAGATGCTATGTCGCTGATCGCTTTATTCAAGCTCAAATTAATGCTGGAAGAAAAATTAATAACCTTGTAGAAAAGATGAAGAAAGAACTAAAATTCGAAGCCACTTATACCTGTTATGAAACCTGGGAAGATGTTCCGGATCATTATAAAAAACTGATAGAGGAAGCGCGTGAAGCTTTAAAGGGAAGTTATGCCCCGTATTCTAATTTCAATGTAGGTGCAGCTCTATATTTAAATAATGGAAAGATCATTCACGGCAGCAACCAGGAAAATGCATCATACCCGATTGGTTTTTGTGCAGAACGCACAGCATTAAGCGCTGCCGCATCCATCGCTCCCCATGAAAAAATAAAATCGATTGCAATTACTTGTAGTTGCAAGCATAATCCTGTAACAGAACCGGGTGCGCCGTGCGGAATTTGCAGGCAAACCATCTTTGAAGCGGAGTGCAAACACAAGCAGGATATCGAAGTGATATTGATGGGTGAAACCGGCATAATGTTTATCTTCAAATCCATTAAAGATCTTTTACCGCTGCATTTTGATGCAGGTTTTTTATAGCAGGAAAAAATTATAATTTTGCGGGACAGCCGTAAGATTTGTTTTGCCCGAATTCTCTGGTATATACTACAATCCTGTCAATGCGCCTTACAGATTTAGGCAGTGCAACTACAATTCCACGAAAGGTTTTCGTTTGTCCCGGTTTATAAGTCCTGTCGAGGAAATCATTGGATTCTTTATAAACCGTGTTCATTTTTTCCGTTTGCTGCGGCTCCGTTAAGAGGTAATACGAGCCAAGCGAAAGCACTTTTTGTGATGGATAACCTTTCCAGTTAATGCCGGCGCTGTAAAATTTCAAAGAAACAAATACAGGCTCCGATCCATCGAGTTTAACCTCTGACGCAGTGGTGTTCGTACCCGTCATTTCCACTTCTGCCAGGTCATACGAAGATTTTGAAAAAGAACTATCCGGCAAAATAAAATTAGCGCCCCGTGGAATCGGAAGGCGTACCATCTTCACAAACTTTAATTTTATACCGTCTGCCAGGAGTATTTGGTTTGTATCATCAGGCTGGTAGCTGTATAGCCCGGCGTCGTTCGTAAGATTAAAATAGGTAATGGAATCTTTTTTACGCATTTCCTCCTTAGAATCCTTAGGGGGAGCAACTAAAGTGGGTGTTTTTTTAGAATTATCCCCCGCATGAATAGATATAGCGGCTAAAATAATTATACACAGTGAAAAGATAACTTTTTTCATATAGCTAAATTAAAAATTTTAATTTTAATTGCAAGTTAGTAAGACTAAAGTTGACCATTGTCAATAGCTTTGTGTAAATACAATTTTCATGCCTAAGTGGATTCCTTTATACACTTTTCAATTTTTAATGGTATGCGCGTATTCTACCTATGCCCAACGTCCTCCCTTATATTATAAAATTGACAAAATTGCCAGGGAAGTAAACGGCAAAGTGGGTGTTTCGGTTCTCAATATTGAAGACAGGGATACAGTTAATTATAACGGCAATGCTTACTGCGTTATGCAAAGTGTATTTAAATTTCCAATTGCAATTACTTTGTTGAATTCCATTGATAAGGGAAAAATCGATTTAAATAAAAAGATCCATATTAATAAAAATGAAATGACTGCTGATACATGGAGTCCTTTGCGCGATAAATATCCTGAAGGAAATGTAGATGTATCTATCAGTGATCTCCTGAGATACATGGTTTCCAACAGCGATGATATTGCCTGCGATGTTATATTGAAAACTTTAGGCGGTCCGAAAAATGTAGAAGATTACATGCGCAATATCGGGATAAAAGAAATTGCGATGGCAGCCTCTGAAGCAGAAATGCATGCAGGATGGAATATCCAGTATATGAACTGGTGTACTCCAAAAGCAATGGTTCACTTGCTGGATATCTTTTACAAAAAGAAGATCCTTTCTAAAAAAAGCAACGAGCTGCTTTATTCAATGATGGAAGAGACCACTACTGGATCCAAAAGATTAAAAGGACTGCTGCCAGCCGGCACTAAGGTTGCACACCGAACCGGCACTTCGAATACCAATGCAAAAGGAATGACTCCGGCAACGAATGACGTAGGAATTATTTCCCTGCCCAACGGGAAACACGTTGCAATTGCCGTGTTCATTAACGATGCTTATGCGAATGAAGTAAAACTGGAAGATGTGATTGCAAGAATTGCAAGAGCAGTTTACGATAATGAAATGGCTAAGAAGTGCAAGTAGATCAATATACGCAGCTCAATAAAGAACACTTTACATTTCCTGCTTCATCAAAATCCTTTAATTGTACGGGTAAAAGCCGGTTGACCATTGCAGGATCAAAAGGCACAGCAACTTTTATATAATTATCCGTGAAGCCATGCATGATCGCTCCTTTCCGCTCCTGCTCAAATAAAACTTTGCGCTCCTCTCCTAAAAACTGATCATAAAAATACCTGCGTTTCTTTTCGCTTAACGACCTGAACATGGCATTCCGCTCGTTGCGTATGTGTACAGGAACGACTTCCTCAATTTCTATTGCCTTTGTATTTGCACGTTCGGAGTAAGTAAATACATGCAGGTAAGAAACATCGAGTTCATTGATAAAATTATAGCAGTCGAGGAAATCGACGTCAGATTCTGAAGGAAATCCGACGATCACATCCACGCCGATACATGCATGCGGCATTTCACTTTTTATTTTTTCTACACGGCTTTTATACCATGCGCTTTTATACCTGCGCTGCATCAGCTTCAGCATTTTATCACTTCCGCTTTGCAAAGGAATATGAAAATGCGGCATGAAACGCTTGCTGCGCGCAACAAATTCTATGATATCATCCGTCAATAAATTCGGCTCTATAGAAGATATCCTGAATCTTTCAATTCCTTCTACTTCATCCAGCAATTTTATCAATGCAAAAAAATCATAATCGCCTTCTATACCTTTTCCATAATCTCCCGTATTCACGCCCGTCAACACAATTTCTTTAATTCCTTTTTGTGCAAGCGCTCTCGCGTTCTTTAAAACATTCTCCGGGGTATCGCTCCTGCTTTTACCACGCGCTAACGGAATAGTGCAGAAAGAACATTTATAATCGCATCCGTCCTGTATCTTTAAAAAAGAACGCGTCCGGTCTCCTGCAGAATATGCATCCACAAAAAAATCAGCATTCGAAATTTCTGAAGCAAGAATTTGTCCGCAAGGATTTTTTGTAAGATCGGTGATGATCTCCGGTAATCTAAATTTTTCTGCAGCTCCTAACACAAGATCCACGCCTTTTATAGATGCGATCTCTTTAGGCTTTAACTGCGCGTAACAACCCACTACCACTACATACGCATCCGGGTTTTGCTTCATCGCCTTTCGCACGATATTCCTGCATTTTGTATCTGCATGGTCTGTCACCGAACACGTATTGATCACGTAAACATCGGATGGTCCGTCAAAATCAACCGTAACAAAACCACGATCCTGCATCTGCCGGGAAATTGCCGAAGTTTCCGAAAAATTCAACTTGCAGCCTAAAGTATGGAACGCTATTTTTTTACCGTTGATCACGGCGCAAAAATACGGATTATCAGTGCATTATTCGCCGGGAGCCGTCTTTTGTTTTGTTTGAATGTGTTAATGCACATACGGTGGATTAATTAATTGTAATTCAAGCGAAAATGAAAATATTTTTATGCCACAACCTGCAGGGTTTCTATATTAAAAAATGATAAAAACAGGACTTATAGGCGTTGGCAGACTGGGCACTCAGCACCTGGAAAGATTGCTTGAATCCGATTATTTCAAAGTGGTCGGGTGCTTTGATTCCGACCCTGTCCAGCTTCAGCGCATAGAAGAAGATTTTACGGTAAAATGTTTTTCCGATGTAGATGAACTCATCAGCAAATGCGATGCTGTAAATATTGTAACGCCGGCGACCTCGCATTTTTATTATGCAGAAAAAGCGATCAAGGAGAGCAAACATGTTTTTGTAGAGAAACCCATCTCGAACGATATTGATGAAGCAAAAAAATTGGTTTCGCTTGTACGTGAAGCCGGGATCAAATTCCAGGTCGGACATATAGAGCGTTTTAATCCCGCATATCTTGCATTGCAAAATTATGACCTCAACCCGATGTTTATTGAAGCGCACCGCTTATCGCATTTTGATCCGCGCGGAACAGATGTTTCTGTTGTGCTCGACCTGATGATCCATGATATCGATATTGTTCTGCATGTTGTAAAAGCAAATATAAAATCTATCAGCGCAAGCGGTGTTGCTGTGCTGTCTGATCATATCGATATTGCAAACGCGAGAATAGAATTTGACAATGGCTGTGTCGCAAATTTAACTGCAAGCCGCGCATCCATACAAAAGATGCGCAAGATGCTTTTCTTTCAAAAGGATAATCACATCACGCTTGATTTCTTACATCGCGAAACGGAAATGCTGAAATTATCAGAAACAGCGGGACATAATTCTGTTCCGATGCGAACGGAAGAAAATACGAAGTACCTGAATTCCGAAACGATGGTGTTGGAAGAATATGATGCGTTGAAGGAAGAACTGAACAGCTTTGCAGAGTGTCTTATCTTTAATACGGAACCAAAAGTAACGGCTTTAGATGGATACAAAAGCCTGGAAGTCGCACATGAGATCCTGCATAAGATCCACAAAATAAACGGGCATTCGCACAAGCATGTAAACGGGAAGAACGGGCATGCGCATTAGTGCGCGCTTGCAACAATCTCCACTCTGTTTATTCCATCGAGGTGTACTTCAATATGTTTCTTATGCGCTTTTCCTTCAAACTCCGAAATAATTTCCAGCACATCGTAATCTATAAAATTGCATTCCGATCCATTGATCGTTAAGATGGAATATTCGGGTATCCGGTCGAGTGCATCCCGCATTTTCACCTTGTTTAAAAATGTAACATTTGAATTTAATTTTATAGTGAAGTGTTCTGTATAATGTTCCAGTTTTTTTGTGATCGTAAAATCTTCCTGCAAATTATTCTGTATAATATAATACATGGAGATCAATAAACCGATTGCCACTCCGATGAGCAGGTCGGTTAACAGAATAACAATTATTGTCGCGATAAAAGGAATGAATTGTTTCCATCCCATTCTATACATGCTTTTTACGAGTTTCGGTTTTGCAAGGTTAAATCCTGTAATAAGTAATATAGATGCAAGACACGCATAAGGGATCATGTTGATGACAAATGGAATGGATAACACTGCAACCAATAAAAAAACACCATGCGTAAAGGCGGATAATTTTGTTCTCGCACCCGCATCCACATTAGCCGATCCACGCACAATGACTGCGGTTATCGGTATCGCGCCTAACATACCGCAAGCCATATTCCCTATTCCCTGCGCAATCAGTTCGCGGTTTACAGGAGTGAGCCTGTTTTGATTATCCAATTTATCAATAGCTTCTATCGAAAGTAAAGTTTCCAGGCTAGCAAGCAATGCAATTTCAAACGCGATCTTTAAAATATTGGGTTGATAAATTACAGATTTGAAATTCGGAAACTGGATAGAGGAAAAAAGATTATCCGGTATGGTGACCAATTGATTTTTATTCAATGCCATTGCGGGAAGAAATTCACGGAATAAAAAATTAATTAAAATTCCGAGGATGACAACAATCAGCGGTGCGGGAAGAATACCAAAGAAGCGTTTAATTTTCGGCTTTTGAAAAACAAGAAGTACCAGGATAGAAACAACAGAAATAAAAATCGCGCCGGGTGTAATATGATCTTTGAATTCTTCCATGTTGCCTAAAAAATTTTTTGCTGATAATAACTGGATAAATCCGCTCGTCCAGAAATCCGGTTTATCATATCCTAATGCAAGTGGAATTTGTTTAGAGATGAGGATCACACCAATTGCCGCGAGCATCCCTTTTATGACGGAGGAAGGAAAATAATTGGATATCGTACCCAATTTAAAAAGCCCTAAGATAATCTGGATCAATCCTGCTAAAACTACTGCTACGAGAAATGTCCGGTAATCTCCGAGAGAGATGATTGCTGCCGCTACAACAGTGGATAAACCTGCTGCGGGACCAGATACAGCAAGGTTAGAGCCACTGATTGCTGCAACTACTATGCCCCCGATCACACCCGATAAGATACCGGCATACAATGGTGCGTTTGATGCGAGTGCAATTCCTAAACACAATGGCAGCGCTACTAAGAAAACTGTTAATCCTGCCGGCAGATCGTGCTTCAGCCAGATCAACCGGTAATATTTTAGTTTTCGTTTAGTGACCGGTGTTACGCTCATGATAGTTTAATTTTTAAAATTAAAACTCAGAATCTTTAAAAAAAAGAGCCCCCCGATGAGTCGAGGGGCGTAGAAATTTTATGTACTCTGACTTTATTTAAAATTCTTTAGCTCCTGTAACTTCGCTATTATGTTCTTTCCACATTGCACCCTGGTCAAACGTCAATGCAACATAGAATGTTCTGCCTATGAAAGGACCGCCTACGTTTGTTCTGTATTCGGGTCCTGCGATATTTGTTGCTCCTACTTTGAATGTTGTATAAGCTTTCTCTACGAGATAACTGATATTCGCATCCAGTATTCCACGCGCTTTAACTACACCATCAGCAAAATCAGAGGTCCAGTCAATTTTAGACTGCCATCTGTAATCTACTCCGAATCCTAAACCTTTCCAGATATTGTTTCCCTGGAAACCAACATAGAACTGGTGTTTTGAAGTGTTGAAGCCAAGGTCACGTGCTGTTCCAACAGTTTGTGTTCCGTGGAATTTATAGTCTGTATAATTATAGCTTCCTCGTACCAACAACCCTTTTGTGATCATGTAACCCAAACCAATTCCTGCTCCCCATGAGAATGTTTTACCGGGAATATTTACATAAGGTCTCCATGAAGTAGGTTGTTCTGCAGTTCCTGCGATAACATCATCCAAGCCCGGTAAAATATGCCCCTGGTGTGTCGTAGCAGATTTGCTGATCACTGTAATTTGTGTGATGAAATCTTTATACATGTTGAAATAACCGTTCAGGTCAACGATGAATTTTTTCGCAAGAACAGCTTTATATCCAAGTTCCCAAACCTGCAGATTTTCCGGTTTTACATAATCAAATTGAGCTGTTTGCAGTGCCGCAAAGTTAGTTCCACCTGAAGCAACATATGCGTTGTAAGATTCCAATGTATACGCTCCGCCGTTATAAATTCCATAACGTTCCGCATTCGCTTTTGTACCTCCCAATAAAACATTTGCGGTAGGGAAGAAAATATATTGCGCCTGCGAATCCGGGTTTCTGAAACCTGTCTGATAAGACATGCGGATATTGTGATTCCTGCTCTTGCCCATCGTGATCACTGCTGTTACACGAGGTGAGAAGATCGATTTGAAATTCTGATTTTTATCCCAGCGAACAGAAGCCTGGATCTTGAACATATCTTTATAGAATTTTCGTTGCAATTGTAAGAATGCACCGTATTCCTGGATCTTAATGCGTTTGAAAGATCCTGTGCCATCCGGGTCTTCATTAAATACAGTTCCCTGTGTAGACAAGCTGTACATCCTGTGGTTACCTCCAATTTGTACATCTATGATCTTACCTGTCCATCTTGCAAGATCTAACATTGCTTCTTCGTGGAATAAACGGGAGTTGTCAATAAATCCTGCACCTCCGCGTTGAAACAAACCACTTCTTATCCCTTCTATTTTTGCCTGTTGTTCTTCAGGCGTTAAAGAAGACCAAGGTCTTGTTGCTGTTGATTTTGCTGAATCCTGCAATGCCTGTAAATGCGCAGGATCACTATAATATGCTAATGCGTTTGCTGAACTGGTTTGTAAAGCAGCGCCAATTACTTGCGCATTATAATAAGAGATATAATCCACTACCCAGCTTCTTGTATCATATACATAAGCACCCAATGCGGATAAATTATAAGAATCTCCATCGTGTGTTTGCGACATGTATGCGCGAACATAAAAATCCTGTCCGCGAATCTCCGCCTTATGGAATTGCTGTGTAAAGTTTCTCAATGCATATCGCTCACTTCCCTGGTAAACGCTGTTACCGTAACCGATCCTGTAGTTATAAGAGAACTCATATGCTTTATTTTTAAAAGGACGATAGTACACACCGAAATCTCCTTTTACAGATTGTGCTTTATGCGTATCGAGTAATTGATCTTCCGTAATTCCAAAACGTCTGAGGTCGAAAGTAAGTAAAGAGCTTAATGAATCTACCTTGCTTTTTGCTATTGCATCTGCAGTAGGCTGCGGATAACCAAATCCCTGTAATATCTGCGATGCTCCCGCGATGTAATCTGCACTCTTTGCAAAGTATGGAACGAACACTCTTGTTTCATCTCCGTAAGTATTCATACCATCGAAATTCGGGCTGTTGATATTATCACTGGTGCCTAGGTTCCGGTCTGTAGTATAATCATTCGCATACCAGTCAGTTCCCTGGAAAATATTGAAGTTTGCTTTTATCGCAACATAATCCGCATTGTTTCTTTTAAATATATGCGCAATGCGAAGCGCTGCAGATCCCAATCCTTTAACGCCATAACCACGACCTGCTTGTGAGAAACCGCCTTTTACCTGCGCGCTGAATCCGGGATAATCAAATGGATTTTTAGAATTCATTAAAAGAATACCGTTAAACGCGTTCGGTCCGTACAACGCCGATGCGGCACCCGGAAGTAATTCCATATTCGCGATATCCAATTCTCCGATACCTACCACGTTACCCGTTGGAAAGTTTAAGAGTGGTGCGGCATTATCCATACCATCCATTAATTGTACAAAGCGTGTATTTGAAATCCCTCCGAATCCGCGTGTATTTATAGAAGTGAAGGTCATACTACCGTTGATAGTTTGTACACCTTTCAACTTTCCGAGATCGTCATAGTAATCACCGGAAGATGCAGCCTTGATTGCACGCTGATCCATTTTTTCAATAGTTACCGGCGACTCTAATATTTTTTCTTCCACTCTCGATGCTGCAACTACAACATCATTAAGTAAGCTTGTTTCTTCCGACATCGTGATCGCAATATCACTCTTGCTTCCTTCTACCTGTAATTCCGAAGTAGCCATGCCTACCATTGTCACCACTAAAGTAAGCGGTACGGGTTGATTTGTTGTGATCTCAAAATTACCATCAATATCCGTAACGGTTCCTTCTGTGGTTCCTTTCACGGTTACATTTGCACCTATTATCGGTTCTTTTCCATCTGTAACTTTACCCTTCACGGTTGTTTGACCGTACGCGGTAATGCTGCAAATAAAAAACAAAAAGAGCACACTAAATTTGTTCAGATATTTCATACTTTCAGATTTTGCAAACAAAGTAAGGGAAATAATTTAACACATAGTAACATTTTTCTTAACACCTGTTTAAAACCAAAAAAATACAAGTTTACAGTGATAAAAAAATAATCCCGGCTAGCGCCGGGATTTAAGAAACATAAAAATCACATACCCCTACATGATTTATCTTAGTTAGAAGTTTTGTTTTTGCTTTTCATTTTTTGGATGAATCCTTTCTTCGGTTGAGTTTCATCTTCACCCGGTTGCGCATCCATATCTTTTTTTGCAGTAGCTGAATTATTAACCCCTGAAGTTTCTTTCAACTTACCCTCTACAAAAGTTTCTGTTTTTTCAAACACTCCATTCGGATAATAATATGTCCAGACCCCATCACGGATATTACAGATATCGCGGCTCTTTAAATTTTGCCAGTTCCCTGAAGTATTTTCTTTGAATTGTCCTTCCAGTTTTTTCGTTCCCTCCGGGTAATACTCTACATAGTGCCCGCAAAGACAATCCTGGTACTGGTAAGCAATGTGCTTGATACGGTCTTTATCATCATAAGTGTACAGCATGCACGGTTTGCAAGCAGCTGCTGCATTCCACAACAATTTATATTCTGAAAATTTTTCTTTTGTCACTTCACTCCCATTGCACATATATGCCTTTCCAAACGGCGTCGGACGCTCTTCCAGGAAAACATCATAAGTTTTAAGCGTATCTATTCTATGTTTCAACCCGGCTTTTTTCGCAGACTCGGAAAAATAAAAAGTGTCGGCTTCTTTAGAGCGGGAAATCTTCATCTGGTATGGATCTACCACATCAATTTCTTCCTGTGCAAAAACATGTATTACACCTGATGATACCTGAATGATGAAAAAAGCTAAAAGGGTTTTGAACCGGATTTTCATTGAATTAATAATGTATCCAAAGATATACCGCAAAGATGAACACAACAGGGAAGAATAGTCCACAGATGTGAACAAGAGTAAACTATAAAAAATTCATGTATGCGTGTTTTGAACCGAGGATCTTTTCATCATCGCTGTTCAGCCATTTCCGGGTGATGGTTGCATATATATTCTTAAACTCAATACTGTATTTTAAATCACCTTCATCAAGATCTGACAGATCCGGAACTTCATTATAAATTCCTTTTTTTTGAAGACCTTTTCCTATTAAAAAAACCTGGTTAGCGGTTCCATGATCTGTACCTCCGCTGGCATTCTCTGCCACTCTTCGCCCGAATTCAGAAAAAGTCATCAGCAAAACATCATTATCCTTTCCATTTTTTTTTAGATCATCCATAAATATTTTTACCGTTTCAGATAATTGTTTTAATAAACTTGCCTGGCGCATTTGCTGGTTGAAGTGCGTATCAAAACTTCCCAGAGAAACATAATATATTTTTGTGTTAACACCTGACGTTATCAGTTCTGAAATAGTTTTCATGCTTTTACCAAACTGGTGATCGGGATAAGCTGCAGCGGAATGATATATTTTAGAAGTCTGGTAAATATATTCCGCGGAAGAAATTGTTTCCGCTAATGTTTTGTATAAATATTCAGCGTTGTCATGCTGATGGTCACCTGTTAAATGTTGTTTCGAAACGCGGTTGATATACGGATCCATTGTTGTGCCGTATAATCTTTTGGGATCTTTCAGTGCCAGTCCTTTTACATTATTTCCTTTCAATGCAAGGCTCAGCGTATCATCAATTTCCAGGGCTTGCGTGGGCATATTACAGGTGCCGCATTTTTCATCCAGGTATCTTCCAATCCACCCGGTCGCCTTATATTCATTGCTGTTGCTCGCAGTATGCCAGATGTCCATCGATCTGAAATGTGAACGGTCTGGTTCAGGATATCCTACATTATTGATGAGACATACATTTCCATTATCAAACAATTCTTTAAATCCCTGCATCGAAGGATGCAACCCCACATGATCATTCAATTTCAATACTTCATTTTTGCGAATCGCAATTTGCGGACGTGCATTGTAGTACAGGTCATTTTCAAAAGGAACAACAGTATTCAATCCATCGTTGCCTCCTGTAAGCTGAATGATGACCAAAATTTTTTCAGAATCCGGATCCGATTGTTTTTCCTGCGCTTTCAGGAAATCCGGGATCATCATCGCGGCGGAAACCAATCCTGTTGTTTGAATAAATTTTCTCCTGTTCAGTTTCATATAAGGCATTAACACAATTGATAATCGGGCAATGATAAAACATCGATCATTACGCTTTTTATTTGATTTTCCTTGTTGGAATTATCCGAGTTGGATTGAATACACTTCAGCGCTGATGAATTTGGTTTACCCGCTAATATTGTTGAAGTGATATCATTTACCACTGTTGTTAAATTGGAAAAATATTCCAGTACATTTTTCCAGTCAGTTTCCGCATTCAATTTTCCGGATGCAAGCTTGAGCACAAAATCATTCGAAGCCTTCATACGCATTCCCATTTCGGGCGTTTCTTCCTTTGGAGAAAAATCGAGTTCTTTATCGTAGTAGATCACTTGCGGCAATCTCATCCTGAACAAAAGCGACGAACTGTCAATCCAGCTTCTTCCGCCGCTCCAGCCCGAAACATTCGGTGGGTTCAACAATACCTGTCCCAATGCGCGTTGCATAAATAACAATGATTGATTGCTGGCAAGCATGGCAGGAACAATGCGAAACATCCCGGCAAGCAATTCGACCGGTGATTTAATTTTAACCGCGATATTCTTTTCGTCATAAAACCATTCCGAAGAAAATATTTCCTTCATCAGCTGAGAAATATTGTAACCGGACTTATAAAATTTTTCTGACAGTTCTTTTACAATGGATTCATCAACATTATCGTTCACAAAGAATTTATAAATTTTTTTCGTGATAAAATAAGCACATTCCTTTTTGGAGAGTATGATCTTCAGAATATCTTCTCCGGAAAAATTTCCTGTTTCACCCAGGAATGTTTTTGTGCCGAAATCATGCTGGTGAATTTTAAATTTAAATTCTCCCGCAATATCAAAACCAAAACCTGTGAAAGCTCTTGCTGCTTCTTTAATATCCTGCTCTGAATAATTTCCCCTGCCTAATGTAAAAAGCTCCATGACCTCCCTTGCAAAATTTTCGTTGGGATGATCTTTTTTATTTTGCTGGTTATTGAGGAACTGCAGCATTGCAGGCGTTTTGGAAACTTCGATGAGCAAGGTCGAAAAATTCCCCAAAGCATTCCTGCGAATACAATCAAGGTATTGCTGATCGAAATACGGGTTTACAGAACGGCAGGCAAAATGCCCGTGCCAGAACAGTGCCATTTTTTCGCGGAGCTGGAATTCACTTCGAACCATTTCATTGAACCATAAATTATTCAGTTCAAATACATTTTGTTTCATCAGCTGCTTGAGGTCTTTTATATTCTCTTTTGATCCTGATTTCATTTGCGCTCTCGCTTCTTCCACTTCCGCTAATGTTACTGTTTCGAGTGTGCGATAATTTCCTGATCCGTGAAAAAAATTATCTATGATCTGCTGTGAAAATTTATTTTTATTCCAATCATACGCAGACAAGCCAAAACCCGCGCGATTATAAAGATGCTTTATTTTTTCTTTTTCAGAGATCATCAGGCATTAGACTATCAAAAGAAAATAAAGTTTAATCTTATAAATAAAAAAACCGTTCATTGCTGAACGGTTACATTTTTTAATTTCTACCTGGTTACATTCCATCTATATCATCCAATGGGATGCCAGGGGAATTACTCTGAGGTGTCTTATTATCTTTCTCGCCTTGCAAGATAGCTCTCCTGGCTTTTTTCCAGGTCAACCACTTAGCTTTCTGCTCGGCAGTCAATACTTCCGCGATTTCCTGTTTACGCGTTTTACTGGCTGAAAGTATTTCTGTTTTTGCGCTTTCTCCACCTGCAGCTTTTATTCTTTCTTTTTCGCTTACATATTTTAAATTAGACGCATATACTTTGGGATATTGAACAGCAGTTAAATTTACAATACTGCTAATCGTATCTGTTAAAGTTTTCGCTTTTTCTTCTGCGGTTTGTTTTGGATATTTCACCCTTGGATCCGGAGGTTTAATTCCATGAGCTTTCAACGTGGGTGTTGCCATCACCATTATAATGGTTATTGCAAGGATTCCTTTGATCATTTTGTACATAATAAATTTTTTAATTGTTATCGACTTTATTGCTTCAGTTAGACCTGAAACAATTTCAAAGGTTTAATCTAATAAAAAAAATCGGAATTTTATACTTTAATATTGCCCGGTAGACAATAACACCAGTGTACAGGCTTCTACCGGCTGTATATTATTTGCTTTTGCAAGCTGTTCTAGTTCATCATTTTCTGTACCCGGGTTGAAAATAATCCGTTTAGGTTTTAAAGCAAGAATGTAATCATAGTATTCTTTCTGACGCTGCGGATTTAAATAAAGTGTAACGGTATCCACGTCCTCATATTTCTTCCAATCGGTTTCGATCGGTGTATCTTCGATGTTCTCCTTTTCAAAACCCAGCGCAATCGTATCGTGCGCATTTTTTTTAAGCATACGAACAGCACGGTTGCTGTACCTGTCTGATTTTGGGCTTGCGCCGATGACCACTGTTTTCTTTTTCATACTCATAAAACAAATCGTGAAATAATAAAGTTCATCAGTCGTTATTCAGGTCAAATTTTTCGATCAGTTTCAACACAGACGGATTTTGTGCGATCATATCTTTCAGCCTGTCTCTTGGCGTTTTATAATTTTTACTTGTGGATTCCTTCCTGTTTAACTTAAAATCAAGGCGCACAAATGACGACGTTGTTCTCTTCATAAAGTAAGACACAATATCGATCTTATGCAATTGCAATAATTCAAGCGAAATATTATTTGTTTCGATAAAGGTGATCTTTTCATCTGTATATTGCGGGGTTTGTTTTTCCGCAACACTTAAGAAAGCATTTTGCAATCTTTCTTTATTTTCCGAGAGAAATTCTTTCCATAGCGGCAAAACAGTTTCTTCATTTAATTCAACCTTTTCTTCCATTTTCTTTACCACATTTTCCTTGTGGATTTCCTTCATCATAGCGCCTAACGCAGATTGTCTCGGCAATTCTTTTTTAGGTTTGTTTGATGAGGAATTGATACGTGGTTCTTCAACGAGGTTTTCAGTTAACAGTTCACTGTTCGCCGTTTCCATCTCTATAGATTGTTCACGGAGAATAATTTGTTCGGCTACCTGTGTAAGTTCAACTAATGAATTGTCAACTGTAATTTTTACATCTATCTGTTGTGAACTGTGAACTGTGAACTGTGAACTTTCTTTCTGTAATTCAACTGCAGGCTTCAGCTTTTCCCTGCGTTTTTTATACCAATCCAGTAAGGCTTTCAGTTTTTTTTTTCACCTAATAACACCGAGAGTGTATTTTCAATCTGCGTATTCAGGAAACATATCTTGAGCAACGCGAGCTCCACGTGCAATCGCTTATTTTTTGAAGTTTTATATTCTACGTCGCACTGGTTGATGATACTGAGCGCATTCAATAAAAAAGTTTCATTAACGAGGTTAGCCTGCGCGAAATATTTATCCTTGATATCGTCCGCAGCTTCCAGTAACTGCACGGTATGTTCATCCTTGCTGATCAGCAAATTCCGGAAATGCTCCGCCAGTCCCAACAGGAACATCTCTCCGTCGAAACCATTATTGATGATCTCGTTGAATGCATTTAAAACGGAAGAAGAATCTTCCATCATAAAATATTCAGTGATCTTAAAATAGTAATCGTGATCGAGAATATTGAGGTTGCGGATCACATCCTGGTAAGTAACTTTCTTTCCTGCAAAACTGACGATCTTATCAAACAATGACAATGCATCGCGCAACCCGCCATCTGCTTTTTGCGCGATGACATGCAAAGCGGAAGGCTCAGCAGATACTCCTTCGCTCTTACATATTTTCTGCAATTGCTTTACAATATCTTTGTCGGAGATCCTTTTAAAATCGAATATCTGGCAGCGTGATAAGATCGTTGGAATGATCTTATGCTTTTCCGTAGTTGCGAGAATAAAGATCGCATAAGGCGGAGGCTCTTCCAATGTTTTCAAAAACGCGTTGAATGCGCCTGGTGACAACATATGAACCTCATCGATGATATACACTTTGTATTTTCCAGCCTGTGGAGCAAATCGCACCTGGTCAACAAGCGTACGAATATCATCCACGCTGTTATTCGAAGCCGCATCCAACTCAAAAATATTGAAGGATGCATTCTGGTTAAAAGATGTACAGGAATTGCATTCGTTGCAAGGCTCAAAATCAACTCCCGGATTTTCGCAGTTGATCGCTTTCGCGAGAATACGCGCGCATGTAGTTTTTCCTACACCACGCGGACCACAAAATAAAAAGGATTGTGCTAATTTTCCGGTGGACAAAGCCTTCTTCAGCGTTTCGGAAACCTGTTCCTGCCCCACCACATCCAAAAATTTGGACGGACGATATTTACGGGCTGAAACAAGGAAATTTTCCATTACTCAAAAATAAGAAAACAAGAAAGGATTAAAAAATGTACGAGGAGTAAGTTTTGAACAAAATAAGTTCTGAATTGCTTTAATGACGGATAAGTAATTCTTCTATTAACTTGTTATGGACTTCCTGGAGGTTAGCTTCTCTGATCGCTCTTTTTTCTTCAATTTTTTTTGAATTCGCGAGGTATTGCTCACGAAAATATGGCTTATCCTCTTCCAAAAGTTGAGTTCTTAAATCACCCATATTATTTAATAAAACAGAATCGCCATCTATGAGCGCTTTTATATAATTATCAATCAATTTTTTTGAACCGGGATTCATCATTTAAAATTACAACTTTATTTTAATAACCATTGGATATGTGTCGGGTCGTAAGACCCGACATCTCCACTGTGCAGTCGGGTCTTACGACCCGACTGTTTTTTAAACGCTCAAATTCCATAAATAATTAAAAAAAAATGCCGTCCATAAATCGGACGGCATTTAAAACAAGTAAAATTTAGTATCAGAAAATATACTTTCCGGCATCCAGAATTTTTGCCGCGATCTTTCTTCTCAATTCTTTCGTGTTCACAGTTTCATACTTCGTGTAACGCTTTAAGCCCATCAGCATGATACGCAATTCATCTCCTTCAGCAAAAGATTGCAATGCGTGTTTTCCGTGCAGGTTTAATCTTTCAACAGCGTCAGAAATATAAACTCTCGTCATATCCGTTTGAGTTTCGCAAGCTGCTTCTCCGCGCACGCCGATCAGTTTCTGCGTTCTTAAAACCGCAGATTCCATCGCATACACTTCAGCGATCATATCCGCGATATTCATCAATATTTCCTGTTCTGTTTTTAATTTTGCCATTAATTTCTGAGCAGCCGCACCGGCAACCATCAGGATCGCTTTCTTCGCATGCTTTACTGCTTTTAATTCTGCTGCAAGCGGCGATTCATTATCATCGCTTCCGAAATCAGGAACGCTCATCAACTCTTTCTGAATTTCTTTTGCAGGACCCATCATATCAATTTTTCCGCCCATTGCACGCTTCAGCAGCATGTCAACTGTAAGCAGCCTGTTGATCTCATTCGTACCTTCAAAGATCCTGTTGATCCTTGCATCGCGGTATGCACCTGCTGCGCCGAGTTCTTCTGAATAACCCATGCCGCCATGAACCTGTACATTTTCATCCACACAATAATCCAGCACTTCAGATCCGAAGAATTTCAACACTGAACATTCGATTGCATATTCTTCAGCAGCAAGCATGATCGCTTCCTGGAACGGCGTTCCTTTTGCCACTAATTCTTTTTCTTTATTATCGATCAGATCAGAAGCGCGGTAACAAGAACTTTGCAAAACATAAATGCGCGTTGCCATCTCCGCGATCTTATATTGAATTGCGCCGAATGTGCCGATTGGAACTTTGAACTGTATACGCTCCATCGCATATTTTGATGCTTGTTCCAAAGCCAACTTTGAACCGCCCAATACTCCTGCCGCTAATTTATAACGACCGATATTTAAAATATTGAACGCGATCAAATGCCCTTTGCCAATCTCTCCCAATAAATTTTCTTTCGGCACTTTTACATTTTCCAAAAACACCTGGCGTGTAGAAGAACCTTTGATACCCATCTTTTTTTCTTCTGCTCCCAATGTCAACCCTTCCATTCCTTTTTCCATGATCAACGCTGAAAATTTATTTCCATCGATCTGGCAGAATACGATAAACACATCAGAAAATCCTGAATTTGTGATCCACATCTTCTGCCCGTTTACGATATAGTGTGTTCCTTCGGGATTTAATATCGCTGTTGTTTTTGCACCTAATGCATCAGAACCTGAACCCGGTTCTGTTAAGCAGTAACATGCTTTTAATTCGCCTGTTGCCAGCTTTGGCAAATAATGAGACTTTTGTTGTTCGTTTCCGAAATACACGATCGGTAAAGTGCCGATACCGATATGTGCGCCGAGCGACAAAGAAAAAGAACGCGCTTTTGCCATATATTCTATCAGGAGGGAATTCGTATTGAAATCTTTTCCCAAGCCACCGTATTCCTCCGGAATTGCCAAACCCAGCAAACCCAATTCACCCGCCTTCATCAACAGGGATTCCGTTAAGCCCGGTTCCTGTTTTTCAATCTGGTCATACACCGGTATGATCTCTGATTCAATAAAAGATTCCGTTGACTGAATGATCATCAGTTGTTCTTCGTTCAGATCTTCAGGTGTAAAAGTATCCTGGAAATTCGTGTCTTTTACCAGGAATTCTCCCCCTTTCAAAAGATTTTTTACTTCGGTTAAGGTTTCGCTCATTGCAATTTTATTAATTGTTATTTTTCAAGGCAATCTATTCGCCAATTATCACCTTAAAATTACAATGCGTGCATTGCAATCACAAATTTTTAAAGGTTGGGCTCAGTTAATAATTTGTTATCAATTTTTTCAATTGACCGTGATCAATTTTAATTATTTTAATATAAATTTACAGGGCTAATCTGTCACAAACATATTTTAATTGATCTGATATGTCGTCTTACAAACGAATTCCGCTTAAACCTTTCCCCAATGGTTGGTATGTGCTTGCTCATTCCAATGAAGTAAAGAATGGCGATATCATTACAAAAAGATTTGCGGGAAAGGATGTGCTGATCTTCCGTACTGAATCGGGGAAACTGGCTGTAACCGAACCGTATTGCCCCCACATGGGCGGACACCTCGGATATGGAGGAAAAATAAAAGGTGAAAGTATCAAATGCCCGTTCCATCATTTTTGTTTTGATACAAAAGGGAATTGCACGGAGACAGGTTATGGAACAAAGCCTTCTTCCATATTGAAATTGCCGACTTATTACAGCGATGAAAAAAATGATCTTATCCTGATCTGGTTTGACGAGAAAAAAAATGCGCCGACATGGTTTGTACCGCAGGAAAACTGGGATGGATGGACCAGGGTTTTATTTGCGGAATATAATTTCAACTCACACCCCCAGGAAACTACGGAGAACAGTGTGGATGTAGGTCACTTTGGCATCGTGCACGGATATACGGGTGTGGAAGTGTTACACACGATGGAACCGCACGATCATTACCTGTACGCAAAATACGCGATGAAACGCGTTGCAGATTTTGTAGGAACAAAGAAAACGATCAGGACTGAATTCAATGTTCATGCCCACGGATTGGGATATTCTTTTGTTGATACGGAAATTGCTGACCTGGGAATGGAAACGCGGCATTTCGTTTTACCTACACCAACGGATAAAGGAAAATTAAAACTTCGCATCGGCGTAAGTATAAAAAAACTAAAGAACCCTGGAAAGATCTCTCCTTTATTAAAATTAATTCCCAAAAAGATAGCGACAGATCTTGTATTAAAAGGTACTTACAAGGGTTACTGCCACGATGTAGGGATGGACTTTAAGATCTGGGAAAACAAGATCTATATTGACCCCCCTATTCTTGCAAAAGGCGATGGTCCGGTGGCGCAATACAGGATGTGGGCTCAGCAGTTTTACTATGAAGATTCTGTTCAGCCTAATTATGTTCCGCAGGAAGTAATCTGATTTTTTGCTTCAACAATTTATCTTATCTGACCGTTTCCACGGACGATCCATTTTTCCGTGGTGAGTTTTTCTAATGCGAATGGTCCGCGTGCATGAAGTTTTTGTGTTGATATTCCTATTTCAGCGCCTAAACCGAAACAGCCGCCATCTGTAAAACGTGTAGATGCATTGGTGTACACCGCAGCTGCATCCACTTCGGATAAAAAGCGCTCGCATTTTTTTTCATCTTTAGAAATAATGGCTTCGCTGTGTTTTGAAGAATATTTTCTGATATGGTCCAATGCTTCATCTATATTCTCAACGGATTTGACCGAACATTTCTGGCTTAAATATTCTATGCCGAAATTATCTTCAGTCGCTCTTTTTAAATTGGGATAATTATTTTCTTTAAGGATGTTATACGCATCGAGATCTGCAAACACTTCAACATTAAATTCATTAAATCCTTTTATGAGTTTCGGCAGGAATTCTTTTTCTATTTTTTTATCTACGATCACGGTATCTAGAGCATTGCAAACAGAAGGTCGCTGTGTTTTTGCATTGATGACAATTTTAGCGGCATCATCCAGGTTTGCTGTGCTTTCAACATAAGTATGACAAACGCCTGCGCCGGTTTCTATAGTCGGTACTTTTGAATTGCCGCGTACGAAATCAATCAGCTGTTGTGAACCGCGCGGAATGATAATGTCTACATACTTTACCGCTTCAAGCAATTCCTTTACAAATTTCCTGTCGACAGGCAATAATTGTACTGCGTTTTCATCGATCTTATTTTCATTTAACGCGCGATGGATCAGCGACACCAGTATTTTATTCGAATATTCCGCATCGCTTCCGCCACGCAAAACCACCGCATTACCCGCATAGAGGCACAATGCGGCAACATCAATCGTTACATTCGGACGCGATTCGTAAATTACCCCAACAACACCGATCGGAACTGTAATTTTCTGAATGCGCAATCCGTTTTCGGATCTATTTTCAAGCAATATTTTTCCTGTCGGGTCTTCCAGTTTCAAAATATCATGTAAGCTTGCCGCGAGATCTTTTATTCTTTCTTCATTCAACAGCAACCTGTCTTTCTTAGGATCTGAATCCTGCATTTTATCAAGATCCTTTTTATTTTCATTGATGATCTCATTTTGATTTTCGATCAGCAGATCAGACAACCGGACAAGTACATGTTGCCTTTGTTCCAGTGATAATTGCCTGGTCGCAACGGATGCCTTGTTCACTGCAGCTAATATTGATTGAATGGATTCCATAATTTTTTTTATATCAGCACAATATCATCAGCATGCGCGAGCACTAGATTTTGCTGCTTTAGATTTTTTTGTAATTCAGCGGAAGAAATTTTCGAGCGCGCAACGGCAAATGCATTTCCATTTTCATCCTGTATCTCAAACGCTTCACCTTTTTCAAACATGCTGCCGATACTTTTAATTCCAACAGCCAGCAGGCTTTTTCTTTTTAGTAATGCTTTATGTGCGCCGTCATCAACAATAATACTCCCAATCACCAGGCTGCCGCTTACCAGCCATTTCTGACGTGCAGATTTTGTTACATTTTTCGGAGAACAGATCGTTCCTGTTTTTTCATGAACAGCATTGATCAAACCATTTTTTTCTTTGGCGGAAAATATGACCACCTTGATGCCCATACTCGTTGCCAGGTGAGCAAACGTGAGTTTCGTGATCATTCCTCCTAAACCAAATGCACTTGTTTCCTTCGTCGCCAGTGCTAAAACCTTATCATCAAATTTTTCAATTTTTTTCAGCAATTTTCCATCTTTATCCATTACACCTTTCACAGATGTTCCAATTAGCAAATATTGCGCTCCAAAACCAACCGCCAGCAATGTAGCGAGTTCATCATTATCGGAAAATTTTAATTCCCTTGAAGAAACAACATCGTTCTCATTGGCTATCGGTATAACACCATTGCTCCATAATTCGCGGTAGGTTGCCCGCAGCTGTAAAAATTTTTCACGATCGGAAAAATGTCCGCGTTCGCATAAGCTTTGTGCAATCGCTATTTTATATTTTTTGAATACCTCGGAATATTTATGAATCAGGATAGGATTTCCAATTGCGGCAGCCGCTTTTCTTTCTTCTATCTTTCCGGAATAGTCCTTTATATATTTTTTGCCCGTTCCCACCGCACCTGAGGAAACAAGCACAATATGAAAATCGCGGTGCAAGGCTGCCAGCTGTTTAGCAACACTTTTGACCACCGTTTCATCCAGGTTTCCTTTTTCATCCGTAATGGAGGAAGTGCCTATCTTGAAAACCAAAATCGGTTTTTGCATGAATTAATTTAAGTTTATCCAAAGTAATACTAATTTTGGTGTCTGTTGAATTTTGTATTTTAAATTAACTTGATGTTGTTGTTGAATAGTCCACTGTCTACAGTCCACGGTCCACAGTTTATTCATGGAAAAAGTTACCGTGGTCTGTCGTCTGTGGACTGTGGTCTTTTTGACATACAAAATATCCATCCTCATACTTATTTATGAAACCAACCAAGCTACATAGACCATTGTTGCAAACCGTCCAAAAAGGACTGGAAAATATATTTGAAGGAAGTTATGCGGACAAGGAAGTGCAAAAGATCCTGAGAACAAACAAGCAATTCGGATCCAAGGACCGGAGCTTTATCGCGGAAACGATTTATGATATTGTAAGATGGAAGAGAAACTATGAGATCATTATTCAGGAACTGCAAATTCCTGATGCCGGCTGGCTGGCTTTTATTTTTGTGAGCCTGATGAAACGGCAGTATGATCTTGTAAATCCAGAAATCTTCGGTATAGACATTGATCATTTAAATGACGATGATCTTCCTGGTTTGCCATTGAATGATTCAAGGATCAGTTTCCCTGAATGGCTGGATCAAAGATGCAACAATGAATTGGGTGATACATGGAATAAGATTTCTGCGTCTTTAAATATTCCCGCAAGAATTTTTATCCGTGCCAATACTTTAAGAACTTCAAGAGAAAAACTGGTTAATTTATTAAAGGAGGAAGGTATCGAAACTTCCATTCCATTCTCATCTTCGAATCCTGAAAGAGAAATAAAAACTTGCATCGAAATTTTATCAAAAAATAATTTGCGGAATTCCGGCTTGTACAAAAACGGTTTATTCGAATTCCAGGATCTCGGATCACAAGCCATCGGAAAATTCTGCAATGTAAAAAACGGTCAAACCATTGTCGACCTATGCGCCGGTGCAGGAGGAAAAACGTTGCATCTATCGGCTTTAATAAACAATACAGGAAAGATTTACGCGACCGATAAAAATCATGAGCGTCTCGAAAACCTGCAAAAACGCACGCAGCAGGCAGGCTGCAGGAATATTAAAGTGATTAATTATGATGAGGCGAAAACATTAAAAGATATCGATGTTTTGCTGATCGATGCACCATGCTCAGGATTGGGAACTATAAAGCGACATCCCGATACAAAATGGAAATTAAAAAATGAAGATATAGAGCGTTATATAGAAGTTCAATCTTCTTTACTGGAGCAGCACAAACAAATCATCCATGCATCGGGAAAAATAATTTATGCGACGTGCAGCATCCTGCCATCTGAAGGTGAAGATCAAATTAAAAACTTCCTTGAGAAAAATCCGGAATTTATTTTGAAAAATGAATTAAGGATACATCCGCATTTACACCACTGCGACGGATTTTACATGGCGGAGATTGTCCGCAAATAATTATCACGATAAATAATCTTGAATGATGTTAATTCATCTTCATTGGGCTCACCATGAAGAATTCGGGAATAACGACATTAAATAATTTGCCGCCTTTATTTTCCATTAAATACGTACCGTACATTTTTCCGATGTCTGTTTTCAGGTCGCAACCTGAAATGTATTCATATTTTTCACCGGGTTGAATAACTGGCTGCTCTCCTACGACACCTTCTCCTTCCACTTCGCGCTGCTGACCCAAACCATCAATGATAAACCAATGCCTTCGCAACAATTGTATCGCATCTTCGCTGTTATTGGTAATCGTAATACGATAGGCAAACATAAAGTGCTGGCTCATCGGGTAGGAATATTCCGACTGATAAAAAGTTTCAACACTTACTTTAATTTTATTTGTGATCGCGCTGGTCATAGCTTCTCCGACAAAATTATATTTAAATATAACCAAAAAAAAGGAAAATTAGTTTGCGTACTTCAAAAAATAATTGACGATGGATGTCACCTGTTGCTGGGCTTTCAGCAGGTCATCATTGATTATAGTGAGATCAAATTTGTCGAACTCCTGCATTTCCACTTCGGCTTTTTGCAATCGCTTTTCAATTCTTTCCTGGGTATCAGCGCCTCTTAACTCTAATCGCTGGCGAAGAATATCAAGGTCTTTTGTCTGGATGAATATTGCAAGCGGTTTAAATTTTAAATTCTTCATCACGTTCAATGCGCCAAACACATCCACCACCAGCAGTGGAAATTTATTCAGCTGGTTGATGCGGTCCAATTCAGATTTCAATGTACCGTAATAGGTGCCTTCATACACTTCCTGCCACTCTAACAATTCTTCATTATGTATTTTATCTTCGAACGCTTCGTTGTTCATAAAATAATAATCCTTTCCTTCTTCTTCACCTTTGCGGATCGGTCGGGTTGTAGCGGAAACAGAATAGGAAAGTTCAGGGAACTGCTGCAGCAAAAAATCACCCAGTGTATTTTTGCCAACACCGGAAGGACCTGAAAGAATAATGACTTTTTGCATAGACGAATTAAAAGTTGTAAGTTATAAGATTTATTTCTTTGCAGGACTGCTAAAGAATATTTAATACCTGTTCTTTGATTTTTTCGAGTTCCTCCTTCATTAAAATAACCGACTTCTGCATTGCTGCATCATTGGCTTTAGATCCTATCGTATTGATTTCCCTGCCGATCTCCTGTGCGATAAAACCCAGTTTTTTACCCTTTTCATATCCTTTCTCTTCAAGCATTTCAAGGAAATAATTGCAATGTGTATCCAACCGGACTTTTTCTTCGTTGATATCTATCTTCTCCAGGTAATAGATGAGCTCTTCTTCAAACCGGTTCTTATCAACCGATTCTTCCTGTAAATGATTCGCCAGATCCTGTTTTAATTTTTCTCTCAATTTTTCAATCCTGTTTTTTTCAAACGGAAGAAGGTCAGCTTTCAACTGCTGTATCGCATTTATTCTTTCAACGAGATCTTTTTCCAATTCTTCTCCTTCGGCTTTCCTGAATTCAATAATATTATCGAGCGCTTCACTTACGCTTTTATGCAGCGCTGCCACATCTTCATCATTCAGATCAGCTAATTCTGTTTTATTGATATCCTGGAAACGAAGAATTGCCGGGATCACATCTCCCAGCGGTATATTTTTTTCAGATGAAAAAACTTTCAGCTGGTTAAAATATTGTTCGATGAGATTAAAATTTAAATTTACCGCAGCGCCCGTCGATTTATCTTCCTGGAAATACAGGTCGATCTTTCCGCGCACCAGTTTTTCCGAGATCATCTTGCGGATATCGAGTTCCTTTTCTCTTAGCTCTGCAATAATTTTAAAATTGAGATCAAGCTGCTTGCTGTTCAATGATTTTATTTCAACAGCATAAGTCTTGTCGCCTAATTTTACTTTTGATTTCCCGTAACCGGTCATTGATAGCAGCATGGCGCAAAGATAAACGTAAGTTTTTTAAAAATCCTTACTTAGTGAAAAATGCCAGATCGGTTTTTTATTGAACTCCAGTCCATTATAGCCGAAGCCCGTGTCAAGGCGGATGAAGTATCCGAGAATATTCGTGCGCACGCCACCTCCTGTTCCGAATACAAACGGGTTCCTGTAATAATTAATGGTCACAACAATCGGGCTATTATCCGGCTGTGGTGTAACCACTTCCCTGCTTAGTGCATTGTCCTTATTAAAAGGATTTGCAAAATTATAAGCAATGCCCGCGTCGAAAAATCCCACCAGCTGGAAATCCCTGAGGAATGCTGATTTCAAAGGCTTCTTTGCAAAAAATGAAAACAGCGGAATGCGAACTTCCGAATTCCACAATAAATAATTGTTTCCGTTCCTGATATTTTGAGGCAAGCCACGAAGGTTGGTTACCGGCGCCTGCAACCCGTAATTCTGATCCTGCGCAATTGGAATGCTGTTATCATATTTCGGATTCAGCCACGTATCTACGCCGCCGAGAAAATACAGGATCTTTTTTTGACCAAACGAAGTAGCGCCTGCAAACCTGTTCGCCCAGATGATGTTCCTGTATATTTTCTGATAATGGCGGATATCAAAACCAATGTTCCATATATTTGATTTCTTTTCGTTTGCATTGTAAAAATATTCCGCGAATATCTTGTAGCGGTAACCGTTTAAAATATTGAATTGAATTTCCTTTGTATTATCATGTACAAATTCCACTCGCCCGGAAACCCAGTTTTCTTTTACATCTTTCAATAATAAACTGATCCGGTCGGTATAAGAAATATCCAGCCGTTCATTCCTGTACGACACTGACCATCGCAAGCTTTTTGTTACATCAAACGGGAAGCTGAATGCTGCCTCAACATAATTGGTTTTGGTTTTACCTGTATATCCAAAAGGCAAAACATTTCCATTCTGATCGACAACATTAAAATCAAGTTTGTCGGAACGGCGGTAATACAGCAGCGATTTATCAACGCGCTTTTTGAGGTTGATATATTTTACATAAGTTTCCATACCCTTAAAATCAAAAGGGATGCGGAAACCACCAATGATCTTATGATCTTCCATCAGGTCGCTTATGCCAAAATTGATCATGCCACTCAGGCTTGGAAAATTATAGCTTCCTAAATTCTGATTAAAGCTTTGATAGTTTTGCGTCATGATACTGTTGTCCAATTGTGTCACCACATAATCGGAAGTAAACTTTGCGCGGTAAGGCAATATCCTTATTTTTTTACCCGTAGTGCTTTCTACATTTTCATTACTCGCCACAGGTGTGTTTTGCAGGAACGGCGGCGCTTCGTCTTCAACCACTTTTACAGTATCTCTTGTCGTGACTGCTATGGTATCTTTTTGTTGCGGCTGCGCCGATGATCCTGAAAGCGAAGTGTTGTAGCCAGATTCAAAAGTATATTTGAACGGACCTGCATATAAACTATCGAAAGTTACTTCTTCGACTGCATTTTTATCGGGAACATTATTTTCCTGCGATGTCTTATTTGTAACACCCGATTTATAATCTCCCGGAACATAATCCCTGTAAAATTTACGGTAGGCTGTTGGTCGCAAGCCAAATGTTTTTTTACTGACAAGGTCTTCATCAGCAATATTAGGATGTGAATACAGGTAAGTTTTCTTCTGACTCACTCCAAAGAAATAATAACTGTTTTGTTTTGAAGTTCCACCCTGTTCAATGCCTCTTGAAAAATCAGTAACAGGAAAAGTAACGCCCTTCATTTTATAAACACCTACAACTTCTTTTATCGTTTGCACAGAATCTGTTTCTTCATTGATCGTTGTTTCCACTGTATCTTTTCCAACATAAAAACTATCCATTGTTCCTACGTATTGATTATTGATCCCGTTTTCATCACTTAAAAAAGCAAAATAAGAATCATTGTAATTACCGATTCCCTTTTCATTTGCAAAAGGTGTTTCGGTTACACGCCCAAGTGAGGTTCCTTTTTTATTGAGATCGTAATAAAAAAGATCAAGAGTTTTTACGGGCAATACAGTGTCGCTATTATCCAGGTATAACTGGTCTTCCGTCCGGTTAGAAGAAAAAAGCACGCCGTCATTTCCATTCCAGTTTACATAAACAGGATTTAAATCATCATACAGATCATTATTTAATTGCGTGGCATTTGTATTGAGTGTATTGTATAAGTACAGATCAGTTTGTCCTTTATTTTGCCCGGAAAAAATCAACACATGCGGATCGTTGGTGTAATCAGCGCCGTAGATCCTCTGGAATTTGATGATCTTATTTTTTGTTTTTTCTTTTTTATCGAGATCTATCTGTGCAAGGCGGATCACATCTCTCTTTTCAGAAATGATCGCGATCTTATGACCTGTCTTTGTCCATGTAAGAATGGGATATGATTTATCAAACGGATATTGATCAGAATGGAAACCACCTTTCGCAATTTTTTTTGCTTTCTTAGTTGCAAGATCCTCGATAAATATCCTGTAAAAACCTCCGTCGAAAGAAGCATACGCAGCATATTTTCCATCGGGAGATACTTTCAGATCCCCGATATCGCGATTGTTGCGCTTTTTAATTTTAACCGCGGTAAAATTATTCGTGCTGTCCCTGTCTTTATTATCAAGCTCATAACGGCTTTTATAAAATTCTTTCCAGTCGCGCATCAGGTCATCCAGCCTGCTGTTTACGCCATATACAAAGCCATTGTTAATGCTGTGGTTCACGCGCGTGAGGTACAATATATTCGGTATGGATTCTTTCCCGTACAATTCGTTGATCATATACCAGAAAGAATGTCCTGCAAACTCCGCATCAATGCCAACCAGCCTGTTAAAGTCGATCTTCTTTGTTGTTTGCATATAATATTTCAAACGCGCATCGAGTTCGGTATTCCACGGTTCGCCCATGTAAGCAGATAAACCATTGCGGTACCAATCCGGCAGCACGAGAAAAATTGCGTTCTGTATTTTCTGTCCGAAACTATTTCCCTGCATCATTTGACGCACATACAATTCAGACAATCCTTTCATGAGGTCGCGCAGCAAATGCCTGTGGTCTCCGTCATAATGAAGAAATAATTTATTGTCCCTGAGTACAGCAGTACCTCCGATATTATAATCTTCCTGTCCCAAACCGATATTGGTTTGTGCGAGATCGGAGATGTCATTATAAACAAGTATATCTACTTGCGAACGATAATGAAAATCCATCACCTGGTCGAGCTCCTTTAATTTTTTTTCTGCCATCGTCCAGACAAACTTTCCAATTTCCTGTCCCCCGGGATAAAAATAAATAGTGAAATTATCGGAGTTGTAATATTGCCAGTCGAAGGGATGATACTGCACGCGGTTTTGACCAAACTGCACTTGCGTAGTTTGTGCGCGTAAATAAACAGGCAACAGGAATAAACCGAAAAGGAATATTTTCAATAGTTTTTTTTCTTCACCGCCACGGAACATAGGAACCTGAATTTTTATTGCCTTTTTAACGTTTATGCAGTTAACTTACTACTTTTACAAAGTAAACAAATCTTATGGACAACACAAAAATAAAGACAGATATTGCCGTTTTTTGTTTTAACCCTTTCCAGGAGAATACATATGTAATTTCTCATGCAAATAAAGACTGCTGGATCATTGATCCCGGTTGTTACACATTGCAGGAACAAAAGAAATTAATTGATCATATTGAACAAAATCAATTGCGACCTGTGCGGTTGCTAAACACACATTGCCACTTAGACCACATTTACGGAAATAAGTTTATTGCGGATGAGTTCAATCTTCAATTAGGCATTCATGAAAAAGAAATTCCCGTACTTCATGCGGCTCCGATGGCAGCACGAATGTTCGGTTCAAAAATTCCCGATGCTTGTGAGCCGGCTTATTTTATTAAAGAAGGTGAGCAGTTGATGCTGAATGATGTAATATTTGATATTTTATTTACACCCGGACATTCGCCCGGGAGTATTTGTTTTTCAAACAGGGAAGAAAAATATGCCGTTGCAGGAGATGTATTGTTCCAGGGAAGCATCGGGCGGACGGACTTGCCGGGCGGCGATTATGATACACTTATCAGATCAATTCGCACGCAGCTTTTTGTATTAGATGATGAAACAAAAATCTATAACGGGCATGGTCCGCACACTACGATCGGGGAAGAAAAAAAATTCAATCCTTTTTTAAATAACTGAGAAGATGTATATCTATAGCGTTACGATTCATATTGATAAAAATGCCGAAGAAGAATGGCTTGTATTTATGAAAGAAAAACATATTGCGGAAGTGTTGGCAGCGGGATATTTTAAATCGTGTTCGATGAGAAAAGTGCTGGAAGAAAATGATGAACGGAATGCTACTTACAATATAGAGTATAACGTGGAAACCAAGGAAGATTATCATTCGTACCGGCAATTTGCTGCTCCTGCTTTACAGGCAGATATAAAGAACAGGTTTGATGGAAAGTTTTCCGCGGAACGGTTATTCTACAAAATAATTTATGAAACTTTTTTATGATCAGTCTTTAATTAAACTGGCTATTATTCTTTTATACTGTTTAAGTAGCAGCTTTCTTCATGCACAAAACAACAGCGACACAATTCTTAGTTTGAAGGTAAAAAAAGACACGACGCTATCCTTCGAATTATATACAACTGATTCTTCCCGGAACCTCAGGAACAAACCGGTCATTTTTATTTTTGATCCTGCGGGAAACGGCGCATTTCCTGTTTCAAAGTATATGCAGCTGGCAAAGAAATATAATTTTGCGCTCATTGGATTTAATTCTTCAAGGAACGGAATGCAGTTCGATGAATCTTTGCGGATGTTTAATATTACACTGAATGAATTGATCAATGATTATGGCGTTGATCCGCACCTGATGTGTGTAGCAGGCTTTTCTGGCGCAGGCAAGGTAGCGATAAAAGCTGTAGCACAATCTTCTGTCAAATATTTAGTGTACGGCGGCGCCACTGTTGATGAATATCTTGCAGGAAAAGATGTGCTTGGTTTTGCAGGAGCAAGAGACATGAATTATACATATCTTCTCGATTACGACAAATCACTCAACATAAAGCTCAATGTGCGTCATTTCATTATAGAATATGGCGGACCGCACGGATGGTTCGATACCACAACGATGGAAAATACATTTATTTGGTTAAAGTTAAATTTTATGAACAGCGGATCTGTACCGCGTGATACTGCATTTACACAAATGTTGTTAGCAAAATACCAACAGGAAACAGATTCACTTATAGGAATAAAAGATTGGCTGAAAGCATATCATATCGCAAAAAAAGCACAATTCTTTTTAGCGTCAATAACAGATGTAAAATGGTTTTCAGAAAAACAAAAAATGATGGAAAGCAATTCATCTTATAAAAAATTGAAAAAAGAAACCGAAGAAATTTTAGAAGAAGAAAGGGTCACAAAAAATAATTATGCGCGCGATTTTTTTTCTAAAGATACGACATGGTGGAAGTCGGAATTTGCCCGATTGGATAAGAAAGGCAGCGATGCCCGGATGCTTTCGAACCAAAGATTAGCGTGGTATATATGGGCTCAGTGCTATTACACAACCACCGATGCTTTAACATCAAATGACCTGATCGCAGCGGAAAAAATGCTTTCCATATTTCTTCTTGGATACCCGGAATATTCTGAACCCTACTTTTTAAGCGCAGTACTGTATGCAAAGAAAAATAACCGTGCAAAAAGCGATGAGTTTTTTAAAGCCGCGCAACAAAACGGATTTAAGGAATGGAATAAAGACAATAAGGAAACCATCCTGCAATATTTCAACAGGAGACCATTAAAGTAAATTATACAGTTTGATTATTCTGCAGCTTTACCTTTCTTCATTTTTCTGCGTGTAGCTTTATCAACCTGGTCAGTACGCGGATTGATATCATCTCCTTCGTCCTTAGGCTGAGTTCCGCCGACTTTGGCAAAGTCGAATTTTAAGGTAAATCTGAATGTATTATCGAGCGGGTTGCGAGCGCCGCCGGTAGGTATCAAATAAGAAAAATCAAGACCGAATACGCTGTACTTCACGCCCACACCTGCAGAAACAAAACGCCTGTTGCCTTTGTCTTTTGCTTCGAGGAAATATCCGGCACGAACCGCGAAAATATGATCATACCAGTATTCCGTTCCGATGCCCATTGTCCATTCGCGTATTTCTTCTTTGAAGCCGCCCGGTGCATCCCCCAGGGAAGTAAACATACCCTTGATGGAAGACTGCTGTTTGAAATCAGGAACCTGGTTGCTGTCTTTGTCGCCCGGTTTAGGCGTTGGCACCAACAGTTTATTTAAATCCATATAGATTCCCCATTCGTGATATTTATTAGGCTGCAACCTGTAGCCAAAACCGATACCGAAATTACAAGGAATAAAATCCTTTTCTCTTGCGTTTGCCGTGTATGCGATCTTCGTCCCCATATTGGTGATCGCAATACCCGTCATGAAGTTCGACTTCATTTTCTTTTTACCTACGGTCATGTCGAGGTTGTAGGTTCCCGAAAGATCCGCACCAAAGGCATTTCCCGCCTTGATAGGTTCGCTGCCAATATTTTGACCGGAAGCCAGGTTCGAGTATATATAGCGGAAAGCCACTCCCAATGCGAAGTGCTTACCCAGCCTGCGTGTGTATCCTGCATCCCAGGCCAGCTCACGCGGGTGTCCGCTGCCGATCGGGTTGCCCGCCGCATCTGTAAAGTCTATATCGCCGAGGCTGAAAAACTTAAGGGAAGTATGAACGACGTCATTCTGAGAGATCTTATAATACGCCGTAAAGTGCGCCATATAAATGTCGGTGATGCCTAAAGCACGCAGCCATGGGGCATAAGAGAGCGCCAAACCCACCTTTCTTCTTGCAAAAGCAAGCTTGGAGGCATTGTAAAACGCAGTATTCGGGTCGACGGAAGTCGCAATTCCCACATCTCCCATTCCACCGCCACGGGCATCAGGAATGATCCTGAGAAAAGGAACTGCGGTATTCACAACCCTTGTTAATGAATTATTTATGGAATTGTTGTTACTCTGGGCTATAGAAGAATTAGAGTAAAAACTCGTCAAAATAATAGCAATAAGTAGAAAATTGGGCTTCAAGAGATATCTCATAAGTTTATGCACTATGTTTGGAAACGTTAAATTGCTAATTTTATTTTATAAAATCTAATTTAGTATAACTAATTTTTGATATTGACTGACTTTCTTACCGCCGTCATCACGCAAAGAAATTCTGTAAATATACACACCTTTCCCAATTTTATCACCATAATCATCCCTGCCATCCCAGTTGATATCGTCAACCCGGTAGCCTTCGCTGTTAATATTCTGCGCTATGGTCTTGATGACTTTGCCCGAAACTGTGAATATTTCTATCTTAAGATCTAAAGAAACACCCGGCTTATTGTGTTCAAACATGAACCTGGTATGTGTTGTAAAAGGGTTCGGGTAATTGAGCACGTGTGATAATGCGAGGTTCGCTTTTTCCTCCACAATAAATTCCGTATAACCCACACCGGAATTATTCAAAACATCCCATGCTTTTACCTGCAGCGTATGACGCCCTTTGGATAATTTTGAAAATGGATAGTTGATCACGCCGCGAGAAACATCATCCACATTGGTTTCATAAAAATCATTCAGGTTATAGATCTTCTTGGTGTCGTTGTCGATAATGGCTGTGATATCATGACCAACGCCGTTGCCTGAAGTATTAATTCCATTCTCATCAAACAGCCTGGAAAATAACTTAGGGCTTTCATCCGTTATCCCGCCGAATGCAAACTTTTCATCATTTAAAAAAACATCCACTACAGGTCCTTTTACATCCAAAGGAAAAGAATCGCTCGCGCCGCCGATCACAATATTCGCGTTATATCCCGATGCATCCGTAGTGTCGCTGTTTGCATACATGCTGATTTTACCGAACCCGAAATTGTAGTCGATATCTTTCGGAACGAGGAATGATATCTTGAATTTCCCGTTCGTCACCTTCGTTCTTCCTTTATAAATAATATTTTTCTGAAGTGAAAAATCAAACGGCAAACTCTCAGGATCATTGACCAGTGTATGTATCGTTTTTGCTTTGTCATAAATACTTATGGAAGCAAGACCATTAAATGTACTCATCAAAACATTACTGTTGTTTTGCACTTCGCCTTCAATCACAATACGCGACAATGCCTTCAATGTATCATGCAGGGAAGCAAAAGGTTTATTGTTGATCAGCGTTGCCACTACATTGTATTTCGGAAACGCAAGGCGTAATGCAGGATCACCGAGCAATGTGAACTTGCGGTTGCCATCTGAAGTATTCGTAAATTTCTTTGCTTCGCGAACAATATCTCCCAAATTCATTTGTTCATTTCCATAAGCATTCACCATTTGTGCCATAAAATTATCATTCATGGTTTTGTTACGGTTGGAATACACGATTCTCGTAGTCGTAACAAGAGCAATTCCTCCACCATCAGCTTTAAATAAAACGCGTTCACCGGCACTGTACTCATCAAATTTATCATACGGCGCAAACTCGCAGGTGGCTGTAATGAACAATGGCAATTTTGTTGAATTTGTCCATTGGTTAATATCATCGTAAGTAAGTATTCTTTCCTTTGCAAGTCCAAGCGGACCGCCGTGACCTACATAATTTATGAACAGGGTTCCGGTAAATAATTTCCTGTTGATGGCTTCATTTACGGCAGGATAAGTTGCACCGCCCGCACCTGATTGCTGCTGGAAAGCGTCGAGATAAATTTTATCGACATTTGTTTTTTTCTCAGCAGTCGCATAGTTATCTGCAAATGAATTCGCGTCTGAAATATGAATATCGAAATCCTCGTCATCACCAATAAACGCGCCCTGGTTCCTCCAATCGCCGTAAGCTTCATTAGATGCATACATCCTGATCTTGCTTACTTCCGCCTGCGCTTTGGATTCATCATCCGCAGGTATCCTGCCTACACCAACATCTACAATTTCTGTCGCGGTATTCGTGATATTTGCGCCTTCGTTATCATCCAGTAATCCGAAGTAATCATCAGATAAATAGGTCTCGAGTGTTTCATACGTTTTATCACTTTGATAGGTCGGCATATAATAATCACCGAGATTTTTATTGTTGTAAGTACCATCGCCAAACAGCAATAAATATTTTGGAAGCTGCGTTGGATTTCCTCCCGCGCGATCATAAAACATTTTTACAAAATTGCGCACAGCCGTGATATCATTTGTTCCGGAAGCAAATTCATTATTCACCTGGTTGAGGTCTACAACTGCGACACGCAAGCCTTGCTTGTCACGGTGAAACTGTGCGATATCCTGGGCTTGTGCCATGAACGGCGTTCTTGCAACAATGATCATGTCTGCTTGCGGCAATGCATGTAAATTCTGATTCGATACTGTTCCCATCGGCGTTGGAACATCACTTGAATTTTCTACCGCAACAAATTCTTTTAAAGCATCCGTCGCAATATTGAATGTTGCCGTACTGCCTGAAAGGTCGTAGTTTATTTTTTGAATATTGAAAGGATCCGTTACATCCCATATCTCCACATTAGACGACATGTTCTGCACGGAAAATTTTGTAATGCTTCCCGCGCCTACAGAAGCAATGCTGCGGAAAGATAATGGTGAACCGTTGTAACGAAGCGTTGACGGTGCATTCAACTGTAAATAATCAAGCCATCCCTTTGTATTAAAATCTCCGTTCCTGTCATAATTTAAATTAATTGAAAAATCCGACGACAAACTGCTGAGCATTATAGTTCTTTCCTCGCGCCTTGCAGCATCAAAAATATCGGGATAAGGCTCGGAATCATTGGCTATAAATATACTGCTCGCATTACCACCTGATGTTATCGTAAAAGTTGAACCGCTGGCAAGAGAAGATGCTGCAACCGCAATGTCTAATTTTACAAGTTGTCCGGCAACCAGGTTCGGAAAATTAAAATTGTAAGACTTATCCGTGATGCCGCCAAATTCATCTCCTAAAAATTGTTTCCCGGATTGGGGCAGGTTTACTTTATCTTCTTCAAAAAATGTATAATCGTCGTAGGTTGAAATGTTTTTTGTTTCAGTCAGCGGCGATGAATTTACAGTGCTTATTCTTGCACCTGCGCCGGCATCAGCAGTAATAAAAAAATTCTTCGTGTCGCTGTACAAATGTTTTTTTGCAAGGAACATTTGTTTGAAAGTGTTGTACGTCCATTGCTCGGGACCCGGTAAGTATGCAAGCACGTAATCACCCGCCTGGAAACGGTTTGCTGCTGCTGCAACAACTTTTACAGGTATCTCTTTCGCATCATCTTCACGCGCAGCGCCGGCAAGTTCAGGCAGCATTCCAGCGCGGTGCCCAAAGATGCGGATAGAGGAAGGAGTTGCTGCATCTACATTCAACCCGAGATTTTTCAAAAATGTATAATCCAATTTATATACGCCTGCCTTCGTTACCCCGAACTTATACCATTTGCCGGTGTTCAAAATAGAATTCGAAGGATAAGTGCGATTTGAAAAAACGGGTATCCTGTTTGCTGAAGCAGACGGTGAAAAAGAAATATCAAATGAGCTGAGTATTTCTACCTGCCCGTTATTATTTCTGAAAGGAAAAACCGTTACTGTTGCAACATTGCTTTTTCTTTCTATGCCGAGATAAGTTTTTATGAGCGGCTGATTCGAGATCTGCCTGAGTTGTGCCGCGGAAAGGCTGAATCCTGCGAGCGGTTTATAAACGGCATTGGCGAGTGATGCATCTATACTGCCGTTCCTGCCGTTGTTTATTGCAAGTGAGTATGCCGGTAGTCCTGCATACTGTTCAGGATAAACAGCTCCCGGGAAGCTGATCAGCCCCCTGTTGATCTGCCACTGAAGAACAACAGATTTACCGGAAAGATTGGGATCTTGCGCATATAATCCGCTAAAGAAAAAGATAAGTAGATAAAGTAAAAACTTCCTGGATAATGCCCCCATTTTATTTGCTTTGGATAACTTGTTATTAGATGTTAAAACGTGTAAAATGATTGCATCGTATATTTTCTGCAATTTTACGGTAAATAACAATAATTTGATGCATTTCCCGTTAAATAAAGTTAGTCCAAACATTTTGGGAATTAATTAATTTGCCATATCTTTGAAAATATTTTTTAAAAAGCCGAATAATGACCTATAAAAGAATGAAAAATTTCTTACACCTAACTATTATCGCAGGTGTATTTGCAGTGAGTTGTAAGGGCGGCAGCAAGGGCGGAACTTCCGCTACTACCGGCTGGAATTACAACGACAAAAAATGGGGCGGTTTTGAGCGCTCTCCAAACAGCAACCAAATTACCGGTCCGAATTTAGTTCTTGTAGAAGGCGGAACTTTTGCAATGGGTGCAACAGAAGAAGATCTGTTATATGAAAACAATAACGTGCAGCGCAGGATCACTGTTTCTTCATTTTACATGGATGAAACAGAAGTGCGCAACCTCGATTACCGTGAATATGTTTATTGGTTAGATCGCGTTTTCGGCACCGATCATCCTGAATTCGTAAAAAATGCTAAACCGGATTCCATGTGCTGGAGAAGGAACCTTGCATACAACGAACCATACGTAAAATATTATTTCACACACCCTGCTTACAATACTTATCCTGTGGTAGGTGTAAACTGGTTACAGGCATCTGAATATTGCAAATGGCGTACCGACCGTGTAAATGAGATGATCCTCGTAAAAGAAGGTTACCTGGATCTGAATACGAACCAGAAGAATGAAGACAACTTCAACACGGAAGCATACGCAGTCGGATTATACCAGGGCGCAACAAAAAAACAAAAAGAAGATTTAAATCCTAACGGATCAGGCAAGAGAAACATCAACATGAACGATGGTATCCTTTTACCGGATTACAGGCTTCCAACAGAAGCAGAGTGGGAATATGCAGCTTTAGGCTTAAGAGGCAATATGCCGCTGCCGGGCGAAGAAGTAGTTACAGACAGGAGAATCTATCCGTGGGATGGCGCAACTTTCCGTTACCAGAAACACAATAAGAACCAGGGAGATTTCATGGCGAACTTCATGAGAGGACGTGGTGACTACATGGGTGTTGCAGGTGCTTTGAACGACAACGCGGAAATCACTTCCGATGTACACGCTAACTTTCCAAACGATTTCGGTTTATTTAATATGTCTGGTAACGTAAATGAATGGGTATTGGATGTATATCGTCCGATGACCGGTGCGGATGGAGATGACTTGAATACTTACCGTGGTAACATGTTTATGAAACCGTCTACAGAAGAAGGACTGGACAGCATGGGAAGGATCAAATATGTTCGTGAAGACGATGCTGACCTGACCAACAGAAGAAATTACAGAAAGTCTTACGCGCTGGATTATAACGATGGAGATTCATCTTCACAAGTGGAATATCAATATGGCGTATCTACATTGATCAACAACAAGGCAAGAGTTTACAAAGGCGGTTCATGGAGAGACAGGGGATATTATTTATCTCCGGGCACAAGAAGATTTTTAAATGAAGATCAATCTTCTGACGACTTAGGTTTCCGTTGTGCGATGATCCGCGTTGGATCTCCTGACGGAAATATGTTTGGCGGTAAGGGTTTTGGTGAAATGAAAAAAACCATCTCTAAAAATAACAAAGCAAGAAAATACAAATAGGCTTCACAGCTGTTACAAAAAAAGTCTCCCTTATTATCGGGAGACTTTTTTATTTTTAGCGTATGGATATTAATGAGCTATATGAAATCTACAAACATTCTCCAGGTGTTACCACGGATACGCGCAACATACAAAACGGACAAATTTATTTCGCGCTAAAGGGCGAGCATTTTAACGGCAATGCTTTTGCTCATAAAGCCATTGAAAACGGCGCAGCTTATTGCGTGATCGATGAAGCCGAATACAAGCTCAGCGATCGCTATATCTTAACGAAGGACGTATTAACCACCTTACAGGAGCTCGCACATTTACATCGCAAAAAAATCAATCCTATGGCGACCATAGGCATTACCGGCTCCAACGGAAAAACAACAACAAAAGAACTCCTGTACGCAGTACTTTCAACTACTTTCAAAACTCATGCAACGAAGGGAAATTTAAATAACCACATCGGCGTCCCGTTAACTCTGCTGGCTATGCAAACGGATACGGAGATCGCGATCATAGAGATGGGTGCAAATCATAAAAAGGAAATTGAAAGTTATTGCAGGTATGCAGAACCCACACATGCGGTCATCACCAATTGCGGTAAAGCGCATCTCGAAGGATTCGGCGGCATAGAAGGAATACGGGCAGCAAAAGGTGAATTGTATGATTACATCAAAAATAATTTCGGGAAAGTTTTTGTAAATGGTGATGATGCTGTTTTAATGGAGATGGTTAAAGAAAGAAATATTCAGGACCCGGTTTCCTACGGCAGCGGCAGCGGAAATACCTACATGGGAAAAATGATCAATGACCAGCCGTTTGTAGATATCTTATTTGAAGACACGGAGATCCATTCGCAAATGTTCGGCAGTTATAATTACAGCAACATGCTATGCGCGATCGCTGTGGGGAAATACTTTGGCGTGCAGAATCCCGATCTGAAAAAAGCAATAGAAAATTATGCGCCGGCAAATGCGCGTTCGCAGGTGATTGAAAAAAACGGATACCGGCTGATCCTCGATGCATATAATGCAAATCCTACCAGCATGCAGCACGCGCTCGAAAGCTTTTCAAAATTAAACGCGCAAAAGAAGATCGTGATATTGGGCGATATGTTTGAGCTGGGTGAAAATTCCGCGGCAGAACACCAGGCAGTTGCTGATCTGTGTACGCAGTTGAATTTTGACACTGTTATTCTTGTTGGAAAAGATTTTGCGAAAACAAAAACTCCCGACAGCATTTTGAAGTTTATGGATTCAACAGAAACACAATCCTGGTTTAATCAACAAAACTTTTCAGGAGCAACTATTTTATTAAAAGGCTCACGAAGCATGGTAATGGAAAAGGTGATCGCTTAGATGCCATCACTTAAAGGGATGACATCTTTAATTTGCATATTTAACGCGGAACAGGAGAAATACTGTCTCGTGGCACAGGAGGAACAATAATGGTATCTCTTTGCGGAATGATTACAGGAAGAGTAATACTATCGTTTGGTGTTGTGTTTCCATTTCGGGGCGAAGACATCCTCTTGCTATCAGGATTTCTTGGAGTTGCAGTGCCTTCTCCCGGCGTTCCAATAAGATCCTTTGGTGTTTTTGTTTCACCTGCTCCGAATTTCCTGATCGTGTAAGTGATCGTTCCCATATAATACCGCTGCAGCGCAGTGTATTTCGCGTCTTCAATATAAGTTTCGGTAACCGTTCGCGAAACATTTTTATTCTGGTTTAAAATATCCGCAACGCTGAATTTAACTTCAAGATTTTCAGCTTTCAAAAATTTATACGCAAGCGACGCGTTCCAAAGCCAATAGCTGGTATTATAAGCTGTGCCTGCATATAAGGTGTTACTGATGGAAGTATTCAACACAAAACCTTTCCAGAATTGCCAGTTGAATTTTGCTGAAGCACTGTGATTAAAATAATTATTGTTGCTTTTTTGCTGAAGTGTATTTTTTACAATATTGTAATTACCTGAATAGGAAATGGTAAAATCTATTTTCTCGCTGATGTTGCTGCTTAATACTACACCTGCATTCAACGCGTAGTTATTTGAATAATTTGTGAGGTTGTTGATGAGTCCCGGTGTTCTCGTGTATGAGAAACCACCGTTTACATTAAAGTTGGATTTTAATTTATTGACCGGCATGCCATAAGTTAAAAATGTCCTTACGCTGGTGTATCCGCTTAGGTTAACTGGCTTTGTTAACTGGCTTCCGCGTACAAGTAAAACCCCTGACACCATGGAATCATTTGCCGGAGTGAAAGTACCATTGGCAATATAGTTCTGTGTATACGATGCAAATAAGAATGCAAACAGGTTTGTTGCTTTGGTTGCATTATTCTGTCCATAGCGAAGCGTTAAGGTGTGAGCGTAATCTTGTTTCAGGTCTGGATTTCCCGTAGTTAACTGCAATGGATTATTATTATTCACAACATCCTGCAGCTGACTCACCGAAGGAGGATTTGTTGAACTCCTATACATGATCCGCAGGTTTTTTTCTTTTGAAAATTTATAATTCAGCATCGCCTGCGGGAGTGCATTGTAAAAATTCTTCTTGATTTGTAAACTATACGGCACGCTTTGCGTGCTTTGCAACAATGCGTGCTGGAAATTTAATCCAACCGACCAGTTTATTTTTTCTTTGTTATAGCGATAACTCACACCTGCTTTATTCGTGAGATAAATATTATCAAACTGGTTACTTAAAGCGGAGTTGAATAAAGTATAATCATTCGTGAGCGAATCAAAATCATAAGTGCTTTTATCCGTTTTGCTTTTTGTATACGAGGGTCCGTAATTAAACTGCATCTGACCATTCTTCGCGATGGGTTCCGTATAAGAAATATTTCCCGACAACGTATAACTCTTTGTATGCTGGCTGCTGTGCTGGTTGGTGAGTGTAGAAGTAGTGTCCAGAATATAATCACTCAAAGAATATAAACTGCCGTTGCCGTTTTTGTTATTGTATGAAGTTGTAAAATTGAAAGACAATGTTCTTCCTTTCTTTTGAAATTTATGCTGGTATAAAACGTCATTCGCAAAATTATAACCGGATAATTTTGATGTCGAGTTATTTTGCGTTTCAGTGATAATTCCTTCAGTGTTCGAACTACTTGCGGAAACATCGCTCTCCGACCTGTTCATCTGGAAATTTAATCTCGGTGTGAAAATGAGTGTATTAAAAGAGTCGATATTATATTCTATTCTCAGGTTTAAACGATGATTAAAATTATTCGACACTGAATTACCGGCTTCTTTATATATCAGTCCACTGTCAGTATTTGAAATATAATTTCTTGTGAGGTCATTTGAATTCCTGTTCTTCGTATAATTGAAAAAATAACTGCCCGTTAATTTTACCTTTTTATTTTTTCCCAGAAGGTCTGAGTAATTTAGACCGATCGCATGCGTAGTAGCGATCCCATTCTGCTGCGACACGAGAAAATTATTCAGGGAATTATCACCGCCTCCTCTCCCGCCGGAGCCTGCGCCACGCGCGCCGGAAGGACCTCCGCCTCCGCGTGCATTTCCACCACCCGAAGTGATGCCCAACAAATCCTGTGAATTAAAATTTTGCTGGTTTAAATTATTCGACATCCCGATAATCGTCAACCGACGGTCATTCTTAAAAAAATTGATACTTGCTCCGGCATTATAACGATTCCCCGGTCCGCCGTAACCTCCATATACTTTTCCGAAAACCCCGTTATTCTTTCCCTTCTTCGTTATTATATTCAAAGTCTTTTGTGAATTGCCATCGTCGAATCCTGTAAACTGCGCCTGGTCGCTCAGCTTATCAAACACCTGCACTTTATCAATAATTTCCGCAGGAAGATTTTTTAACGCGATATTCGGATCATCACCGAAAAATTCTTTTCCGTCTACGTAGATCTTTTTTACCTGTTCACCATTCACTTTCACCGTTCCGTTTTCAGAAGACATCCCCGGCATTTTTCCAAGCAGGTCTTCCGCGCTTGCATCTTTGTTTGTTTTGAAAGAACCGGCGTTGTATTGTGTCGTGTCATTTAATTGCTGCGCACGTATCTGCTTATCCTGTATCAATACTTCCTTCAAGAGCTTACTTTCTTCCGTCATCGGAATTGTACCGACATCCATGCTGTCCTTCACCACAATATTCCTGATCACAGTTTTATAACTCACATAACTTATATTCAGTATATAATTTCCTTTTTGAAGTTCGCCGATTGAAAAATTTCCATCCAGGTCTGTCGATGCACCTTTCCATTGTGTAGTATCCTGTTTGCTGGTCAGCAATATATTCACACCAATCAACGGAGAATTATCTTTAGCATCTGTTATTTTTCCTGAAACTGTAAATGATTGCGCCAAACAGATCGTCATTCCACAAAAGATCAAGCAGCACAATAAAAGGGATTTGGGCATCTTATAATTTTAAATAATATTTCTTAGACGAAGGAATACACGATATGTTTAACCATTACAAAATGAAATGGTTCAATTAACAAATAATTAGGAGATCAGGTTAAGCGCACCCATTCACGCATCCAGCGTTCAGGGATCTCATTATTTAATGCAGTGAGATAATCTTTATATGTGCATGGCACGAGTAAATGTTTTTGAAATTCATTTTTATCATACAGTATCTTCATCCACCAGCGATCGCTCTTCTTGCTCTTTAAAAAAACAAAATCATTTTCTGCATCGTCGATCTGTACAATGTAGGTATTAAAATCTTTTTCATCCACGATAGGATAATCACTTCTGCGCAAACTTACGCCTTCAACAAAATACCAGATCATCTGCGCACATTGTTTTGCCGTGATATGGGCTTGGTCGAGATCGGGGTTATAGTCATAAAACCCGATACTCATCAATTGATCGCTCATGCCCGCATATCTTGCCAATGCACATGCTTCATCGCCAAACAATCCATTCGGTGAAGGATCAGGCTGACCGGGTGCATCTGAATATCTCAACGCATTGATGTTATAAGTTACCATGGCAGCTTCTCTCAAAAATGGCTCTGCTTCAAAAACGTGCTCACGAATTTTTCCTACACGCAGGATGTCGTGATTTTTACCTGTGAGAAAACTCAGTTGTTTTTCATGGAGGAAATAAGATTGATATGCGAGCAAGTTATATTTTCGCAAATAATTGCTTAAGAAAAAATCTTTCAGATAAGTTTTATGAATATCTACTTCACTATTTTCCCACATCACACGTGAAGCGACATGAGCAACGGTGATATCATTTTCAAAAATTTCGTACGCTTTGAACTGCGCGGAAGCCAGTGCGGAATCTCCGCCAATGAGAATAGTGATAATATTATTTTTAAATAACTCGTGCATGATCTCGACCACGGCTACGAGCGTATCGATATAAGTGGCGCCGGCTTTAATATTACCAACGTCGAGTAATTTTGTACCATTTGTAAATGCAGAGCATTGATACAACTGCTTGCGGATTTCATCAGGTCCCTTTTCCGTTCCTATATTTCCAAGGTATCCTCTGAAATCTTCCACACCCAATAAAGCGATGGAATAATTTTCAAGCGTTTGAGCTTCCTGGTAAAGATGAATGTATTCTTTAGCGTGAATATTGGGGTGATAAAATTTTTCAAGTAAACTATCGCTGACCGGTTGCAGGAAATCGCTGAGCATAATGGTATTTTGAACAAATTTATAACTAAGCGGGTGATGTACATTAAAAATTACTCAACGAGTGTTGATACTCACGGATTACTTCCGATATTATTTATCCTTCACGTAGTGGTCTTTAACCCACTGCGAAATGTAGGTGCTCAATCCGCGGTTTGCCAGCGCAAGCTTTTTCATTTCTTCAATATGATCTTTTCCTGTGGATTTATAATTGTACAGGTAAGGCTTAGACGATGTTTTAAATTTCACTTCAATAAAATCCTTCCCGATCTTATAGGAATCAATACCTGAATCTTCCTTTTTATATTTCTGCCACATAGTTGTACGCTTCGTTTACAAACCCTAATTCCATTAGTATAGATATTGTGAAATCTAAACATCCAACTCGAGAAGCTTTATTGCATTGAGGCATGCATCCTGTTCCGCTTCTTTTTTATTCTTGCCAACACCATTCGCAGTAATATCGCCATCTATTTTTAACGAAACTGAAAAAACACCGTTTTCATTCGGTGCGGTATGATGTACAAAAGAAAATATTTTCTTTTTTGACTGGATCCATTCGATCAGGTGACTTTTGGGATCTGAAATATTCTTATGAAAATTCTCCGCGTCAAAATCCTTCATCAGCAGATCGGCGACCAGATTTTCCATATCGTGCATTCCATATTCCAGGAAGTATGCGCCGATCAATGCTTCAAACGCATTCCCGATAATATCAGGCGCTTCCTCCAGCTGCTTATCCGATAATTTATGGCGCAAATATTTTGTGATGCCCAGCTCAATTCCAACGCGGTTTAAATTTTTCCGGTTAACAATGGCAGCACGCGCCTTTGTGAGCGTACCTTCGTTCTTTCCGTCCAGCCTGTGAAATAAAGCTTCTGCAACTGAAAAATTGATCACGGCATCACCCAAAAATTCAAGTCGTTCATTTTTTTCTTCCATTTTTTTCGTGAAGGAAGAATGCGTTAACGCACGGATATAATTTTCTTCGGAAGATATCGGGTAGTAATTTATTTTTTCATACAGATCAGGAAATGCGTATTTCTCTGCGGATTTTTTGCCTGAAAATAATTTTCGTAAAAAAGAGATCATGTAGCGGAATTAAACAAACAACATTACAATATTAAGCAACAAATCGTTTAAAAACAACAGACGCATTGTGTCCGCCGAAACCGAAATTATTGGAAAGCACAGTATCAATATTTTTATATTCCGCTTTATTAAAAGTAAAATTCAGCCTGCTGTCGAATGCAGGATCATCGTTAAAATGATTGATCGTTGGCGGAACAACATTATCCTGTATCGCAAACACCGATGCAATCGCCTCGGCAATACCTGCGGCACCCAGCATGTGCCCCGTCATCGATTTTGTAGAACTGATATTGAGCTCATAAGCACGTTCTCCGAAAACTCTTTGTATCGCTTTTATTTCAGATATATCACCCAAAGGCGTCGATGTGCCATGTACGTTGATATAATCGATTTCATCCACTGTTGTGTTTGCATCTTCCAGGGCTTCCTTCATCACATCCGTTACACTTTCTCCTTCCGGGTTCGGCGCCGTGATATGATATGCATCCGCATTCATCGCGCCGCCTGCAAGCTCTGCATATATTTTCGCATTTCGCTTTTGCGCATGCTCCAAACTTTCTATCACCATACAGCCGCCACCTTCACCCATCACAAAACCATCACGCTCGAGATCGAAAGGGCGTGATGCCGTTGAAGGATCATCGTTACGCTCCGATAGAGCTTTCATCGCTCCAAACGCGCCGACAGAAATTTCGGCAACAGATGCTTCAGATCCACCTACAATTAAAACATCCGCTTTTCCTAAACGGATATAATTTAATGCATCGATCAGTGCGTTTGTAGAACTGGCGCATGCAGCAACCACCGAAAAATTCATTCCCTTGAAACCATACTTTATAGAAATATTTCCTCCTGCAAGATCAAGTAACATTCGCGGAACAAAGAACGGACTGAAGTATCTCGGGTTCTTTCCGTTCTGAAAATATTGCATCAACTCATCCTGGAACGTTTGCACACCGCCGAAACCCGAAGTAAACAAAACACCTACGCGTTTCTTATTCAGTTCCGTAAAATCTAACAGACCGGAATCTTTAATCGCTTCATCCGCGCTGATCAATGCGAATTGTCCGAACGCATCCAGTTTTTTTAATTCCTTTCTGTCGAAAAAATTATCGGGCTGATAGTGCTTTATTTCGCACGCAAATTTTGTGCGGAATTGTGTGGTATCGAATTTAGTGATGGGTTCGCATCCGCTCTTACCTTTAATTAAATTGTGGCGGAAGCTTTCCAATGTATTTCCGATGGGTGTAATAGCGCCCATACCGGTAACGACAACGCGATTCCATTTCATCGGATTATTAATTGGACTAAATTTAAGATTGATAAGTAACGAAGATAGTCGTTACAAAAGAAAAAAAGAAGCGGAATAATTATACGTTGGCTTCCAGGTAAGCAATAGCTTCGCCTACGGTTTTTATTTTGTCGGCTTGTTCGTCAGGTATAATGATATTGAATTCCTTCTCAAATTCCATGATCAATTCCACTGTTTCCAGGGAATCAGCTTTCAGATCATTTTCGAAACTTGCTTCAGGAGTTACTTCGCTATCCTCTACACCTAACTTCTCAACGATTATCTTTTTTACGCGCTCTGCAATGGTTGACATAGTCAATAAATTTTATAAAATTGATGTGCAAAATTAGAGTAATTTTTGATATTCTTCATAAAAGTTGCCTAAATTAATTTTTACCTAAATTACTGGCTATCAATAGTTTTAAAAATCAGCGGGTGAAATGTTGAAAAACCCGCCCGATTTTAATGTATCCGTTCATTAAATTGTGCCTGTTAACATGAGTAAAAGGCAAATTATAGATATTGAATATGATTTTTCAATCTGGGGAATTAACTCCGGGATGGAAGATTATCGCCTGTGCCTGCATTTGAATCAGTTCCTGAACTGGAATTTTAAACGTATTTCCGACCTTGAATTTTACAGTCCGCAGATAAAAGGGTTCAAGCATTTCAATGTTTATAAATTTAAAAATGAGGCGTTGTTTTATACGCTCGAGATCATACAGAATAAAAATGCCGGAAATATCCTCATCCCGGAATTGAAGAACTTTGATTTTTTATTCCTGCTGCATGGTGAAGAAGATTATTTTGAAAGAGAAGCTTTCAGCGAACTGCTTACAAAAACACCGGGCGTGCAATCTGCGATACAAATTGAAGTGAATTCACTGAAATCCAAACACAATTTATTAATCCGACATTTGAATGATTCGAAGAAGAAAAACTAAGATCGTAGCGACCATTGGTCCTGCAAGTAGCAGCTATGAAAAACTGGAAGAATTATTTCTCAGCGGTGTAGATGTTTTCCGTATCAATTTCTCGCATGGCAGGCATGAAGATCATCAATTGGTTATTGACCGTATTGTAAAACTGAATGAAACACATCAATCCAATGCGGGCATTTTAGCTGATTTGCAAGGACCGAAATTACGCACAGGTTTAATGCAAAACAACGCCATTGAATTAGTGGAAGGAAAAAGCATTAAGGTGACCAGTGATGAAGTGATCGGCACCAAGGATATTTTTTCCGTTACATACGAACAGCTTGCAAAAGACCTGCAGGTAGGTGAATTTATTTTGATAGATGACGGAAAGCTTGAACTGCAGGTGGAAGAGATCTTAAGTGAAAAGACCATACAGTGTAAAATTATTTCAGGCGGAATTTTATCTTCCAAAAAAGGATTTAATCTCCCGAATACGGTGATCACTTTGCCGAGCTTAACGGAAAAAGATCATGAAGACCTCGATTTCATTTTAAAACAACCTGTAAACTGGGTCGGGTTATCGTTTGTGCGGACCGCAAAAGATATTACTGATCTCAGAAATATTATTGACGGGCAGCAATCGGGTATAAAGATCATTGCGAAGATCGAGAAACCGGAAGCGGTAAAAAATATCGACAGCATCATAAAGGCAACCGATGCGGTGATGATCGCGCGCGGCGACCTTGGCGTGGAAGTGGCGATGGAAGAAATGCCGCTGATCCAAAAAAAGATCATCAAGAAATGCATACAGGCGTCAAAGCCTGTGATCATTGCTACACAGGTGATGGAATCGATGATGGATATGACACGTCCTTCACGTGCTGAGATCACTGATGTAGCGAATGGCGTGCTCGATGGCGCGGATGCGATCATGCTGAGCGGTGAAACTTCGGTTGGGAAATATCCCGCGCGCGTGGTGCAAACGATCGCGAAGATCATTCGCCGCACGGAACATGAAGACGAGATCTACGAAAAGAATCTATTGCCGGATAAACATTCGAGAACATTTTTATCTGACGCTATATGTTTCAATGCCTGCAAGATGGCAGCGGATGTACAAGCGAAGGCAATTAACGGCATGACGTATTCCGGCTATACCGCATTCATGCTGGCAAGTTACCGACCAAAAGCCGACATACATATTTTCACCAGCAACAGGTTACTGATCAATACGCTGAGTTTGGTGTGGGGTGTGGATGTATTTTTTTACGACAGCTTTGTAAGCACGGATGAATCAATTGAAGATATTATTCATATGCTGAAAGACAAGAAGCTTGTTGTTGCGGGAGATATTATCGTAAGCACTGCCAGCATGCCGATCAAGAACAAGGGACGCTCGAATATGATCAAGATCAGCAAGATTAAGTGAGTCGTAGGTTGTTAGTCGTAAGTCGTGAGTCGTTAGATCAAAATATTTTTATTTCTCAATTCACTTTCCTTCCTCTCACGCTCACCTTTACTTTTTAGTGAAGCAGCGTTATACTTACCGAATGTTTTGTTGCATTATAATCAAACTTGCAATCATCAAAAGACGGTGCATGAACTTTAGGTTTATAATTTTGTGAGAACGCATACGGCTCTGTTGGAATACCGAGCATGTTCTTACCGATCTTTCCGTCGCTGTCGAGGTCTTCAAAGATCGCAATCGCATACACACCATAAGGAAGATCAGTGATCTTTTCAGATAACTTTCCATTCTTAGGTTTGAACTGGTATTTCTTTTGATCGTACAGATCAAGGAATTTGTTCTGAGGCGTGTAAAAACTAACGATGACAGGCGCATCGGGTGATTTAAGATTGCCAATAGTAACCGTTAAAGGCACTAATTTTGACTCCGCTTTCTTTGTAGTGTCTTTCGATCCTGCAGGTTCTTTTATTGCTGAAGTTGTTGCGGTATCTTTCTCAGGAACCGGCTGGGGTTCAAGGATCTCGTTTAAGGTAGAATCTTTATCTGACGTTCCATTCTCTTTTGAACTATCTGAAGTCTTGCAGGCTGTAGTGATAGCGATGCATATCATGCAGATACTAACTATCGTGTAAATTTTATTTTTCAATAGATGTGTTTTATATCAAACGTAATATAACAGTAATTGTTCCGGTAATCGAATAAAGACACTTTTATCTTGGTCATCGATCCTTAATACCTGAACATTTACATTTGATTTAAATAAAAAAAGGTCGACTGTAAAGTCGACCTTTTTTATAACTTATAGATATAATTATCCTTTAGGCGGACCTACCGGTGTCAAACAAACATTAAAGAACATTCCCCACTGATTTGCATTTGGGAAAAGTGATCCTTGTCCCCAAGCTGTTTCAGAACCTGCTCCGTTCACCACGCAATGTGCAGCTACACTGATGCATTCGTCAAGATCTTCTCTTGGAAATGCAAACGTGTAAGAAGTAACAGCGATCTTCTTAAAAGTGATCTTGTTTGGAAATTGTCCCGGCACCGGGTTTCCTGAATTATTTGCAGGAATTTCTGTAGAATCTCCAAGATACAAGTGAAGCTCAGATATTCTCACTCCGGGAGTTGTAACGTTGTAAGATACATACACAAACAGATCATCGTTTGCTACTGTAACATTTCCAACATTTGTAGTCTGACCTGCCAATAACGGCACTGTTTTCACTACCTGGTAATTTTCACCTACAGCGCTGCTTCCTGCCCTGCCGATGTTTACACCTGCACCACCCGCTAATTGCGTATTGTTAGTGTTTTGAGTAATGCTTCCGGTATTTTTCCCCGTAACATTCTGAGCCTTTTGAGACTCTTTCTGGCAAGCAACTAAAATTGCTATTACTGCCACAATAATCATTGTAAGTTTTTTCATTGATTTAATTTTTTGATTAGAAATTTGCGATAGCTAAAGATCGGTGAAATGTTCAAAAAATCAGCGCGATGATATCCACAAAATTGGATAAAGTGATCGAATCAATTCATATCATGACATAAGGCAAATAATGCTTTAATTTTTCTAAAATTGATGTATGTCAATACATCGATGCCATATTATTTTATGAATCTTTTCTCGTGCACCTTTTTATTTTAACCCGCCCAATTTTCTCTGTCTAAACTCCTGAATTGTATAGCTTCCGCTAAATGTTCCGTTTGAATATTTTCACTTTTTGAAAGATCCGCAATTGTTCTTGCAACACGGATAATTCTTTCGTATGCTCTTGCAGAAAGTCCTAATCTTTTCATCGCGGTATTCAATAAGTTTTGCGAAGCATCATCCAACGCACACACATCCCTGGTAAGCTTCGTCGACATTTGCGCATTGCAATACAGTTCTTCCCCGCTGAACCGTTCCTCCTGGATCTTTCTCGCAGCCACCACGCGCTTCCGAATTTCGCTGCTGTTTTCTGAAATTCTTTTCGACGACATATCCTGCAGATTCACGGGCGTTACTTCAACATGCAGATCGATCCTGTCCAGCAACGGACCGGAGATCTTTGCCAAATATTTATGCACTACACCCGGTCCGCAAACACATGTTCGCTCCGGATGATTATAATAGCCGCACGGACATGGATTCATACTCGCCACCAGCATAAAGTTTGCAGGGTAATCAATGGAATATCTTGCACGCGAAATATTTACTTTGCGTTCCTCCATCGGCTGCCTCATTACTTCTAAAACAGCGCGCTTAAACTCGGGCAACTCATCTAAAAACAACACGCCATTGTGCGCCAGTGAAATTTCTCCGGGCTGCGGATGACCGCCACCACCCACTAGTGCAACATCACTTACCGTATGATGCGGAGAACGAAATGGTCTTTGATACAACAGCGACGCATCTTTCTTTAATTTCCCTGCAACTGAATGGATCTTCGTCGTTTCCAATGCTTCCTGTAATGACAAAGGCGGCAGGATCGTCGGCATTCTTTTTGCCAGCATGGTTTTTCCTGCACCGGGCGGACCAATCAGGATCACATTATGTCCGCCTGCTGCAGCGATCTCCAAAGCGCGCTTAATGTTTTCCTGCCCTTTCACATCTGAAAAATCAAAACACGCATTTTCTACATTCGCATAAAACTCGTCATGCGTTTTTACAATTGTCGGTTGGATGATCTTTTTGCCTTTTAAAAAATCAACTACTTCATCGAGGTGACTGACACCGTACACATTGAAATCATTGACGATCGCGGCTTCATTCGCATTTTGCTTCGGAAGAATAATTCCTTCGAACCCTTCTTTCTTTGCTTGTATCGCGATCGGGAGCGCGCCCTTTATGGGCTGCAGCTTTCCATCCAGGGAAAGCTCTCCCATGATAATATATTTGGAAAGGGAATCCACCGTGATCTGCCCTGAAGCAGTGAGCACTCCGATAGCTATCGGCAGATCATATGCGGAGCCTTCCTTGCGAATATCTGCGGGTGCAAGGTTCACAATAATTTTAATGCGCGGCATTTTATAATTATTCACGCGCAATGCGCTTTCCACCCTGCTCCAGCTTTCCTTGATCGCGTTATCCGGCAATCCTACCAAAAAATATTTTCTACCGCTGCAAACATTTACTTCCACGTTTATTGTTACCGCATCCACGCCAAACACAGCGCTTCCAAAAATTTTCACCAGCATAAGACGTCTTTCCCATTAAGAGACATTTCCACTTCAAATTCCATAAACCATTCATCACTTTCTTTATATTTTAACTAACATATAACAACCATTTCTATGCATCCCGAATTCAAAAGAATTAAATTCCATAAAAATTCAAATACAATTATGAACTCCGGGGCAACCACTTCTTCCATAAGAAAAAAGAAAGATAATATTGAAAGAATAAGTCTGCCTGGGATCTATACAGGATATTCTATCCCCGGTCGAGCTGGTTTCAATATGAATTCTCTTTATCTGGAGATGCGGGACGGGATAAAAATTGCAACGGATATTTACCTGCCGAAAAAATTACAGGATAAAAAAATACCGGCCATACTTTATCTCACGCGATATGTGAGAAGCTTTGAAGCAAAGTTTCCTTTTAATATGATCGCTAAAACGATATTCGGACAGATCACAAAAAAAGAGATCAAATTTTTTACATCACATCATTATGCTGTTGTGATAGCGGATGTAAGGGGAACCGGCGCTTCGTTTGGAACACGAAGTATGGAGTTTAGTCCCGAAGAAGTGGAAGACGGAAAAGAAATAGTGGACTGGATCATCAGCCAACCCTGGTCGAATAAAAAAGTGGGCTCTTCAGGCATTTCGTATTTAGGAACCACTGCTGAAATGCTTTTGGTCAATCAGCATCCTGCGGTGAAAGCTTGCATACCGAGAAGCAGTATTTTCGATTTATATAACGACATCGTTTTTCCGGGCGGCGTAAGACATGGAAGGTTTATCGAAGTTTGGCGGGATACTACTTTTGCATTGGATAAAAACAGGCTTAAATACATCGGAAATATTGCCGGCATGGTTATAAAAAATCCGAAAAGAGTAAAGGAAGACAAAAAGGGCATTCAATATAAAATTGCAAAAGAACAACACAAAAACAACTTTGATATTTTTGCCGGGATATACAGGATCGCGTATAGAAATGAAAAAGATACTGTCGTTAACCGGAGCATCAATGAATTCAGCATTCATCATTACAAAGATAAAATTGAAAGATCCGGAACGCCCATTTACAGGATCAGCGGATGGTATGACGGCGCGCTGGCGAACTCTGCAATAAAAGGATATCTCGGAACCTCGAACTCCGTTAAATTATTAATTGGTCCATGGGATCACGGACCGCAACAAAACATTAGTCCCTTTGTAAAAAGGAAACGTCAAACATTCGACGTGCATACAGAAATGCTCCGGTTCTTTGATCATCATTTAAAAGATGTTGAAAATGGAATCATGAATGAGCAACCGATCAGTTACTATGCAATGGGGAAGGAAGAATGGCGTCATGCAAATGAATGGCCGGTTAAAGAAATAAATGCACACCGCTATTTTTTATCTTCGGATAAAACACTTCATCAAAAAGAAAAAAATAAAAAGGAAGGCAGCGTATATTACCCGGTAGATGATAAATTCGGAACGGGCGGTGGAAGCCGGTGGAACAGCCTGACCACAAAGTACCGATATACGAAACGCATCAGTTATTTTGACTGGAATAAACGCGCGGAAAGGTTAGCACATTTTACTTCCGAACCACTTTCTGAAAACATGGAACTCACGGGGCATCCTGTTGCGGAAATTTACCTAAGCTCCAATGCAAATGATGCGCAGCTTTTTATTTATGTAGAATACATCGACAAAAATGGCAAGGCACACTACCTTACAGAAGGACAGTTTCGCGGATTACACCGAAAAATATCTGACAAACAACCGCCTTATCCTATGTTCGGTCCTTATCATACTTTTAATAAAGAAGATGCGCAGGAATGGATCCCGGGCAAGGTAGAAAAATTACATTTCGAACTCATTCCTACCAGCCATCTGATCCCAAAGGGAAGCCGCATCCGTGTTTCTTTCGCCGGCGCAGACATAGACCACTTTGATCCCATGGATACGACAACAGATAATCCAACGGAATTTCAACTTTTCTGTACGCATGAATTTCCGTCCGCAATTCAATTACCTTTACAAAAAGTTTGAGTATGCCGAACGGTAAACATATTCCTGAATACGGCTTATCGGAAGAGAATATTAAAGACAGCATCCGGCATCTAACAATGGATGACAAGAACTGGAAGGATGGAAAATTTTTCGGTTATGTTTATTATCCTGGCGATGCATACTATGAAGTGATCAAAAAAGCATACGCGGAATTTTCTTCCACCAATGCCCTAAATCCTTCTGTATTTCCGAGCCTGCTGCAAATGGAAAATGAAGTAGTGAGCATGACAGGTTCTTTATTGCATGCAGATGAACTGGTAAGTGGATGCATGACTTCCGGTGGCACGGAAAGTATTTTTATGGCGGTAAAAGCTGCGAAGGAATGGGCGAAAAAAAATAAGCCGTCAAAAAATCCGCTGATGCTGTTGGCTGAAACAGCGCATCCCGCATTTTGCAAAGCTGCAGATGCCATCGAATTAAATTATAAACTTATTAAAGTCGATCATGAATACCGGTTCGATCTGAAAGACCTTGCAAATCATATCTCTCCTGATACTCCTGATCGTGGCTTCTGCTCCTTCGTATCCGCAAGGTGCGATCGATCCAATAAAAGAAATTGCGAAGATGGCAAAAGGTGCTCGTTGCCTGCTGCATGTGGATGCATGCGTCGGAGGTTTCATGTTGCCATTTCTGAAAATGGAAGGCGTGGATATTCCCGCATTTGATTTTGAGATAGATGGTGTCACTTCTATTTCCGCAGATGTACATAAATATGGTTATGCTGCGAAGGGAGCGTCTGTTATTCTTTATAAAAATGCTGAGTTACGCAAAGGACAGTTTTATGCAAGAACGAACTGGAGCGGCGGTGTATATGCATCTCCTTCATTTATGGGAACGCGGGGTGGCGGACCTATTGCTGCTGCATGGACAGCGCTCAACCATATCGGTATGGAAGGGTACAGAAGGATGGCAAGGGAAACGTACAATGAAACAAATTATATAAAGGACAGGATCCGAAATGAAATTTCCGAATTACAAATTTTGGGAAATCCACTCGCGACATTATTTTCTGTAGCTTCTGACAAACTGGATGTTTACGAAATAGCGGATGAACTCGAAGAACTGGGTTGGATCATTAACCGCCAGCAATTACCGCCGAGCCTGCATATATTACTGAACTATGTTCATGTTGGAAAAGGTGAATTATTTATGAATGACTTGAAAACTGCGGTCGCAAAAACTAAACGGTTTTCTTTTCAGCATGTAAAAAACAACCTGCAGCTCTCTGCTGTAAAAGGGTTAAAGAAATTATTGAACGAACAACAATTTTCCACCCTTACAAATAAATTTTCAGGCAATGAAAATTCTGCTTCAAAACGCAAGGCAGCGATGTATGGAATGATGAGTGAATTATCCGGAAGTGGCTCATTGGATACACTTGTATTGGAATATCTCGATAAATTATACAGAACGAAAGATAAGAATACTAGGAAGTAGCTTTTTGCAAGAAGCATTCGACATAATTCCCTCAATCTTTCTTTATTATTCTCCCAAATCCTTATTTTTGAATATAATCAACACATAATATGTCTAAGCAGGAAGAATTAATTGAAAAGGTAACGCAGGGCTACACTTTTGGCGGAACTTCTATTGTTGTGGGCGCAAGCATGCTGGATGGTGCAGCGTTGCCGGGAGTACAGGTAAAACTCCCTTTGAAAACAATGAACCGTCATGGTTTAATTGCAGGCGCTACCGGAACGGGTAAAACAAAATCTATCCAATCTATTTCGGAAAAATTATCGGAGAATGGTGTGTCTGTTTTAATGATGGATATTAAAGGTGATTTTTCAGGAGTTGCAGAACCCGGCGTCTCCAATCCTAAAATTGAAGAACGCGTTAAATCCATTGGAAACACTTGGAAAGCGCAAGGCTATCCTGTTGAATTGATGACGATCTCGGAGCAAAACGGCGTACGACTTCGTGCAACGGTAACGGAATTTGGTCCGGTATTGATGTCGAAAATTCTCGACCTGAACGACACGCAGGAAGGAGTTGTGGCGATGGTATTTAAATTTTCCGATGACCAGCAATTGCCGCTGGTCGATCTTTCAGATTTCAAAAAAGTTTTACAGTTTTTAACCAACGAAGGCAAGGAAGTTTTTGAAAAAGAATATGGCGCGATCAGTCCATCTACAGTTGGAACGATATTGCGCAAAGTGGTAGAATTAGAGCAGCAGGGCGCAGGCGCATTTTTTGGCGAAACTTCTTTTGATGTAAACGACCTGTTGCGCAAGAATGAAAATGGAATGGGTTACATTAATATCGTACGCTTATCGGACATACAGGATAAGCCGAAACTGTTTTCTACTTTCATGCTGAGCCTGCTCGCAGAAGTATATCACAAATTTCCGGAACGCGGTGATATGGACCAACCCGAACTGATCATCTTCCTGGATGAAGCGCACCTCATCTTCGCCAACGCCAGCAAAGCATTACAGGATCAACTCGAATCTATCATTAAACTGATCCGTTCAAAAGGTGTCGGCATTTTCTTTTGCACGCAAAATCCAACAGATATTCCTCAAAGCATTCTTGCACAATTGGGATTAAAGATCCAGCATGCATTGCGCGCGTTTACTGCAAAAGACCGGCAGGACATAAAACTCGTCGCGCAAAATTATCCTGAAACAACTTTTTATAAAGTGGAAGACCAGATCACGCAGCTCGGAATTGGTGAAGCATTTGTCACGGCATTAAATGAAAAAGGAATTCCTACACCGCTTGTGCATACGATGATGGCGCCGCCGCAATCGCGCATGGATATTTTGAATGATACGGAAATGCAAACACTCATCAGCAATTCAAAATTGTTTAAAAAATATAAAGACAATGTTGATCCCGAAAGTGCTTATGAGATCCTGACAAAGAAACTCGAAGTTGCACAACAGGTTGAAACCGCTGCTGCTGAAGAACAACAAGAAAAAGCTGCAGTAAAGACCACAGGAAAATCTACGCTTCAGAAAATTCTCGATAACAGCGTAACCCGACAGATCGCAAGAACGGCAACATCAACATTGCTGCGCGAAGTAACAGGCGGAACAACAAGAAGAAAATCTACCAATCAAAACGCTGCGATCGTACGCGGATTACTAGGTGGCATCTCTCAATTATTTAAATAACGATCATGGCGGAAATCAACCTTAAAAAAATATCGACAACTGCTCCGAAAGGTGTAGATAAAGATGCTACTAAAGCAAAGACAAAAATTCTTATCGATGAGATCTGTCAGCTGCAGGATGTTTTTATCGCATCACAAAAAAGAGGGCTGATCATTTTGCTGCAAGGCATGGACGCCAGCGGAAAGGACGGCATCACAAAAAATGTATTGAACAGGATGAACCCGGTAGGTATCAATGTGCATTCGTTTAAAAAACCAACCCCTGATGAAATGGCGCACGATTTTTTATGGCGGGTGCACCAGGTTGTTCCCGCAAAGGGCATGATCACCGTTTTCAACCGTTCGCATTATGAAGATGTATTGATACAGCGCATCCACCAGTGGATTGATGAAAAAACGGTAAAGCAAAGATTTGAGCACATCAATAATTTTGAAAAATTACTGGAACAAAACGGAACGCGTGTGCTGAAATTTTATATGCATGTTTCTCCTGAGGCACAGTTGGAAAGATTGGAAGAAAGAAAAATAAATCCTGAAAAAATGTGGAAGCATAAAGACCAGGATTGGGAAGAACGGAAACTGTGGAAGCAGTATATGAAGGCCTACGAAGATGTTTTCGCGTATTGCAGCAAGGCTTCAGAATGGCATATTATTCCAACAGATCAGAACTGGTACAAGGAATATCTTGCGGCATTGAAGATCCGGGACGCGTTGAAGGAAATGAAACTGGAGTATCCCGTTCTTCCTGCTGCTGCGGCTATGCCTTCACCGCCTAAAGTGAAGGTATAGGAAAATGAATAAAATATTCTAGATTTGCACCAATGAAGAAGCACATCCCCAATTTATTTACTTTACTGAATTTATTATGCGGATGCCTGGGCATTATTGCTTGTTTCAATCATTATTATGAAATAGTCCCTGTCTTTATTGGTGTTGCCTTATTGTCTGATTTTTTAGATGGTTTGATTGCACGAACCTTTAATTTGAAGTCTGATCTTGGTGCGCAACTGGATTCACTGGCTGACATGGTCACCTTTGGTGTATTACCGGGATTTATGCTGTATAATATTATGGTAAATACAGCTATTTACGATATACAGATCATAGGAAGAACGTTTAAATTTTCAGGGCTTATATACATCCTATTTGCCTGTTTGCGATTAGCAAAATTTAATATCGATACCAGGCAATCTGAAAATTTTATTGGACTGGCTACACCCGCAGGAGCAATATTTGTTCTTGGACTATTTTGTAAATTTCACCTCGACGGGTTTAACCTGCCTGTAATATACGATTCATTCTATTTGTCTATGATCAGCTTGCTTTTATCTTATTTAATGATCGTAGAGGTTTCGTTTTTTAGCTTAAAAGGAAATCTCTTTAGCTGGAAGCAAAATAAATTCCGGTTCGTATTTCTTTTGAGCTGCATCCCTCAAATATTGATTTTCGGTTGGCTTTCGCTCAGCACTATTGTTATGACTTATGTATTCTTAGCATTCGTGGAAAACATAATGGATAAATTAAAAAGCGCTTCTTAATTCTTATTACCTGTTTCTTCTTTCTCGTTCAAAAATTGCAACGCCAGCTCTTCTTCATTTTCGTTCACCATTAACTCAAAATTTGCAATTCCGAATTGCAGCTGCGCGACGTATTCATCTTTTAGAAAGCAGTAAATACCATTTTCTTCCAGCTTCAATTTTGCAAGTTCCGCCTCAAACTGGTTGTAATAAGTAGCGATCTTTATAAGTTTTGAATTTTCCATATTTCTTATTTTTCCGCGCAGCCGTTTAGCTGCTCATTTTTATATAACACTTTTGCATGAAATGAATAAGACTTGTCACTCATGCCATCAGTGCAAGGTTGCTCACTTTGAAAAATATATATTTTCGCTGTTTGCTTATCCGGATCGGATAACCAATAAGTAATACTATCACCCTCAAAAATATAGTTATCCAGTTTAAAAATTACAGTGTCGATCTTTTCATTTAATCTGAAATAGACAAATGTATCATCATGGATGTAAATATTCCAGAATGGCTCTGTTCCCGTTATACGCCACCTTACATTCTTGTGCTCTTTTACTTTAGCTGATTTAAGGATCTCCGTCATCGACGTCTCTTTTGTGACATGTGGTTTACATCCTGTAAAAAGCATTATCAATAAACAATAAGGTATGAATTTCATTAGAATGAATTAAAACAATGTCCCGGATTGCAACGGCGGAACTTTGCCGATGTGTCGGTATGATTTTTCAGTGGCTTCGCGCCCGCGCGGCGTGCGTTTCAAATAACCTTCCTGGATCAGGAACGGTTCGTAAACTTCTTCTATCGTTCCTGCTTCCTCTCCTACTGCTGTAGCAATGGTGGTAATTCCCACAGGTCCGCCGGCGAATTTTTCTATAATGGCAGATAAGATCTTATTATCCATTTCATCCAACCCATGCTCATCTACATTCAAAGCTGTCAATGCATATTTTGCTATCTCAATATCAATTTTTCCTGTGCCTTTTATTTGCGCAAAGTCGCGCACGCGCCGCAGCAGCGCATTGGCAATACGCGGAGTTCCACGGCTTCTCTTCGAAATTTCCATTGCTCCCTTTTCATCAATTTCCGTATTCAAAATATTTGCCGATCGCTTGATGATATTTTTTAAAACTTCCGCGGAATAATATTCCAGGCGAAAAGTAATTCCGAAACGCGAGCGCAAAGGCGAAGTTAATAAACCTGAACGCGTAGTTGCGCCGATCAGCGTAAACGGATTTAACGTAAGTTGAATGCTGCGCGCACTCGGCCCGCTGTCGATCATAATGTCGATCTTATAATCTTCCATTGCGGAGTACAAATATTCTTCAATCGTTGTGTTCAACCGGTGTATTTCGTCGATGAACAAAACATCATTAGGCTGTAAGTTTGTTAGCAAGCCTGCAAGATCTCCTGCTTTTTCCAGCACCGGTCCGGAAGTGGTGCGCATCTCCACGCCTAATTCATTCGCAATAATATTTGAAAGTGTTGTTTTCCCTAACCCGGGCGGTCCGTGCAACAAAACGTGGTCGAGCGCTTCGTCGCGCTGTTTTGCCGCTTTAATAAAAATATGCAGGTTTTCTATGATCTGCTGCTGTCCCGCAAAATGCTCCAATGCCTGGGGGCGCAAAACTTTTTCCAATTCCTTTTCAGTTTTGGATAAAAAATCGCCCGACGCGTCAAGATTTGGATTTTGCATTGCACCAAAGATAAATAATTTACGACACGATTTCAGAGGCGAAACAGAAACAATTATAATGGACAGTTGTTTCTCCATAAACTGATACATATCATCCACATATTTCCTATAAAAACGAGATTTCCTGTGCCAAAGCTTCTAAGTTTGATTATATTTGCCATCTAGAAAAAATTAAATATGTCAGCAGAAAAAATAACAATGAACGGTGGGCAGCTGAATGTGCCAAATGAACCTATTATCCCTTTTATTGAAGGTGATGGAACCGGACCTGATATCTGGCGCGCATCGGTACGCGTGTTCGATGCAGCAGTAGAAAAAGCATACGGCGGAAAAAAGAAAATACACTGGAAAGAAGTGCTCGCGGGGGAAAAAGCATACAAGCAAACGGGCTCATGGCTGCCTGATGAAACTTTAGCAGTGATCAATGAGAATCGCATTGCAATCAAAGGTCCTTTAACCACACCTGTTGGCGGCGGTATCCGTTCGCTGAATGTTGCGCTGAGACAGATCCTCGATCTTTACGCATGTGTTCGTCCTGTGAGATATTTCCAGGGTGTGCCGTCGAATTCTAAAGTTCCTGAAAAAGTAGACATGGTGATATTTCGTGAAAACACGGAAGATATTTATGCCGGTATTGAATGGATGGAAGGCACGGAAGAGTGTAAAAAATTATTGCACTTCCTGCAAACGGAAATGAATGTAGGTGATAAGATCCGCTTCCCTGAAACATCTTCGCTCGGCATTAAACCGGTTTCGCTTGAAGGTACGGAACGCCTGGTGCGCTCTGCAATGGAATACGCGCTGAAGCACAACCGCAAAAGTCTGACACTGGTGCACAAAGGCAACATCATGAAATTTACGGAAGGTAAATTCAAGGAATGGGGTTATAAGCTTGCAGAAAGAGAATTTGGCGATAAAGTTTTTACATGGCCCCAATATGACAAAATACTCGCGGAAGAAGGTCAGGAAGAAGCAAACGCCGCGATGAAGAAAGCAGAATCGGAAGGAAAGCTGATCGTGAAGGATGCGATCGCGGATAATTTTTTACAGCAAATCATTCTTCGACCGGAGGAATATGATGTGGTGGCAACACTGAACTTAAACGGCGATTATATTTCCGATGCTTTGGCTGCACTGGTAGGCGGCATCGGTATTGCGCCGGGTGCCAATATCAACTATTTAACCGGGATGGCAGTGTTTGAAGCAACACATGGCACTGCTCCGAAATATGCAAACCAGGATAAAGTGAACCCAAGCTCCGTAATTTTATCAGGTGTAATGATGTTTGAATTCCTTGGATGGATAGAGGTAGCAAACATGATCGTAAACGCGATGGAAAAAACCATAGAAAACAAAACGGTTACATATGATTTCCATAGACTGATGCAGGATGCAAAATTGCTTAAAAGCTCTGAATTTGCAGACGCACTGATCAGCAATATGCAATAACAATTTGTAAGTTTATCATATAAGACTTCCCTTTCGGAAGTCTTTTTTTATTCCCTTCGGTTATTCCCAGAAAAAAAATATTCTTATCTTTATTAGAAATAAATCAGCGATGAAAAAGATCATCTACATTCTTTTTATATTATCTGTTGCAGGATGTGTTCCTACGAATGGTCCGCAGCCGGTTGACAGCTGTTCAGTAATTATCACACACCAGCTGCACAATCCTTACACATTGCCAAACAGGAATACTTTGTCAGGAAATCCATCCCATCAATATGTAAAGTTTCGCCTCTACAACAGCAGGCAATACAGCGAGCTGGAATCGAAAGGCGTAGTCTTACTCGACCATCCTTTTGATGCCGTACCAGACCGCAACCTGAATTATAAAACGGAACATACACAACAGTACGGCGTGTATTACGGCGTTGTTCCGAACGGCGTAAATATTTCGCAATATCAAACGGAAAAAATAAGCGACCTGTATATCTCCGATAATTCTTCATTAAGCAGAACTGCTGCAACCAACAGTACAACTTATCACGGGAACGTTAGTTTCTTTGACCCGATCGACAGCATGATGGTTCCATTGAAAGGTGTAAAAGTGATATTGAAAGATGCAACGAATACCATCTTCGGTTTTACCGATTCTACCGGGCAGTTTTCAATTACTTCTTCCTCCATCATTTCAGACACAGTGGAAATATTGTTGAAGTTTGACAATGACTATGTTGAAATACATACGCTGAACCTTTCCAATCTCACGGGCGTCGTTAATCCGAATGCATACTCCTTGGGTTTTAAAAAATCGTGTGCTTTCAGCAACATCAATATCCAGATCGGCAGCGGATTTAAAAACGCAGAGCTGCATCACTCCTGTGCAGCGCTGCTCGCATTAAATGAATACATCGATTTTGCAAGGCATTATGGATTTTTAATGCCTGATAAGAAAATGCTTTTCTGGCTTGGAAAAGACGCAGTGATCAGCTCGCATTTTGCGACGCCGATGCTGAAAAATATGGCTGTTCAGAACATCGCCAACCCGGAACAACTGCTCACCGGCTTATTTAATATTCCTGCTAACCAGGCTGCAATCTTAGCACCTCTTGTAAAAGATCAGTTGCCTGACCTGTACGCTCCGTTCTTTACTCAATATCTCACCATTGCAAAAGCATCCTTTATCGAAACGATGTTCCATGAATTATCGCATGCTACACACTATGCTAAAGTTGGCCCGGATTTCTGGCTGCCTTATGTAGAATACATTTATTCGCACACCGGTTACGGCGATCCTTCATTTCCGAATTCCGGGATTGTAAGCATGTCTGAAGCCTGGGCGGAAGATCTTTCCAATATAGGATTGAATTATACTTACGGTAAATCAAAATACCTTGGCTTTGATGAAAATAATAATCCATACTGGATCCCTTATGGACTTTATTATGATCTGTATGATACAGGAAGCAACGAAAGTTTTGACAATGTTTCCGGCATCACCTTTCCCCAGATCTATAATCTTTTTACATCAGGCATGAGAGGTCCCGCAGATGTGAAAACAAAACTGGAACTTAGTTATCCGTCGCAGCAAGTTGCGATCGATACCTTGTTCAGTCATTACGGTTATTGATTATGTTGAGCACGTATCAACTCGTACATCGTTTCGAGTTCAAAAACTATTTTTTCCAATTCTGTTTTAATAAAGCGATGCTCTTCGTGCATATCCTCTGATTGCAATAAACGGCTGAGCATTTTAAAATCAGGTATTGATTGCGCTATTTCATTTTTTTTCAGGATGATGTTATCCAGCGTATCAAATAACGGCATTATATTTTCACGATAAATTTCTATTCCCTTGAATGTTTTCTTACTTACACTTGTAAGTGCTAATGCAATAGATGTGATCTCGCGCGTAATGCGAATATTGATCCCAACAATATCAAAGTTTGCACCAGTCCTTTGCTGAATATGCTGCGGTTCTTCATGCATGCGTTGAACGCACGCGAAGAGATCGCTGTTTGCCGCTTCCGCAGCATTGCGTTTTTTGAACCATGCATCTCCTTCAGCAATTTCTCCGCTCATCAATGAAATAATATGCGACAGGTATCTTTTATTCTGTTGCAACGCTGCCGACATTAAAGGAGGAAAAAGTTGTTTTTCCCACACGGGCCAGAAAGCATATCCCGCGCCCACAGCCAGCACGGCACCAATGAACGTTGCTAATACGCGCCATGCAATTAATGTCCACGATGCCTGTGCGGTTAAATGCAGCAATACCACCATCATCAACGTCAAATAAAAAACACCTACTTTATAATCGTTCCTGATATTATAGACGAGCAAAAAAGAAACGACGATCAGCAGGCAGACAAACACGATATGTGGAAAGGCAAATAAGCTGATCACGCCGCCAACAACAATTCCAGCAACTGTGCCGATCACACGCTCCAATCCTTTTTTTAATGTTGCACCATAGTAGGGTTGTATGACGATCAATATGGTAAGCGGTATCCAGTATCCGTGGTTGATCTTAAAATAAATGAATATAAAAGTTCCGATAGATAATGCGATCGCAACACGCAATGCATAACGGAATTGCTGTGAATTAATATTGAATACCGTTCGCAACGTTAACACCCATTCATAAGGATTCAATCCCGCTAAAAAATTATTAAAGGTGAGTTTATATTCTTCAAGATGAACGCTTTTGTTGAGGCTTATCTTTTCTTCCAGGAGTTGTACCGCCTTCAATAAATAATCCATTCCAAGCTGAAGTGTAAATAAAAAATGATCTGATATGCGTTTTTCATTTTCTGTCAGCGGCAATATATCGCACCTTTCTTTTAAAATTTTGATCGCGATACCGCAGCGCTTCACCCTTATCTTTGCGATCGCCAGGTCTTCCACCCTATCCGTGATCGTTACAATTGCAATTCTCGCGCTCGCTTGTCCGAACGCGGATAAAGTTTTATAAATAACGGACGACCTAATTTCTTCAAATGATCTGTCGTTAAACATTTCCAGCTCTTCATGCAGCGAAGTGATTGCGGCGCCGAACAATGAAGAAACTTTTCTCAGCTCCATAATAATATCGTAATGGTGCGTCCGCGTTTTTGCAGACGTCTTGTTGCGTCGCTTAAATAATTCGATCGACTTATTGATCGCTGCCCTTACCGCAATTTCTTTTTCCACGATAGCGGAAATATCTGGTGATGAAGAAAGATTTTCCGTGATGATGCTGTCCAGCAATTCCGTATTGCTTTTCCAGATGTTGGCAACAGATCGCTTTAAGGGTCTCGAAGGCTGAAAAGGAAATGAAAATACGGTAATGAATAACGCCCATAATGAACCTGCTATCATCCATTCTGCGTAATGTATCGAAACATCAAAGGAAACCGGGGACGATAATCCGAACAGGTAAAAAAAGCCTGTGGATACGCCAAGCGCGGCACCGTAGTCGCTCCAGTTTCTCACCAGCGCAGCAAACATGCCTATGGCAAACATGAATAAAACAGACAGCCATAAATTTCCTGAAACCTGCATTCCGAGAACAGCGGCAAAAATGATGAGTATAGATTCAATGATCTGAATAAATACTTTTTGATAATGCGGTCCGCGAAAATCAAGCAGCGACAATAAATAGGCTGTGAACGCCATCCATACAATCTCCGGTTTGAATCCGAATTTCAACGGCAGCAATAAAAGGGGAACATTCAGCGCCAATACAACTCTTACCGCCCAGCTGATCGTGGGTTCGAAATATTCCTGTTGTATAATGGCGTTGATTTGTTTTGCAGGCTGGAATCGCATAAATTGTTTACAATAAAAGTAAGCGCAAAGTTCAGAATGAAGTGTTATTAAAAATTGAAATCATATGTCCACTCTGTCATCCCCGACCTGATCGGGGATCTTAGGAATTAACCGGGTGCTTTATGAAACTGATTGCACATGTGGTGGGATCCCGGTTTGCACGGGAATGACGATGTAAACAAAAAACAAAAATTAACGAAACTACAACTGAATTTATCCTATTTTTACAAGTGAAATCTGCGACCTGATCCATGAAAAAAATCCTGTTTTCAATATTGTTATTTACAACGCTTTTATCGAGAGCATCGTTTATCCTTATCCCAATGGATGAATCGCAAACCAATCATTTAAAAGCATACGGTATCGCATACTGGATATTAACGAAGAATTCGCCGGTAGACTGGCTGCTGAATTACCGCGGCGGCAGCTTTGCTTTTCCTTATGATAAAAACTTTGAAAAGGAATGCCTGGTGCGCAACGTGAAGTGCGAAGTGATCGCGGATGCAGCCATGAGCAAGATCCTGCAGGACATTGCAAACCCCGAAGTAAATATGGACGCAGTGCGTTTGGAGAAAGCGCCGCGTGTTGCAGTGTACTCACCGAAAACAAACAACCCTTGGGATGATGCCGTAACGCTGGTATTAGAATATGCAGAAATTCCGTACAAAGTAATTTATGATGAAGAGATCTTAGGCGATGAATTGCATTTATATGACTGGCTGCACTTGCACCACGAAGATTTTACCGGACAGTACGGAAAATTCTGGGCGGCATACCAGAATGCGGATTGGTACCAGAAACAAGTAGCGGATTATGAATCGCGTGCGAAAGCTTTGGGATATAATAAAGTGTCGCAGGAAAAATTAGCGGTTGCAAAAAAGATACGCGATTTTGTAATGGGCGGCGGATATATGTTTGCGATGTGTTCAGCAACAGATTCATACGATATTGCATTGGCTGCGGAGGGCGTGGATATTTGTCCCGCACAATTTGATCACGATGCGATAGATCCTAACGCGCAAAATAAAATTGATTACAGCAAGGGGTTTGCTTTTGAGAATTACCAGATCAGTACAAATCCTTACGAGTACGAATTTTCTACGATCGATGTTCCGCAGATCAGACCGGTAGCGCAAAACATGGATTTTTTTACACTGTTTGATTTCTCCGCAAAGTGGGATCAAATACCATCCATGCTTACACAGGATCATGAAAAATTAGTGAAAGGATTCATGGGACAAACAACAGCATTTAAAAAACCGCTGATCAAATCAGATGTACTCGTGATGGGGGAAAATAAAAGCCTGAACGAAGCCAAATATATTCACGGGACTTACGGAAAAGGAACATGGACGTTTTATGGCGGTCATGATCCGGAAGATTACCAGCACCGCGTCGGCGATCCGCCAACAGATCTGAACCTGCATCCAAACTCTGCAGGCTATCGGTTGATCTTAAATAATATTTTGTTTCCGGCAGCGAAAAAGAAACCTCAGAAAACCTAATCGCTTTATACACGCATTTCATCGGGAACCCATTTCACTATAGATCTTTTAATTTTACCGGGAGATAAATTTTCATCGAGTGTTTTCTCAACTAATGCCGGCAATTCTTCATCAGAAGCAAAACGCAAGGCTGCGATTTGTTTAAATGATAATTTACTTTCAATATCCTCCAGTCTTTTTTGAGTGAGTTGATAATATCGCAAACGCATCTCCAACCTCACAATCCTGTTTTGATTGACGAGCGCATAATGCTGGCGCACCATAAAAGAAAATAAACTGATCATGATAAAGATCATGGTGATCGCTATCCACACTAAACGATCTTCAGGAAATTTAAAGATGCAAACCGTACTTGCAATAGTACAAGCAAGCAATACAGGATATAAAATAAAATGATGAGGAATATAATATCTCACATGGTTTTTATAATTCTGTTTTTCCATATGAAGATTTATTGTTGGATTAAATGAATAAACGTGCAGAACTATTCCACCACGGTAAATTCATAATATTCCATAACAGGATTGTGGAGTAATTGTTTGCATGCATCTTCCGCTTGCTGTTGAGCGACTTCCTTTGTATCTGCTTCGATCTTCAATGTGATATGTTTCCCGATGCGCACTGTAGATGCGTGAAATCCCAGTTTATTTAAACTGCTTTCAACTGCTTTTCCCTGCGGATCGAGTAATTCCCTGAGCGGCATTACATTTATTTCAACGGTAAAGATCATAGTAGATGGTGAATCGTGAATAATAAAGTCAAAAATAATAATTAAAACCTTTCATTCATCATTTATCACACATCATTCAACATTAATTAATGAGCACCGCCTGCAGCTTCAGGATCGGGTTTGTAATTTTTTGCCATCAATACAATCGGCAGCGACACAATGATCACGATGACGAAATACCTGAATATTTCAATATAAGAAAGGATCATCGCCTGTTTGGAAATCCCAAAATTCAAAAGGGCATATCCTTGTTTGGCAATCCTTGCAGAATCTGTTCCGCCGGATGACAAAGCAGCACCGAATCCTTTCAACCGTTCGATCAGCAATGGATTATCAGGCGTAACATTTTGTAATATATCTGCGCGATGCTGAGATGAGAATCGTTCTGTCATCACCCCGATCAATGCCACGCTGATCGATCCGCCCAATTGCCTGATCATATTCGATAATCCTGATGCCTGCCCAATATCTCTCCCGTGCAAACCGCCCAAAGTAAGGTTGGATAATGGAACAAACAACAAACCCGTTCCAACACCTCTTATCAGCAATGGCCAGAAAAATGCTTCCGGTCCCGTACTCGTGGTTAGTAATGTCGTCGACCAAAAAACAAATACTGCGTTAATTGCAAAACCGGTCATGATCAAAAATTTCGGCGGCACTCCCTTCGTCAGCATCACACCTATAAATGGCATGCAGCATGCGCTGGCAATTGCACCGGCGGTAAACATTAAGCCCGACTGCATCGCGGTGAAACCTAAATATCCCTGGAAATAGATCGGGAACACGAAGACTGTTCCGAATAATATAAATCCCAATAAAAAATTGAGAAAAGATCCGATCGCAGTATTTCCTCTAGCCATCACACGCAGATCAACAATAGGATTTTTAATGGTGAGTTCGCGAATCAAAAAGCTTACGATCCCAATGATCGCGACAATAAAAAATTCGAGAATGTAAGAAGATTCAAACCAGTCGTTTCGTTCGCCTTGTTCAAGAACCAGCTGCAGCGAACCTACACCGATGATCAGTAATATGATTCCTAAAAAATCAGTCTTACCTTCCTGTTTAGTGTGATGCGGATGATCCTTGATGTAACGCAGCGTTAGAAATATGGCGATGATTCCGATTGGAACATTCACATGAAAAATGATCGGCCAGTCATAATTATCTACCAAAAACCCGCCGAGCACAGGACCAACTGTCGGACCAACAATGACGCCCATTCCGAACATCGCCATCGCCATACCCATTTTTTTAGGCGGATAAATTTCTTTCAGTATAGTTTGAGAAGTTGCAAACAATGCGCCGCCGCCCACGCCTTGTACAAATCTCCAGAAGATCAACATCCAGATATTTGTAGATTCGCCGCACATAAAAGATGCGAAAGTAAAAAGCGCGACGGAACCCGCGAAATAATTTTTTCTTCCAAACTGCACGGACAACCATCCGCTCATCGGCACTACAATAATATTTGCAATGGCATACGCTGCAACTACCCAGCTCACTTCTGAAATAGTCGCGCCGAGATTTCCCATGAGTGTGTTCGTTGCAACGTTGACTATCGTTGTGTCGAGGATTTCAAGCAAGGTACACACCACTACGGTAAACGTAATGATCGCACGACGGAAACCGTATTCCACTAAACTATCGCGTTCTAAAATTGCTGCTGGTGTCATTTTTTAGTTTTTACCCCTATATCCCCTAAAGGGGACTTCATTCATTTTACAATCTACAGTACAGTGTTCCTCCCCTTAGGGAGGTTAGGTGGGTTCGTCTATTTTACTTTTACCGCTACCGTTACATTCATTCCCGCGCGAAGCTGTACATTTTTATTTTGTTCTCTATCGATGATGATCTTCACCGGAATGCGCTGCACTACTTTTACAAAATTTCCTGTCGCGTTATCAGCAGGTAATAAAGAAAATGTGGAACCCGTTGCAGCCTGTATAGATTGCAGTTTACCAACAATTTTTTCTTTTGGATAAGCATCAACTTTTATATCCACTGCCTGACCGGGATGCATGTCTTTTATTTGAGTCTCTTTAAAATTTGCAACTACCCAAAGCGTGCTTTCATCCACTAAAGAACAAATTGTTTGCCCGGGGTTTAGCAATTGCCCGATCTGTACATTTTTCTTCGAGATGTAGCCATTGTAGGGTGCAAGAATATATGCATACGATAGTTGAAGCTTCGCGTATTCGAGTTCCGCTTCTTTTTGCTTAATTCCAACAGTCGCTACATTTATTTGTGTACCTGTACCGCTTGCCTGTGTTGCAGATGCTGCAGACTGTTGCTTCGCAGCTTTCAATTGAGCTTCTGCAACGAGTACTTGTTTTTCCGCGATCTGCTGTTGTCTTTCTGCTGATTGTTTTTCCGCTGATGCCGCATCGTATTGTTGTTGCGTAGCAGAAGTCTGATTGAACAATTGCTCGTATCGTTTAAAATTTTCCGTTGCATTCCATACACGCACTTTTGCAGATTCTACATTTGCCTTAGCAGTTTCAATATTTGCTTCTGCAGTTATTATAGAAGTGGAAGTAGCGTTGGCTGTAGCATTTGCAGAAGTGACATTGCTTCTTACTACAGCAACATTTGCTTTAGCGTTTTCAAGACTGATCTCCGCTTGTTCTACTTTTATTTTCAGATCCCGGTCATCCAGTTTTACTAATGTATCACCTTTTTTTACCTGCTGGTTGTCCTGTATATATATATCTGTAACGTAACCTGAAATGCGCGGCGCGATCGGGACAATATTTGCCTGCAGCTGCGAGTTCTCAGTATCTTCATTATGCATAGAATAAGTAAACTTTTTATAACCGTAAGCAAGCGCTGCGATCAATATCATAATACCAATTACCGGCAGTAATATTTTTTTTGATTTTTTTTCCTGAACATCATTTTCTTCTGCTGTTTCTATTTCCGTTGTATTCTCCATTTGTTTATTTTATTTTTTATTTTCCAATGTTGCCTAAACTCTTTTGTAATTTATAATTCGCAATGGCTGCGTCTGCCTGTGCATTGAATAAGTTGGTTTGCGCCTGCAGCAAAAACTGGTCTGCATCCAGCACATCTGTCAGCAATGCCACCTGTGCGCCAAACCTGTTATCCAGTATTCTTTTATTTTCCTTCGCCTGTTCTATTGCCTGCTGGGCAAGATCGATCTTTAACAACGTCACCTTCAGTGTTTCATAACTACTGTTCACTTCCATCTGGATGCCATCTCTCAATTGTTCCGTAGCTTTTTTAATTTGCTCTTTCTGGTTTGAAGCTTCACTCACTACTGCTCTTGCTGTATATAATTGCATGAGGTTCCAGTTTAAACTTACGCCTACATCCCATGTTGATTTAAATTTTGCTTCGGGAGGAAACACACGCTGGTTCGGATTATTGATGTAACCATTACCCACGAGACTTACTGTTGGCATGTAAGCGCTTTTGGAAGCCTTGATCATATAATCTGCAGCCTTGGTTCTCAATTCCTGTGCTTTTAATTCAGCCCTGTCGGCATAAGATGAAGAAACTAATGAAGCGATAGCATATTTCGCATCACTTACCACAGAAGGATTATCTACTTCGATTATTGTTTTGGTATCCAACCCAAGTAAAACACATAAATTGTAATTGGTAATATTGATCGCGCTTTCAACGTCCGCCTTATTCACAAGCAAATTTGTTTTTTGCAGCTCCACCCTCATTACATCATTATTTAATGCAAGTCCTGCATTTTTAAAACGCGTCACATCATCCACGCGCGCTTGTGTTTGCGCGATATTCGAATCGAGAAGATTATTTGTTTGCTGTAATTTATACAACGTGTAATAAGTTTCGACTACATTCCATTTTGCATCTTCTTTGTCTTTCTGTATGTCAAAATCAGCAGCGTTTTTTTGAAGATCGAGTGCTTTTAATGCATTCCAGTTTTTCAAACCTGAAAAGACAGGCTGCTGAACATAAAAACGGTTATAATACTGGTTGAGGATCTGTTTATTGAGTACTACATCAATTCCCTGGAAATTAATGGGTGGCAATTCTGGAATATTGTTACTTATACGCGTATATGCTGAATTAACACCTACTGCGGGCAGCATTGCATTTCGCGTCTGTTGTTTTTTTATATCAATACTTTGCTTTTTAAGATCATCTGTTTGTATCTGTTTGCTGTTTTGCAAAGCAAGATCAAATGCTTCCTGCAGGCTCAATTTCTTTACCAACTGCGCATAGCCAATATTGTAGAAGGATAAAAAGGACAGTATATAAATAAATTTTTTCATAAAAGTTATCTCGTTAAAAGATGAGCGGAAAACAGGTCCGCAATAAATTTTTTAATCTTTGTTTTTTGTTTTACGTCGTAAACTTCATCTACAGATGATTTGTTGGTCAATTTGCAGATCATCATTCCTGAAGTTGTATACATCCTGATAATTGCAAACAATGACATCACCGTGAAATCAACATCTACGTTTTTAAATTCCTTTTTTCGGATTCCCTTTTTGATAATGTCAGAAATAAATAAAAAGTTGCGCTGCATGTGCTCAATTAAAAAGTCTGCCATATGCGTGCGCTGATTCAAACTCATTTCCCGGAAGACAATGATCTGGAAATACCGGTTTTCAAAAAATTTATCCGTGATCACATCCGTCACACACATTAACTTTTCAAAATAGGTATCGCATGATTCCGTCTTTTCTTTCAACCTCTCAAACGGGATGAGCTTGCGGTTGACGATCTCCTCGTATAGCTTCTCTTTACTGCCGAAATAATACGACACCATGGCAATATTAATATCCGCCGCCTTGGATATTTCACGGATCGTCACTGCTTCAAATCCCTGTTCGGCAAATAACCGCTCCGCCGCATCCAGGATATATTCACGCTTATCAATAGCCATAGTTAAACACTTGTTTAATTTCACAAATTTAATTAAACGTTTGTTTAACTTGCAAATTAAATTATTGTAATGTGCTGTTTTTTGATACAGATCAAAACCGAGGTATAAAGAATTGATAACCTAATATCAATTATTACCTCCCGCTATTTCATTAATTTTGCGTCTCAATTTATTTTATGCCAAGGGAAACAGAGATCATCTTTAAAGTAAGATTGGACGACCAGAACATGCCGGAAAAAATATCATGGACTGCAACCGACGGCCCGCAGGGATCCGGAGAAGAATGTAAAAGCATGATGATCGGCTTGTGGGACGGCGAAGAAAAAAACACAATGCGCATTGATCTCTGGACGAAGGATATGCAAATTGATGAAATGCATACGCATTTTTTCCAGATGCTGTTGAGCCTCGGAGATACTTATCACCGTGCAACGCAGAATCCATTCATACAGGAAGACATCAAAAAGTTTTGTATGGATATTGCGGACAAAACAAGAGCGTGGGAAGAGGAGAAAAAATAATTCATTAATCAAACAATTAAATAATAAAATAATTGTATCAGAAAAAATTACTTCATTATTTAATTACTTCATTATTACATTAAACTATGCTTCAAGCATCTAACATATCCATCATATTCGGCAGCAGAATTTTATTCGACAATGTCACCTTTACTATTCAACCGCGCGACAGGATTGGTTTAGTGGGAAGGAACGGTGTTGGCAAATCAACTTTATTAAAAGCCATCAGCAACGAAATTACACCTCAGGAAGGAACGATCAGCAAACCACAAGGTTACACGATCGGTTTTTTAAAGCAGGAAATACGCGGACAAAACGAGCCTACCGTTTGGCAGGAAGCACAAACGGCTTTCCAGGCGATCAATGAACTGGAAGCTCAACTATTGGATGTACAGCACCAGCTCGAAACACGTACGGATTATGATACGGATAGCTACATGAACCTCTCGCAATTGTTTTGCGATATCAACGACAGGCTCGTGCACCTGGATGTGGATGATAAAGACAAAAAAACTGAGCTCATTTTATTAGGACTAGGTTACAAGCGCGAAGATTTTGAAAAAGCACCCGGCACATTTTCCGGCGGATGGGCTATGCGATTGGAGCTTGCTAAATTATTATTGCAGAACCCGGATCTGCTGATGCTCGATGAGCCGACAAATCACCTTGATATAGAATCAATCATCTGGCTGGAAGAATTTTTTCAGCGTTATGAAGGAGCGATCATTCTTGTTTCACATGATAAAACATTTTTGGATAATGTTTGTAATAAAACAATTGAACTCGAACTTGGAAAAATGTATGAGTACAAAGCGAACTATTCAAAATATCTCGTTTTAAAAGAAGAACGCCGCGAAAAACAACTGGCTACTTTTAAAAATCAGCAAGACCAGATCAACCAGATCGAAAGAAATATTGAACGCTTTAAAGCAAAAGCCAGCAAGGCTAAATTTGCACAAAGCTTGGTAAAGAAGCTCGATAAAATGGATATCGTTGAAGTGGAACAGGATGATGTTCGTTCTATGAGGTTTCAATTTCCGGTTGGACAGCAAAGCGGTAAAGTTGTAGTAACTGCAAAAAATCTTGAAAAGAAATACGGAATGAAAGAAGTATTCCATGATGTGAACCTGGAAATTGAACGCGGAGATAAAGTTGCGTTTATCGGGAAGAACGGAATGGGAAAAACAACGATGGCTAAGATCATTGCAAGAGAATTGGATCCAACTTCAGGAAAGCTCGAGATCGGTTATAATGTAAACAGCGCATTTTTTGCGCAACACCATGCTGAAGAGTTACCAAAACAATCAACGGTACTGCAAAGTATGGAAGATATGGCGGATGGAGAGATCAGGACGCAGGTGAGAAATATACTTGGTGCATTTATGTTTAGCGGTGAAGATGTAGATAAGAAAATTTCTGTACTGAGCGGTGGGGAAAGAGCGCGCGTGTGTCTTGCCCAGTTATTATTGAAGCCCAGCAATGTTTTAATTCTGGATGAGCCGACCAATCACCTTGACATCCGCGCAAAGGAAGTATTAAAAGATGCCATCAAAAAATATCCGGGCACAGTGATCGTTGTTTCGCACGACAGGGATTTCTTAGTAGGCTTAACAGAAAAAGTTTTTGAGTTTAAGGATGGAATAGTAAAAGAACACGCAGGTGATGTGAACCATTTCTTTGAAGAAAGAAGGTTGGAAAATTTCAGGCAACTGGAGACAAGTCCGCAGTCAACGATTAACAGTCCGCAGCAAAGTAGCAATGGAACTACAAAAACAAATAATAAACCCGACGATAAAGAACAAAAGAAAATAAAAAATCAAATCGCAAAACTCGAAGAAGAAATTTCCATCAAGGAATTCGACATCAAAAAACTGGAAGAGAAAATTGAAAAATTATCAGAAGACGGAAAGTATGACGAACAAATTGTTCAGCAACTGGGCAATGAAAAAAAACTTCTTGAGAAACTAATGTCAGACTGGGAAGTACTGCAAGTATAATTATTTTACAAATCTTTTCTTTTACACATGCAGATATTAACGAACGTGATAATAGTGTAACATAAATTTTTAATTGTGTAATCCACTGCATCTATCATTATTTAATTTTGTCATGATAATTTTATCTACACTTAATTGAATCGAATCGAATAATTATACATCTTACAAGTATCTGCATTCTCTTCTAACGCATGTCGTTTAATTCACTTATTTATAGATAACATTATTATCTAATGTCACGCCTTGTGATATTTCAATTTTTAATGATAAAAAGTTTTCTATGAATATTTATTTACCTGCTGTTAAACCGCTCACACGGACATTGAAACAGTCTCTTTCATCTCTCATTTTAACAGGAATTCTATTTTTTGCATCCGGTGTTTTTGCACAGATGCCATTTAGTAGTATATCTCCCACTGCCGGCTCCAGTTCCGCTTTTGCAGGTACTTTAGGGTCAGGACCTGTAACGGTAACAGTAACACCGACTATAAGTGGTTGTTATGGATATGGTATGCGGTATAAAAATTCTGAAAATGGTTTTGCAGTGACTAATGGAGCCTGTACACCCACTTCACCAAATCCGTGGACAGCGAGTGTTCCGGTACTTTCAAACGGAAATAAAACGGTTACACTTACTGCAAATGATCAAAGCGCGGTGGGTTGTTCAGCTCCTGCTACCAGGACCTGGAGTGCCGTGACGCTTACACTTACTATAACATCTTCCGGAACCAACCAGGTATGGACGGTGAATACAACTACCGGTGATATTTCCGCTCCTGTTTCCAATGCGGGAAATCTTGTTTTCACTTATAATGAAACTGCATTGAGACCCGATGGCACAACAGGTCCTGTTAACCAGGCAAATCCTTTTACAGGATGTGCAAGCACTTATATGTTGTGTTCGCATTTAGTATTAGGCTGGTTTACTTATACGCCTACAACATTAACTCCATCAAATAATCCTCTTCCCTTTTGTGTAGGATCTACATTAAATTTGCTTTCTAATCCAAGCGGATCAGTACCTTCTCCATCTAACGGACCAACCTTTACTTATTCGTGGACCGGACCTAATGCATTTACTTCATCAGCCCAGGATCCATCCATTGCAAATGCTTCTCCTGCCGCTGCAGGAACATATACAGTCAACTTAACTGACAACAATAATTGTATCAGTATCCCACAAACTACAACAGCTGTTGTGGAAACAACTCCACCTACGCTTTCTTGTCCGGCAAATCAAATTTTGACTACAGCTCCGGGATTGTGTACACAAACTTATACTATTGCTGATCCTATTACCGATAACTGTGCTGGTGCGACCTGGGGATATAGTTCTACAGGCGCGACAACTTTATCATCCAGCGGAAATACTATTGCTGATGGTACTTCCAGCGGATCATTAACTTTTGATAAAGGCTCATCGATCATTACAGTTACCGGAACAGATCCGGCGGGAAACACAGCAGTCAGTTGTGCATTTACAGTTACTGTTAATGATGCTGAAGCACCTGTCATCACTTGTCCTGCAAATATCTCGCAGAATACTAACCCTGTTATTTGTGCGGCTATCGTAAATTATACTGCACCTGTGGGTACAGATAATTGTCCCGGTGCTGCAACTTTACAAACTGCAGGACTTCCTTCAGGTGCTGTATTCCCGACAGGTACTACGACTAATACTTTTGTAGTGACTGATCTTGCAGGTAATACTGCTTCATGTTCATTTACTGTAACAGTGATAGATTCTATTCTGCCTGTTATATCTTGTCCATCAAATATTGCACAGAATACTAACCCTGCATTTTGCGGTGCACTCGTTGTGTATGTTACTCCGCTTGGAACAGATAACTGTCCCGGTGCTGCAACTACTCAAACTGCAGG